>Ga0209863_10000551_pt1 | contig 17977 bp, 18 predicted proteins | sample OrgsoiDNA2013046_FD_185796 | JGI IMG/M metagenome (GOLD analysis project Ga0209863, IMG submission 185796) | Permafrost soil microbial communities from the Arctic, to analyse light accelerated degradation of dissolved organic matter (DOM) -... | ecosystem: Environmental > Terrestrial > Soil >...
AGCTGCGGCGGCGGATCGACGATGCCGTAGTGGGAGAGTAGAAAATCGACCGCATCGGGCGCCGGCAGATCGTCGCCACGGACGTTGTGCGCGAGATCCGTCATCGCCCAGTCGAGACGCGCGTCGGCCAGCGGAAGCGGGCGTCCGGCGCGCCGGGACGCCGCGCGGGCGTCCTCGAGGATGCCGTCGCGCAAGGCGTCCCGCGCCGGTCCCCCGAGCCCGGGCTCTGGCTTCGATGCGTAGACCCGGGCGGACGGCGCCGCGGGGATCAGCGACGCGCCCGACGCCCGGGCCGGCGGCGGGACCGACGCAGGCGCGATGCCGGCGGTGGGTGTCCCGATTGGTCCGCTCGCGACGCCGCTGCCGGGTGTCTCGGCTGGTCCGCCCGCGACACCGCTGCCGGGCGGGGGCGCGCACGCGACCAGCGCGGCGCAGAGCACCAGCGCGACTGGAACGATGCGGGGCGCGGCGGATCCGCGGCGCGGGTTACTTCTTGTCACCAGGGCCGGAGGCCTCGCCGCGTTTGGCGGCGGCGGGCGCCTTCCGATCGGGCGTCGCCAACGGGGCCGCCGCGCTGCCCTCCTTGGCCGGGAGGTTGGCCGACATCTTGGCCGACATCTTGGCAGCTATGGCCTTGCTCAGGTTGGGCAACGGCGGCGGCGCGGGAAGCTTGCCGGCGGCGTCGGCGAACACCAGCTCACCGAACCGGTCGAGCGCGTGGAAGTCGCCCACCATCGGCGGCGACCAACCCGACGCCTGCTGCGGCTTCCCCTTGGGCTGGTCCATCCGATACATGTTGATCCGCCAGACGTCACCGGGCGACGGCGGCAGCTTGACCGTCGACGCGTCGTCCATTCCCTTGACGTCCTCCAGCGGGATCGCCAGCTCCGCGGTCCAGCCCTTGTCCTGGTCGTCGCGCTTGTTGAGCGTGCCGTCGACGTGCACCTTCGCGATGAGCTTCGAGTTCCAGGAGAACGGCTTGAGCTTGGGGTTGATGCTGTCCTCGTACCGCCGCCGCTCGGGCAGGTAGGTGTCGAAGATATTGCCATTCGGAGCCACCTGAAGCTCGACGTAGGTACGGCCGTTGCCGTCGGCGTCGATCATGATCTCGTCGGCCTCTTCGGTCCACAGCTTGTCGTCGCGCTTGGTGAGATCGGTCCAGACGTCGGTGTCCGCGTTGTCGAAGCCGACGTACAGGTACCGCTTGTCCCACAGCAACTTGGCCTCGGTCCGCTGCCCCACCGCCGCGCCCGTCAGAGTGTTCACGAACCAGCCCGTCGACGGTGCGGCTGTCCAGGCCTCGTCGTCCAGCTTGCCGTCGAGCTTGGGCGCCGTGGTCGCCAGGCGGGCCAGATAGCGCCGGCGCGGCTCCGCGGCGTTGACCGCGCGAGCGGGAATCGAAGCGGCCAGGACGCGCCCTTCGCTGTCGTGCGCGCCCGACTTGATCGGCATCCGCTGCGCGCCCCGCCAGAGGCCCACGTAGACCTCCAGCACCGGGTACGACCAGTTGCTCGGCAGGCGAACGGTGTGGACGTCGCGGATGATCTCGCCCGCCTTCCAGGCGCCGATCGGGTACTTCCCCTGCACCGGCGTGTGATCGGCGTTGATATAGTTCTGCTTGCCCGGGCCCTCGACGTGCGTGAACGTCTTCCACCCTTCGCCCGGCGGCGAGACCACCTTCCAGTAGTGCGTCAGCTTCACGTCCTTGCCCGGCTCGACCGGCAGCGGCTCGACGTCGAGGCCCAGGTAGACCACCTTGCCGTCCAGATCGGCGTTGACCGGGTAGCGCGGCGTCGGGGCCGTGGTGAGGATGTTCTGCTTCGCGACGGCCAGATCGTCGGTGGTCGGCTTGTCCTCGTCCTGCTCGACGCAGCCGAACAGCGGAATCAGCATCGAGACGATCGCCAAACGGATGGCCTGACTTCGCATGCCGGCGTTTCTAACCAAGCCAGGCCCTATTTGCAATCGAGCTAGTCGCCGCCGCAATCGAGCTAGTCGCCGCCGCGGACGCCACGGAACGCGACCTCGACCACCGTCTCGGCGCGCGCCAAAACCTCCCGCAGGGCGGTGCGGCCCTGATCGAAGATCGATCGGCGCGTGTTTCCGGATGGGACCCCGACCGCGTCGATTCCGGCGTGACGGGCCAGATAGAGCGCGCGCGGCAGATGATAGGCCTGGGTCGCGACCAGGATCGATCGGGCACCCATGGCCGCGGTGTCTGCCATACTGGCCGCGGTTCGATGCCCGCCGAGATCGAGGACCACGTCGGCGGCCGGGACCCCGTGGGCTTCGAGCCAGGCCGCCATCGTGCGCGGCTCGTCGTAGTCCGGTTGCGACAGCCCCGAGACGATGATTCGGCGCGCACGCCCGGCGGCGTAGAGTAGACGCCCGGTCTCGAGCCGGGCCGCCAGCTCGCGGGAGGGGATGTTGCCAGGGAAGATCCGATTTCCGAGGACCAGCACGTACGGCCGCACCGGGGCGTCCGCAACCGTCGCCACCAGCGCGGCGCGCGTCGTCGATAGGACGTAGAGGTTGCCGGCCGCGATCAGCGCGGCGCAAACGATCGCGCCACCCCCCAGGCCTTTGCGCCAGCGCCGCGATCCCGAACGCCGCGCGGGCGGGGTCTCAGGCATCGCGGTAGACCTTGGCCGCCCCGACGTGGCCGAGCCGATGCCAGCGGACGTACTGGCGCGACAGGTGAAACAGGATCTCGTCGCGCGCGACGCCCTTGCCGACGGCGCGCTCGACCCAATCCAGGATCACGTCGCGCGCGTCGGGCGGGTGAAACAGGAAGGTGCGTCCAAAGATGACCGTGTCGCCGTCCCAGAGCAGGCGCGCCTCGAAGACGTCGCCCGGCGCGATCCCGACGGTGTTTCGCCGTTCGACGACCGAGAACCGCGCGCCGCCGATCACGTCCTCCACCTCGAGCAGCCGGTCGGCGCCGGCCGCCAGCTGGAACAGGCTCCGGTGGCTGGAGGCGAGGTGGGCCAGCATGCGCCGCTCGTCCGCCGACAGCGCCGCGCCCGCCTCGAGCGCGTGCGCGATCGGTGTTCGGTCACGCTCCGCCCCCTTGCCCTTGCCAAGTGCCCGCTCGAGCACGTACCACTCGAGGAACGACGCCATCCGCCCCTCGAACAGCTCGGCGTCGTCGTCGAACACCTTCCCGGCGCGGTCGAAGAACTCCTCGCGCGCACGCATCGCTTCGAGCTTGTGCTCGTTCTCGCTGTAGCGTTCGGTCAGCCGGTCGAGGAGGCCGTAGATCATTTCAGCGTCGGCGGCGCTCCTCCAGCAGGGTGCGGAACCGATCGAACAGGTAGCTGGCATCGTTGGGGCCGGGCGATGCCTCCGGGTGGTACTGAACGCTGAACACCGGCAGCTCGCCGTGGCGCATCCCCTCGACGGTCTTGTCGTTGAGGCTCACGTGCGAGAGCACGGCGCGCCCCGCCATCGAATCGACGTCGACGGCGAAGCCGTGGTTCTGCGAGGTGATCTCCACCTTACGGGTGCCGAGATCCATCACCGGGTGGTTCGCGCCGTGGTGGCCGAACTTCAGCTTGTACGTCTTGCCGCCCAGCGCGAGCCCCAGGATCTGGTGGCCGAGACAGATCCCGAAGAGCGGGATCTTCGAGGCGCAGAGCTCGCGCGTCGATTCGACCGCGTAGCCGACCGCCGCCGGATCGCCGGGGCCGTTGGAGAGAAAAATGCCGTCGGGCTTCATCGCCAGCACGTCGCGCGCGGGCGTCGCGGCCGGCACCACCGAGACGCGGCATCCGGATGAGCGCAGGCGCCGCAGGATCCCGCGCTTGATCCCGAAATCGTAGGCGACGACGTGGTGGCGCTCCGGCGGCGGTTCGACCGGGCGCACCCCCGGCGCGCGCGGGCCCTCCCAGATCGGCTCGTCCCATTCGTAGGGCGCGGCCGCCGTCACCTCGCGCACCAGATCGCGCCCCTCCAGCGACGGGTGCCGCCGCGCGCGCGCCACCGCGGCCGCCGGATCGCCGACCGCGCGGGTGATCACCGCCCGCTGCGCGCCCGAGAGGCGAATGCGCCGGGTCACCGCCCGGGTGTCGATCCCGGTGATCCCCGCGACGCCGTGCTCGGCGAGCAGCGCGTCCAGCGATCCCGTGGCGCGCCAGTTCGACACCACCGGCGACAGCTCGCGCACGACGAAGCCTGCGCACCAGGGACGCGCGGATTCGAAGTCGACCGGGTTGATGCCGACGTTGCCGATCTCGGGCGCGGTCATGGTGACGATCTGCCCGCGGTACGACGGGTCCGTCAGCACCTCCTGATAGCCGGTGATCGCCGTGTTGAAGACGATCTCGCCCGCACCGGCGTCGGCCGCGCCGAAGCCGAAGCCGCGGTAGACGGTGCCGTCCTCCATCGCCAGCAACGCGGGCGGCAGAGGTAGATCTGGTCGATCGCTCATGCCTGTCGTTCTCCCGAGTACACGATACACCCGCCCACGATGGTCAACGCCGCCCGTCCGCGCAGCGGGCGACCGAAGAAGGGACTGTTGTGCGAGCGCGAGCGGAGCGTCTGGCTCTCGCAGGTCCAGGCCGCGTCCGGATCGACCACCGTGATGTCGGCGGGCGCCCCGTCGGCCAGCGATCCGCCCGGCAACCCGAACACCCGCGCCGGACCGGCGCTCAGGCGGGTCACGAAATCCGCGGGCGACAACCTCCCGGCCCGGACCAGCTCGAGCACCAGCGGCACGGCCGTCTCGAGGCCGATCATCCCGAAGGCCGCCTGCTCGAACTCCACCTCCTTTTCGACCGCCGAGTGGGGCGCGTGATCGGTCGCGACCGCGTCGACGGTCCCGTCCGCCAGCGCGCCGCGCAGCGCCTCGATGTCGGCGGCCGAGCGCAGCGGCGGGTTGCACTTGGCGGCCGTGTCGTACCGCGCGCAGGCCTCGTCGGTCAGCGTCAGGTGGTGCGGTGTCACCTCGCAGGTGACCGGAAGCCCCCGCGCCTTCGCCTCGCGAATCAGCCGCACCGAATCGGCGCTGCTCACGTGCGCGACGTGGTAGCGCACGCCGGTCAGCGCGCACAGCTCGATGTCGCGTGCCACCATGGCCGACTCCGCCGAGGCGGGTTGAGCCCGAATCCCGGCCCGGGTCGAGACCGGTCCTTCGTTCATGGCGCCGCCCGCCGACAGCGAGAGATCTTCGCAGTGCTGCACGATCGTGAGATCGAAGGTGCGCGCGTATTCCATCGCCCGCCGCATCAGCTCCGCGTTCATCACCGGCCGGCCGTCGTCGGAGACCGCCACGCAGCCCGCCTCTTTGAGCTCCCCCATCTCGGCCAGCGTCTCGCCCGCCAGGCCCTTGGAGATGGCGCCCACCGGATAGACCCGCACCACCCCCACCTGGCGGGCGCGCTGGACGATGAGCTCGGTCACCGCGCGCGTGTCGTTGGGCGGCGTGGTGTTCGGCATCGCGCAGACCGCCGTGAACCCGCCGGCGGCCGCCGCGCGCGTCCCGGTGGCGATGTCCTCCTTGTACTCGTGCCCCGGCTCGCGCAGGTGCGTGTGCAGATCGATGAGCCCGGGCAGCACCCACATCCCGCGCAGATCGATGACCCGCACCTCGGGACCGACGCCGCCGGCGATCCCCGCGCCGATCCGGGCGACCCGTCCGTCCTGGACCAGCACATCCGCCTCGGCATCGAGACCGCGTCGAGGATCGATGACCCGGCCGCCGCTCAAACAGAGATCCATTCGCCGGGACCTGTTGATAGGGGGTTACCGCGCGCCAGTCAACCGCTTTCGAAGCCGCGGGGGCCCGGACCCGCCCCACGGGGGCCCGGAAGCGCGCCGACTGGCCCCGGAGGCCGCTTCTGGGCTCACCCGATCGACGAATGCGCGCAGACGCCTGAACCAGACCAGCTTGTCGGCGAAGCCGGGGAAGCTGGCGTTGAGGCCGCTCGGGTTGGGCACCACGAAGACCCGCGCGCCGGCGATCGTCTCGGGCTTCGGGCCCGGCCCCGGCGTCGCGGCGGCGCCGAAATACATCCGGTAGAGGCTGACGCCGACGAAGGCCACCACGGCGGGCCGCCAGTCGCCCATCTTGCGCGCCAGCGCGACCCGGCCGCGCGCGATCTCAGGCCGCGTCAGCTCGGCCGCCGTGCGCGTCGTCCGCGGGCAGAGGTTGGTCAGCGCGATGCCCAGATCCGCGAGACGCGGGCTCTCCGCATAGGGCAGCAAGGTCGGCGTCAGCCGCGCGGCGTGCAGCAACCGCCAGAACGGATTGCCGTTCCCGGCGAAGTGGTGCCCGAGCGCCCCCGACCGCAACCCCGGGTTGATCCCAACCAGCAAAAGACGCGGGTGGGATGCGACGACATCGCGCAACGCAGGCATTGGCCGGTCGAATATAGCTTCAAAGGGGAGCTGGAGCCTCGGATGACAATGACCCCATACATGACTATGATTATGACCATGTTCAAGGTCAACATCCATGAGGCCAAGGCCAACCTGTCGAAGTACATCGAGGCGGCCGCACGGGGAGAGACCGTGATCATCTGTCACCGAAACCTGCCGGTCGCCGAGCTGAGGGGTTTGCCCCATCCACTGAAAAAATCGCGCCCCATCGGGCTGGCGCGGGGCGAGCTCAAGATCCCCCCCCGCTTCTTCGAGCCGCTCCCCGAAGAGATCGTGACGGCGTTCCGTGGCGGTTCATGAAGCTCCTCCTCGATACCTGCACCTTCCTCTGGATCGCGACGGGCGATCGCGCGCTGTCGCGCGTGGCGCGGGAGTCGTTCGCGGATCCGCACAACGACGTCTATCTGAGCGCCGTCTCCGCCTGGGAGATCGCCATCAAGCACGCGCTCGGTAAGCTGCCGCTCCCGCGCCAACCCACCACGCTTGTTCCGGACATACGGGCGCGACACCACATCGAATCGCTCCCGCTCGACGAACGCGCTGCCCTGGCCGTCGCTCAGCTCCCGGAGCTGCACCGCGATCCCTTCGACCGCATGCTGATCTGCCAATCCATCATGGGCGGCCTCACGCTGGTCACCCCCGATCCCCTGATCACCCAGTATGCCGTGCGCACGCTCTGGTAGACGACGCGCGATGCAACCATCCTGCGAGCGGTCGTATACTGCCCCGATGCGCCGGCCACTCCTCGCCGCCCTCGTTTTGACTGTCGCCTCATCCGTCGGATGTGGTTCGGGATCGTCCGCCGGTGGCAATTCGATCAACGCCGCTGAATTTGGTCGGAGCTGCCTCGCGGCCTCGGAGTGCGTGCCCGTGTATTCCGGAACCCTCGGCTGCTGCGGATCGGGATGCCCCAACGCCGCCATCAATGCGTCGAGCTATTCACTCTACGAAGCCGACGTCACCGCCAGCCTCCCGGCCTGCGACAACGGCTCGCTGCCCTGCCCCGAGCTCGACGCGACCGGCTGCGGCGTGGACGTCGCCTGCACGTACGGAGTTTGCGAGATCACGTCGAGATAGATGTGACGTGAAGCCCCGACGCATTTACTCGCTCGGACTCGCTGCTGTGATCTGGGCGCTCGTCGGTTGCGGATCGGGGACCGGGGGAGCGATGGATGCTGGCGGCGCGGCCGGCACCGGCAATGGCGGGGCGGGAGGCACGGGGACGGGTGGCGACCGCGGCCGCGCCGGGGCGGCGGGCGCGGCGACTGGGGGCGCGGGTGGGCGTGGCGGATCGCCATCGACGGATGCCGGCGCGGGACGGTGGCAACCCGCCAAGGCCACCACGTTCTACTGGGATCTCTCCAATGCGCCGCCCGACAACACCAAGAATGTCGGCGCCTACGACATCGACGGCTGGGGAAACGACGCCGCGGAGGTGGCCGCGCTCCACGCGCGCGGCATCAAGGTGGTCTGCTACATGGACGCGGGAACCTACGAACCCGGGCGGCCGGATTCGAGCTCGTTTCCCGCGGCGCTCAAGGGGAGCGCGGTCCAGGGCTGGCCGGGCGAGATCTGGCTCGACGTGCGCCCCGCCGGCCCGAGCTATGCGGCGTTACAGTCGATCATGTCGGCGCGGTTCACGGTCTGTCGCGACAAAGGCTTCGACGCCGTCGAGCCCGACAACCTCGATTCCTACCAGAACAGCCCCGGGTTCTCGACGTCGTCCGCCGATCAGCTCGCGTACAACGAATGGATCGCCACCACCGTCCACGGCTTCGGTCTGGCCGTGTTCCAGAAGAACGATCTCGATCAGATCCCGACCCTCGAGCCCTACTTCGACGGCATCCTCGACGAGGAGTGCAACCAATACTCGGAGTGCGACGCGCTCGCGCCCTACACCGCCGCAAACAAACCGGCCTGGGACGCCGAGTACACCGAAGACGGCGCCACCACGGCCTCCTTCTGCGCGGCCGACGTGAGCGCCGGAATCGTGGGCGCGCTGTTTTCGGTCGATCTGAACGGCAGCCTGTTTCAGCCCTGCGCGAACGATATCGGCCTTACGAACTGACGGGAGGGGCGATGAGCTCGACCGAAGGAAAGTACGTTCGGTAGCGGGAGGTATCTCGCGTGAGGAGCCGAAAACCGGCGACCGCGGCGTGCGCCCCGATATAGAAATCCGGCAACGGCGTGGCACGCACTCCGCCGCGGCGTCGATATTGGAGAAACACTTTCCCAGCAAGGAACGCCGCCTCATGAGGAAGAGCTTCCCGACGAAACAGCGCCGGGGGAATGGCCTCCTCGAGCTCCTCGATTCGGCCGAAGCCAACGGAGACCTCCGCATAGACGAGCGGATTGATCACGAGCGTCGCTTCATCCGCCGCTTCCTCGAGCGCGCGCGACGACCATTCGGACCAGATTCTGCCCCGCGCGGCCAGCTCGGCCTCCCCGGCGAGGCGCCTATTCGCTGGCTGTCGCGGCTTCGCCGCCGGCGAGTAGGTAGAGCACGGCCATTCGGATCGCGACGCCGCGCGCGACCTGGTCGAGGATCACCGCGTGCGATCCGTCGGCGACCTCCGGGGAGATCTCGATCCCGCGGTTGAGGGGACCCGGGTGCATGACGATGGCGTCCGTCTTGGCGAGCGCGAGTCGGCGGGGGGACAGGCCGAAGTAGCGGGCGTACTCGCGGGTATTGGGAAACAGTGCGCCGCCGATGCGCTCCTTTTGGATCCGCAACATCATGACCACGTCGGCCCCCTCCAGGGCGGGTTCGAGACGGTCGTGGATGGAGACGTTGCCGGCGGCTCCGCTCCCCATCTCGTCGAGCCCCGGCGCCAGCAGCGTGCGGGGCGCCGCGATCCGGACGCGCGCGCCCAGCTTGGTGAGCGCCCAGATGGCCGAGCGCGCCACCCGGCTGTGGCGGATGTCGCCGCAGATGACCACGTCGAGCCCTTCGATGCGCCCCTTGTGCGCGCGGATGGTCGAACAGTCGAGCAGCGCCTGCGTCGGGTGCTCGTGCGCGCCGTCGCCGGCGTTGACGACCCCCGCCTTGAGGCGCGCCGCCAGCATCTCGGCGGCGCCCGCCTGCGCGTGGCGGACCACCACCACGTCGGGGGCCATCGCGTCCAGGTTCCGCGCCGTGTCGAGCAGCGTCTCCCCTTTCACCGTCGAAGACGCCGAGCCGGAGATGTTGACCGCGTCGGCCGAGAGCCGCTTGGCCGCGATCTCGAAGGAGGTGCGCGTGCGCGTCGACGGCTCGAGGAACAGGTTGATGACCGTCTTTCCCCGCAGCGTGGGGACCTTCTTGATCGGCCGCTCGTTGATCTCCAGAAACCTCTCCCCGAGATCGAGGATGGTGGTGAGCTCCGCGGCGGTGAGCGGCTCGATCCCCAGCAGATGCCGGTGCGCAAAGCCGCTCACGCCCGAAGCTCCCGCAACACCACCCGGTCGGCTTCGCCACGTTCGGCCAGCATGACCCGCACCGACTCGCGCGCCGTCGTCTCCACGGTGACGCCCACGATGTCGGGTTGAATCGGCAGCTCGCGCCGACCCCGATCGACCAGCGCCGCCAGCTTCACGGCGCGCGGCCGCCCGTAGTCGGCCAGCACGTCCATGGCCGCGCGCACCGTCCGCCCGGTGAAGAGCACGTCGTCGACCAGCACCACCGTGCGGCCGTCGATCGGCTCCGGCAGATCGGTGGGGCCGATCTCCGGTTTGGGCAGCCCGCGAAATACGTCGTCGCGATAGAGTGAAATGTCGACCGCGCCCAGCAGCGGCTTGGCCTCTCCGGCCTCCGCCAGCAAGGTACACAACCGTTGCGCCAGGAAGGCGCCGCCCGTGCGCACACCCACCAGATAGAGCGGCGCCCCCTCCTGGGGCACCCGCTCCGCGATCTCCAGCGCCATCCGCCGCAACGTGCGGGCGATCCCCGCCGCGTCGAGGAGCTCACGCCGCTCGGCGAGATCGCTGTCGGGAGGTGGCGTTCGTGGCGTCATAAGTAGTAGCGGAGAAAGAGGTCGGTCAAGGTGTCCCAGACACTGCCCGCACCGATCATGCCGACGGACCAGAGGTGCGCGCCCGGCGTGCTCTCGTACTGTAGATCGGCGCCCGCGACCAGACCGACCGACAGCGCCGAGACCCCGACGAAGCCGAAGTGCAGCTCGGCCTCGAGCGCGGCCCGCATCTGGACCAGCGTGGTGGTGCCGCTGCCCGTTCCCCCGGGTCGGAACCAGACGACCGCCAGCTCCGGGCTGGCGCCGATCGCCAGGTGGCGCCAGTTGCCGAGCAGCAGCGTGAGGCCCACGATCGGCCCGGCGCCGAAATACGTGTCCAGCCCCTGCGCGCCGCTCGATCCACCTCCTGAGCCGAAGGCCAGGTAGCCGTTCCAGGCCAGATTGCGGGTCGTCCAGTAGCGCGCCCCGATCGCCCCCAGCGTCACCGTGCAAGTTGTGCTCATGTCGGCCGCGCAGCCCAGCCCGGGGCGCAGCGCGAGCGGCAGCGGGCCCGGATCCAATCGACGCACCTGGATGCCATAGTGCCCGACCACCGCGTCGTGATCCGAGGCGGCCGGGTGCTCGTCCGATGTCGGGATGGGCCCGGCCCCTTCGTCGCTTCGCGCGGGCGGCACCGCCGACGACGACGGCGGCGTCACCTGCGGGGTGGCCGCGGCCGCGGCGGCTGCCGCTTCGGATGGAGGGACAGCTACCGAGGCCGGCGCGGGGTCGGGCGCTCCCGGCGCCGGCGCGGCCGCGGTCGCCGGGGACTGCTGCGCGCGTGCCTGGGTTGTCGTCCCGAAGGCCAGCACCGCGAACGTTCCCAGAAGCACCCGCCGCCGAGCTCCGACCGTCGCGGTGCTCACGGATCTACGTTCCGCCCTGCTGGAGGCAGAGGCTGGGGGTCCCGCCGTTCACGATCGGTTCGCAGGCGTACCCGCCGGCGGCGCGGCTGCAGGTGTTGGTCGCCCCCGAGCTGCACCCCTCGTAGCAGGCGTCAAGCGGCGCGTCTGGACCGCCGCGCGAGGCGCAGACGCTGCTCGCGCCCGCACAGACGTCGACGCCCGACGTGACGGCCGGATCGCACCCGTAAGTTTGACAGTAGCCGCCCGGGAAGCGCGCGCCCATCGAGCAGACGCCGCCCAGCTGGCAGTCTGTGTCCTTCGTGCAGGCCGAGCCGGGCACCGCCGCACGCCGATAGCAAAGGCCGTGGGTGGCGTCGCAGGCGTCGGATTGGTTTGGCGCGGGCAGCAGGGCACAATCCGAGTCGATGCCACACCCGCTGCTGCCAATCGGCACGAACAGCGTCTGGCAGGCGCCCACCACCACGTCGTCGGTGGGATCCGACGCCGTGCCGTTGTTGTTCAGAACCAACCGCGCGCAGACCTGGTCGGGCCCGCAGTCGCTGTTGACGCCGCACACGGCCGAGCAGTAGGTGCGGTTCTGAGTCCCCTTCAGCTTGAATAGGTGGTCGTAGCAGGCGCCACTGCGGCAATCGGTGTTTCCCGAGCAGGCCTGCCCGGCCGACTTCGTGCCCCCCGTCTGCTTGCAGACGGTCAGGGACGTGCGCGAGCCGTCCTCGACGCAGCCTTCGTTCGAGTTGCAGCCGCTCTCGCGCACGCAGGGGGTGCCGGCGATCTTGGAGGCCGGCGTACACATGCCGACCTCGGCATGCGAGCCGTTCGGCAAGTTCGCGGTCGCGACCTCCAGGCAGCGCGCGTCGTTCGGGCAGTCGGCGTCGTTGCGGCACAGGGTGCTGCAGAAGGGATCGCTCGGAAAATCGGGGGAGGCTATGCAGAGCGAATCGTTTGCGCAGCGCAGGTTCTGCGCCGGCGTGGCCGAGCAGGCGGCGCCGAAAGCGAGGGGCGTCGAAGTCGTCGGCGCTACGCAGGAGAGCTGGAACCCGTCGCCGGCGGGCAGCACCGGTCCGATCACACAGACGTGCCCCCCGTTGCAGATAGAATCGGCGCCCGACTGCGCAAACCCGTTGGCGGGAATCGCCGCGGCCGAGAGCAGCTGGCCGCAGAAGTTGATCGGACAGACGCCGCCGCCCATGGCGTCGGCCGCGCAGTAGGCGTCGACTGGCGTCGCGTGCGGCTTGTCCATTCCCAGGTCCGTGCCCGCATCGGTGGGCCGGCCGCCGGCGACCGGGCTCGAACATCCGAATGACGTCGCGAGCAGCGCCAAAAAGGAGGCCCGGAACAGCACGGTGCCCAACTCGGAACCAAGGCCAAGGCTCAGGGTCGTCTTCAAGGTCGCGCCGATTATGACAGGTTCCCATGTAATGATGAAGTTGTGCCGAGCGATCCGAGCTTTGTGTCCGCCTCCGCGGTCCCCGCCTCCGCGACGGCCGTCTCCACCACGGCCGCTGGCCCCGCCGCGTCCACCGCCGAGATCTTGGTGATCGGCAACGAGATCCTGTCCGGTAAGGTCGAGGACGAAAATGCGCGCTACTTGATCGGCGAGCTCCGGCAGCTCGGCGTGTCGCTCCGCCGCATCGAGATCGTCCCCGACACGGTCGACGAGATCGCGGCCAGCGTGCGCGCCAGCTCCGCGCGCACGGACCACCTCTTCACCTCGGGCGGCGTCGGACCGACCCACGACGACGTCACGCTGCAAGCCGTGGCCGCCGCGTTCGGGATGGAGATCGTGCGACATCCGGAGTTGGAGCGGCTGCTCCGCGACGGCTACGGCGCCCGGCTCCACGACCGGGATCTGCGCATGGCCGACTTGCCGGCCGGCGCGCGCCTCGAATACGGCCCCGGCGGACCCGGCGCCGTCTGGCCGGTGGTGGTCGTGCGCAACGTTTGGATCCTGCCGGGCGTGCCGTCGATCTTTCGGCGCAAGTTCGAGGCGGTGCGGGAGCTGTTTCGGGCGTCTCCCATTTTCGGACGCGCGCTCTATAGTCGTGCGGGCGAAGGGGAGATCGCCGGCGCGCTCGACGAAACGGTCGCCGCGTTCGCCGGCGTCGAGGTCGGCTCTTATCCCCAGGTGGATGCGGCTGCCCACCGCGTGAAGATCACGCTCGACGGGCGCGACGCGGCCGCGGTCGACCGGGCGCTCGCGTTTCTGGCCGGCCGTCTGGGCGACGCGGTCGTCCGGACGGAGTAGCCGGCGAACCGACGTACCGGCCAACCGGCGTGACGGCGAACCGGCGTGCCGACGTGGTAGAAAAACCCATGGCCGACGTCCCGCCCGGCGTCAAAGGAATGAACGATATCCTCCCGCCGGAGGTGTCCAAGTGGCAGTTCCTCGAGGAGAAGGCCCGCGCGGTGCTGGAGTCGTTCGCCTACCGCGAGCTGCGGACGCCGGTGCTGGAATACACCTCCCTTTTCGTCCGATCGGTCGGCGAGGTCACCGACGTGGTCGAAAAACAGATGTACACCTTCGACGACCGCGACGGCCGTTCGGTGAGCCTCCGGCCCGAAGGAACGGCGTCGGCGGTGCGCGCGTATGTCGAGCGCGCGCAATGGAACAAGGAGCCGGTCACCCGCTGGTACTACCTGGGACCGATGTTCCGCCACGAGCGGGCCCAGCGCGGGCGCCTGCGGCAGTTCCACCAGGTGGGGGCGGAATGGTTTGGGGTCGACCAACCTTCGGCGGATGCCGAGATGATCGCGATGCTGGTCGCCATGCTGGAGGAGATCGGCCTGCCCAGGGACTCCCTGCAAATCACGCTGAATTCGTTGGGTGAGCCCGGGGAGCGCACCGCCTACCGCGACGCCCTGGTGGCGTTCTATCGCGATCACCGCGACAAGCTGGACGAGGACTGCCTCCGTCGGCTGGAGACGAACCCGCTGCGGATTCTCGACTCCAAGAGCCCGGAAATCGTCGCGCTGAACCAGAATGCTCCGGTCCTGCTCGAGACACTCACCCGAGAGTCCATCGCTCGTTTCCACCGGGTCGAGGAGCGGCTCAAGGATCTGCGCGTCGGCTACACGGTAGATCAGCGCCTGGTGCGCGGGCTCGACTACTACACCGCGACGATCTTCGAGATCAAGACCGATGCCGGTGAGCTTGGCGCGCAGAACACCATCTGCGGCGGCGGGCGCTACGACGGACTGGTCGCGTCGCTCGGCGGGCCCAAGACACCCGCGATTGGGTTCGCGCTCGGGGTCGAGCGGACCCTGCTGGCGCTGGCCGAGCCGGGCGAGAGCTACGAACCTGCCATCGGCGTGTTCTTCGCTCCGATGGACCCGGACGCTCTCGCTTACGCGCTTCCCATCGCCCACCGCCTGCGGGTGGCGGGAATTCGCGTCGAGATCGAGCACCGGGGTGGCAGCATGAAGGCCCAGCTCAAGCGCGCCGACAAGCTGCGCGCGCGCCTGGCCGTCATCATCGGCGGCAACGAGATCGCCTCGGGCAAGCTCACCGTCAAGGACCTCGCCCACGGCACCCAGTCCGAAATCCCCGCCGCCGACCTAGAATCCAAAGTCCGTCAGCTTCTGGACTGACTTCCGACCCGCTGGCCCGGTTCTACGTACAGGTCCCGTCCGAGCAGGTCTGTCCCGACGTGCAGACATGCCCACAAGATCCGCAGTTCGCGCTGTCGTTCAGGGTGTTCGCACAGACGCCACCGGAACACTGGGTCGTCCCGCTGGCACAGATCGTGACGCAAGCATTGTTGCTGCAGACGGCGGTCGACGAACAGACGATTGCACAGCTGCCGCAGTGACTGCTGTCCGACGCCACGCAGCTGCCGTTGCAGCTGAGCAGACCGGCGTTGCAGACGCATTGACCCGACTGGCAGGTTTGGCCCGCCCCGCAGGCAATGCCGCAGGCGCCGCAGTTCTGCGAGTCGAGCACGACCTGGATACAGACCCCCGGCGTCCCACAGACGGCCTGGCCGCCCTGCTGACAACCTTGGCCTCCCGATCCACCGACCCCGGCCCTCCCGCCGCTTCCCGTTCCTCCAGTTCCGGCCATGGCGCGACCGCCGGAGCCCGCATTTGCCCCGCCGGTCGCTCCCACTCCGCCGCCGCCGTCGGCGGGAGAGGGGCTTGCGCTTCCGCACCCGGCAAACCTCAGGAGAACGAAAACGCAAAGACCGATCCCGCCGGCGACGCTCCAGGAACTGCGCGACATGCGAGGAGCGTGCGCGGAGCCCACGTTGGCTGTCAACACTCCAAGATCACGGGCCGTCGCAAAGCATCGGCGCAAACGCCAAGAATGGGACCGGCGCCCCCAGTTGCCTGGGGGCGCCGTCCACCCCAACACGACCGAGGAACCACCCTGGGTCGCGTGGTCCCCGCCGGGTTTGTTAGCCCGGCAGGTACCATCTGTTTCACGGGGTCCGGCTCGCTGCCGCTCGCGGACCCCGGGCCCCCTCGCTTCGTGCGGCAAAGCCGCACGAAGCTCGCATTTTCAGCGAAGGGGCATTTGAACTACTACGTTGCCGGGCTGGGGACTGGGGCCCGGGCCGGAGCACCCGCCGATGCCTCTTCCGGCATGGCGTACCCGTGCGACGAACCCATCAGCTCGGGGTAAGCGCCGCCGCCGTGCTCGTGCAGATCGAGCCCTTCGAGCTCGCCCTCTTTCGAGACGCGGAGACCAATCGTGTACTTGGTCAAATACATCAGCACCATCGAAGCGACGAAGGTCGCGCCGCCGATGCACGCGCTGCCGATCGCCTGGGCGATGAGCTGATTCGCGCCACCGCCATAGAACAGGCCGGTGACGATCGAGGCCGCCGAGTTGTCGGCTCCCGTCGGGGTCGGCGCGCCGAATTGACCGGTCGCGAAGAGCCCGAGCGAGAGCGTTCCCCAGATGCCGGCGGCGCCGTGGACGGCAACCGCGCCGACCGGATCGTCGATCCGGAGGTACTCCATCAGGTCGACCCAGAGGGCGCAGACCGGTCCGGCAATGGCGCCGATCATGATCGCGCCGAAGGGCGACACCCAATAGCAGGGGCAGGTGATGGCGACCAGGCCGGCGAGGAAGCCGTTGATGGTCATGCCGCAGTCCCACACCTTGTTTCGTGGGTACATCCACATCATGGCCGACAGACCACCGGCACAGGCGGCCAGGGTGGTGTTGGCGGCGACGCGGCCGATGCCGGTGGCGTCCATCGCGGACAGGGTGCTGCCCGGGTTGAAGCCGTACCACCCGAACCAGAGGATGACGCCGCCGACTGCCGCGATCGTCATGTCGTGACCCGGCATGGCGCCGCCTCCGTCGCGCTTGAACTTACGACCGATGCGAGGTCCGAGGACGATCGCGCCCGCCAGAGAGACCATGCCGCCGATCGTGTGGACCACCGTCGATCCGGCGAAGTCGTGGAACGCGGTCGGGTGGATGGTGTTCAGCCAGCCGTCCGGACCCCAGGCCCAGTGGCCGAAGATCGGGTAGATGAACCCGCTGACGCCGAAGCTGTACATGAGGTCGCCCCAGAACCCGGTGCGGCCGATCATGGCCCCCGAGGTGATGGTCGAGCAGGTGTCGGCGAAGGCGTACTGGAACAGGAAGAACGCCAGAATCGCGACGCCGGTCCCACCGTAGGTATCGGGAGCGCCATGCAGGAAGAAGTACTGGTGGCCGATGAAGCCGTTCCCCGCGCCAAACATGAACGCGAAGCCCCAGGCCCAGAAGAGCAACCCGCACAGGCAGGTGTCGACGATGCCTTCGAGGAGCACGTTCACGGTCTCGCGGGTCCGGGCGAACCCGGCCTCGAGGAACATGAACCCGGCCTGCATGAAGAACACGAGGAATGCCGTCACCAGCACCCACATCGTGTTGATCGGGTTCACGTACGCCGGCGGCGGTGCCGCTGCGGCGTCGTCCGCGAGAGCGTGGTGCCCGAAGTAGGCCGGGATCCCGGCAATAATTAGAAATAGGAGCGCGAGCCCCAAGGCCTTTCCGCCAAGGATGGCGTAAAAGACCTGCCGCCGATCGCGGGCCTTCATTCCGTCGATAAACCGTCTGATCACGATGTCCCTCCTGGTTTTTTCGACGCCACCCAATCGGGGCGCCTGGGGACCATCATGGCGTTAATGCATTTCGCAATTGTTTCAAGACGTGCTTTGTTTCGTAACTACAGTTACTTACCCGTATATTCGCCTGTAAGCCATTTGAAGCAATAGCGTTTCGCAATGGCGATTAGGCAAAATGCAATATCTTGGATCCTCCACCCGACCCACGGTTTGTCTAGCCTTTGTCAAGGTCGAAACCGTCGTGCAGAGCGCGCACCGCCAGCTCGGCGTACTTCTCGTCGATGAGGCAGCTGATCTTGATCTCGCTGGTGGAGATGACGCGGATGTTCACGCCCTCCTCCGCCAACACCTGGAACATCTTCGCGGCGACGCCTGCGTGGTTGCGCATGCCGACGCCGACGATCGAAACCTTGGCGATGCCTTCTTCGTGATCGACCTGGCCCGCGCCGATCTGCTTCGCCAGCTTCTTGATCAGCGCCAGCGTCTTCTCGCTGTCGAGCCGCCCCACCGTGAAGGCCACGTCGGTGGCGCCTCCTTGCGAGGGGGTCTGCACGATGACGTCGACGACGATGTCCTTTTCGGCCAGTACGCCGAAGATCTTCGCCGCCACGCCCGGTTTGTCCGGCACCGCGCGCACCACGAAGCGAGACTCATCGCGGCCCACCGCGATCCCCGAGACCA
>Ga0209863_10000553_pt1 | contig 17935 bp, 18 predicted proteins | sample OrgsoiDNA2013046_FD_185796 | JGI IMG/M metagenome (GOLD analysis project Ga0209863, IMG submission 185796) | Permafrost soil microbial communities from the Arctic, to analyse light accelerated degradation of dissolved organic matter (DOM) -... | ecosystem: Environmental > Terrestrial > Soil >...
TTGAAAATTTTCAACTCGATTCCGATGGCGGTAACGGACGCGGCGTAAATTGCGCTATAGACCCAATAATTGTCGGGACTCTCGATGCTGAAGATAGAGTGCGGGAACTTTCCCACCAATTCCGTCTGTACGAAGCGCAGTCCGACAACCGTCCAGAAGAACATGATCTGCCAGTCGAACAGGCGCGGGCGCGGAAGATTGCGCTTGATCAGGCGGAAGATGCTTTGATCGATGAAGGGGGAGAACGACCAGATGTCGTCCTTGTCGACGTTTATGGTGCGAAGCTGGCCGGCGAGAAAACCGGCAAGAACGTCGAAGGGCATCGCTGCCCATTCGCCATGCAGTAGCGCCGGGAGGCCCATCAGCACGCCGCCCAGCGATCCCGTCCAGCGGCCGCCGATCACGCCGAGCAGGAGCGCGGTTTCAAAACTCAAATCGCCGGCCAGGAAGCTCTTCTGGAAAATTCGAATCCAGACGCCGATCATGATGGGCAGGCCGAACCAGAGAACGAGATAGAGTTTCTGCCGGAAGGTGCGCTCTTCGCGGAACAGCAGAGACTTGAATTCCTTGGATCGTACCAGGCTGCTGGAAACGGCCGCGGCCACGCCCAGCTTGACCAGCAGATTGATCAGGATGAGGCGCGGTTCCATAGGATTCGGGCGGCAAACAAGTGATGTCAGAACTGTAGCATGAAGGCTGCGACTAGTATCCCTTCTGCTTATCCACGACGAATTGCAGCGGCTGGCCTGCGATGTAGCGCCGCAGATTGTCGGAGAACTGCTCGTAGTGCCGGTGCCAGAGTTTCTCCGTGATGCTGCCGTTGTGCGGTGTGATGAGGAGATTTTCGATATCCCAGAGTGGCGAGTCGGCGGGCAGGGGCTCACGCTCGAACACATCGAGCGCCGCGCCCGCGATCCGGCGCGAACGCAGGGCCTGGACTAACGCGGCCTCATCGACTTGCGGCCCACGACCAACGTTGATCAGGCACGCTTCCGGTTTCATTGCGGCCAGGCGCGTGGCATCGATCAGGCCGCGAGTTGTGCCGACCAGTGGCGCGGCGAGGACCACGTAATCAGATTGCTTCAGCATGTCATCGATCGCCGACGGGGCGAAGACCGCAAGCACTCCCGGCGGCGTTCCCTTCAAGACATGCTCGCGTACGGCGATCACGCGCATGCCCAGGGCCGATGCCATCTCAGCTACGCGGCCTCCGATGCTGCCTACTCCGATCAGTCCAAGAGTCGCTCCTGCGAGTTCGCGCGGGCGCACTCCCGCGCGCCACATCGATTCCTGCCCCCAGACGTGCTTGTGCTGCAGCGCGACAGCTTGCGGAATTTTCTTGGCCAGCGCGAAAATCAATCCCATCACATGCTCGGCGACGACCGGGCCATGCACTTCCCGCGAGTTCGTGACCACAACATCGCTGTTCACCAACTCGGGAGACAATAGCTGATGCACCGCCGCCGAGGGTGCATGAACCCAGCGCAGGTTGCGCGTCAGGGCCAGTTGCTCTGGCCGCAGCGAGATCGTGAAGATGATCTCGGCGTCGCGCAGGTCGTCGTCGATACCTTCGTAGTTATCCCGGTGAGCGATCTGCAATGCAGGAAAGTCCTGTGCGAGGCGCTGGCTAAACCACTGCGGCACCTGCCAAAGTTCAAAGCGATGGTGGACGACGATCAACAGCTTCATGGTTGAGAGATTCTAAAGGGTCGAAGACATGCGAAAGAATAACTGACAAGAACGCCGAACATAGTCGTTCTGAAGAGTCAGGAACTTAGACCTGTTTTCTGGGGTCTGAACTGTAGAATAACTAGGACACATCTTCCGAAGGCTGGCATTTCACAGGAGGGCAGTATGCGTTGGATTCGCCCGGCTTGCTTGTTCATGGCAATGGTCGGCGGCATCTCGCTTTGCGCTCAGACCACTACGCCCGCACCGCAATCTGCGCGCCAGGCTTTGCTGGAAATGCTTTTCGGCAAGGGCGAGAACGACTTTCAGAAGCATCTTCCGGACGATGCGCGCCAGGCTCTGATCCACAAGGGCGAGACTCCGGAGACATCCACGATTCTGCGCATCTCCACTATGGGCCGGCAAGTGATGTCGGAGGGAAAGCACGTAGAAACGTTCGAAACGGGCTCCGTTTTCCTAAGCGCCGAGATGAACGAACACGAAAAAGTCGAGGTCGATGTGGATCGCGACAATCTGATGGGCGAAGCCGACGAGATCGAGCTTTCGGTCCACTATTACAAAGACGCGCAATCGCAATCGCTGCCGGTGGTGCCGGACCTGATCTTCACGCTGAAGCAGGAAAAGGAAATCTGGCGTCTCACGGAAATTACCGCCGCCGCGCATATCCCGCTGACCGACCCCGACTATCTGAAGGGACTACGCAGGCAGCAGGATGAGGAAACGGAATCGCAGGCGAAGAATCGCATCATGATGATCGCCACTGCCGAGACCGGCTATGTCGGCAAGCATCCCGATCTGGGATACTCCTGCTCAATGTCGACGTTGTTTTCGCGTGACCCGAACAATCCCGCGGACGGCGTCGCCGACCCCGGCCAGGGCAACGACGAATGGTACGGCTATCGCTTTGCGCTCGGTAGTTGTGCCGGAAGTCCGCCATCGAAATATCGGATCACGGCCGTTCCGATCGATTCGGACGTAGGCCTGAAGACATTTTGCAGCGACGAGTCCGGGAATGTGAAATTTATGGAAGGAGGAAAAGCCTCCAACTGCTTCAGTCGCGGCAAGCCAACTAGCGATGACAATCGCGGCTCCGACTAAAAGACCAGCGAGGCTATCCGTAGGCCAGTTCTTTTGCCCGCTGCGCCGCCTTTACGACTGCTTTGATCAGCGTCACGCGCAGCTTGCCCTCTTCCAGTTCCATGATGGCATCGATGGTGCAGCCCGCCGGCGTGGTCACGGCATCTTTGAGCAGCGCGGGATGATCGCCGGTCTCCAGCACGACGCGAGCTGCGCCGAGCGTTGTCTGCGCTGCAAGCAGAGTCGCGATATCACGCGGCAGACCAACCTTTACGCCCGCCTCCGCCAGAGATTCGAGAATGATATAGATGTACGCCGGGCCGCTGGCGGAAAGCGCAGTGACAGCGTCCATGTGCTTTTCGTCGACCACGACCGTGCGTCCCACCACGTCAAACATGTGGCAGGTCACGGCAACATCCTTGGCGGAGGCGTGCTTGCCTTTGCAAATTGCAGTCATGCCTGCTCCCACCTGGCTCGGAGTATTGGGCATGGCGCGAATTACGGGAGCATTCGACTGTAGATTTTTTTCAATCATCGAGGTCGGGACCGACGCTGCCACTGACACGATGATCTGCCGGGGCGTGATGTGTCCGCTGATCTCGCGGACTACATCCTCTACCACCTGCGGCTTCACGCCGATCACGATAATGTCGGCGCCCTTGACCGCCTCGACATTATTCGTGCCGACTTTCACTTTGAGCTTTGCCGCCAGCGCCTTGGCTCGTTCCTGGTGCGCGACTGTCGCGCACGTCGACTTTGCCGAGAGCAGGCCGTTCTTCAACAATGCTTGCAGAATGATGCTGCCCATTTTTCCTGCGCCCAGAAATGCGATCCGCTTTCCCGCCAGGTCATTTTTCATAAGTTGACTCGGAATAAGGCTTCACCACAGGGTTTCACAGGGGAATCCTCACAGCGCTTCTTCGATCCCTGTGATCCCCTGTGTTCCCTGTGGTTAAGGTTCAATCTTTTCTCGCTGCATCCAGTTCCATGCCGTCTCGACGATCTCCCGCAACCCGCGCGTTGCCTTCCACTGCAATAGCGCCTGCGCTTTCGCCGGATTCGCCACCAGCGCCGGAGGATCTCCCGGCCGCCGCGGCACGATCTTGTGCGGCACAGGCTTGCCCGTCGCGTGCTCGACAGCGGCGAGCACCTCGCGTACGGACGCTCCTGTTCCGGTCCCTACATTCACCGCGATGCTTTCCTTCCCGGCTGCCAGATGATCGAGCGCCTTCACATGCGCGCTGGCCAGATCGTTGACGTGGATGTAGTCGCGAATGCAGGTTCCATCCGGCGTCGGGTAATCCGACCCGAACACCTGCAACTCCGGGCCAAGGCCCGCCGCCGCGCGCAGCGCCAGCGGGATCAGGTGCGTTTCTGGATCGTGCAGTTCGCCGATCTCGCCGCTTTCGTCCGCTCCGGCGGCATTGAAGTAACGCAGGCTGGCGTAGCGTAAACCGTAGGCGCGGTCGTAGGCTTCCAGCGCCTGCTCGAAAAACATTTTCGAAACGCCATAGGGATTCACGGGCTGACGCGAGGTGTTCTCATCGATCGGAACCTTGGCCGGCTCGCCATACACGGCGCACGTCGATGAAAAGATGATCTTCTTTACTCCGGCTTCCATGGCCGCATTGAGCAGCGAAAGTCCGCCTTCGACATTGTTGTGAAAATATTTCTTCGGATTCGTCACCGACTCTCCGACATAGGCGTGGGCGGCGAAGTGCATGATGGCGTCGGCTCGCGGCAGCACTTTTCCCAGCGCTGCTGCATCCAGCATATCTGCCTGCACAAGCTCGAATCCCGCCGCCAGGCGCTTGAATCCGGTGTAGAGATTGTCGAAGACGACGACTTCATGCCCGGCGCGCTTGAGTGCACGCGCGGTATGACTGCCGATGTATCCCGCGCCGCCGATAACCAGAACGACCAATGGCTAAATTCCTTTCCAACCCCCAACTCACGAGCCGCAGAAGCAATTCGCAATTATACGGGTGCGCAGGAGAAACGGATCACCAGCCGAAAGTACCAGACGAGCGGAGTGCCGCGAGTTTCGGCCCTGGCGTGCATACCAGCAACCAGCCAAAAGCCGCGCCCAATCTGCTTTACAAGCTCCCGACGATGTCGTAAACTCGCCAAGCTTTGGCATCGCTCTCGCGATGTCAACTGGACAGTGACCCCGTATTAAAAGGACTCGCCTTATGTCATTCCTTCGCCGCCAGCGGTTCTTCGTCCCGTGCCTGCCCTCGTTGATGATTGCTCTTAGCGCTCTGATCCCGCTTTCCGTAGCTGGTCAGACCGCAGTGAGCACCTATCATTACGACAACAACCGCACCGGCTGGAATCAGACTGAAACCGTGTTGACTCCAGCCAACGTCGGCGGCGGGTCGTTCGGATTCCTGCACCACGTCGCTCTGGATGATCAGGTAGACGGGCAGCCGCTGGTCGTTCCCGGAGTCACCATTACGGCGGGAACGCGCAAGGGCAAGCACGACGTGGTCTATGTCGCGACCGAAGGCAACACAATCTATGCAGTCGACACGCACACGGGCGTGGTGCTGCTAAGCCCGAACTTTGGCAAGCCAGTGCCCATGCCGTTGGGCTGCAATAACAACGGGCCGAACGTGGGCATCAACTCGACTCCGGTGATCGACCTCGCCAGCGGCACGATGTACGTCGTCGTTTACACCAGCGATGCGAATGGGCCTGCCTATCGCATTCACGTGCTTGACCTGGGAAGCCTGACGGACAAAGTCCCGGCGCAGGTGATCGTCGCCTCGCACGGTCTGCTGAACGGCACCACTTTCAAATTTAATGCTACGTATCAGCGGCAGCGCCCCGGCCTGTTGCTGGCCAACGGCAATGTGTATGCCGGTTTTGGCAGCTTCTGCGACTACGGTGCAAATCTCTCGCGGGGATGGCTGTTGGGGTGGGCGACGGGCTCATTGAATCCGCTTCCGGCCAATCAGGTCTTTGATGTGCAGCCCACTTCGCCGGATAACTTCTTCCTGTCGTCGATCTGGATGTCGGGCTACGGGCCCACGGTCGATGACGCGGGCAATATTATGTTTGTGACCGGAAACTCCGATTACTCCGGGACGACTTATGACGGCGTGAGCAACATTCAGGAGAGCGTGGTCAAAGTCTCCCCGGACCTGACTACTGTGATCGATTTGTTCACGCCTAAGAATCAAGCCAATCTCGATCAATGGGACGCAGACTTCGGCTCGGGCGGATTGATGGTGTTGCCGGATCAGCCGGGGTTGAAGCCGCATCTCGCCGTTGCTGCGGGCAAGGTGGGCACAATGTTTTTGCTGAACGTCGATCATCTCGGCGGATATTCCACCGCCAAGAACAGCGTGCTGGGGGCTTACCAGATCGGCGGCTGCTGGTGCGGACAGTCTTATTTCATCGACACCGACGGCGTAGCGCGCGTGGTCTCCAGTGGCGGACGGGCGGTGCGCGTGTGGAAACTCGCCACTTCGCCAAAGCCCGCGCTCACGCAGGTTGCGATCTCGCCTTACATGGTTGGCGGCCAGTTTCCGGGATTCTTTACCAGCGTTTCGTCGAGTGGCACCTCGAACGCCATCATCTGGGCCTTGGCGCATCCGCCGAATTCGTCGGTGCTGTCGCCAGTCTATCTTTACGCTTTCAACCCTGACGCCACCACAGGCTCGACGATGACACAACTGTTCAAGGGAGTGGGTGGAGTGTGGCCCAATGTGACGGGCAACTCGAATCTGGTTCCGGTTGTTGCGAATGGAGAGGTCTTCGTTGCCAGCAACAAAGAGTTGCAGATCTTTGGGCTGAGGACGGCGGCAAAGAATAACGCTGCCAAAAAATAAACTGGCGAACTTTTGAGAATTCCGCGGATAAGACGACCACGGGGGCTGGAAGCCCGAACCGCTATTTGGACGCGGACGCGGCGATGAATCGCCGCTCTTCCACGCTGCGGGACAGACTGTTCTCTCATTCTTGCAATGCTACGGCTGCCCCGGCTCCCTGCTAAGATGACCACTCGACCCGGAGAGGTCCCGTGGAAAACGAATTTCCTCCACAACCGTTCCCCAATCCTGAAGCACTCGACCCGGCGCCGGTTCTCGCGACGACTGCTACGGTGCCGATTGCTCCTGCGTTGCCGGCCCCTCCTGCGTACCGTGATCGCAAGACCGGTCTGCTGATTTTCGGTATCGCCCAGATCATTCTGGGATTGCTGGCAGCGTTGATGGTGCCGCTCGTCGTTCTCGGCGCCTTCATGTCCCGCCTGGCGCCCGGCGGCGCGATGCGTCCCGGCCAGTTCGCATCCAGCGTCGCAACTTACGCATTGATTGCCGCTGTGTTTCTTGCGCTCGGCATCGGGTCAGTCCAGACCAAGCGCTGGGCCCGTGCACTGACGCTGGTATCTTCCTGGTACTGGCTGATCATCGGGACGCTGGTCACGGTCGTGCTGACCGCGGTTCTGCCGGTCGCCATGCGGGGAGCGATGGCGCAGGTGCAGCAAAATTCCGCCAACCCGCCTTCGGCGGCCATCACCACCGGCGTGATGGCCGTGATGATAACGCTGATGCTCGTTTTCTTTACAGTTTTCCTGGTGCTATTGCCAATTGCGTTTGTCGTTTTCTACCGCCGGGAGGATGTGGAACGGACCTGCCGGCATCGCGATCCGGTCGAGCGCTGGACGGATCGCACGCCACTGCCGGTACTCGGCGCCAGCATGGCATTTTTCGTCGGGGCGCTGTACGCATTGCTGCTCGCCGTGACGTCGCCGATGTTGCCGCTCTTCGGCCACTACCTGACGGGGATTCCTGCGGCAGGATGCCTTGTGTTATTGGCCGTTCTTGATCTTTATCTGGCCATCGCACTTTTCCGTTTGCGCTTGTGGGGTTGGTGGATTGCCGTGATTGCCGCACCTTTGCGTATGTCGGCGGCGGCATTGAGTTACAGCCGGGCTGGCCTGATGCAGGCATATGCGAAGATGGGCTGGTCCGATGCGCAATTGCAGATGCTGAGCTCGAACCCGATCTTTCACAGCCGGATTTTCCTGGGGATGGGCGTGACCGTGATGCTTGGGTTTTTCGGCTACCTTCTCTGGTTGAAGCGCTACTTCAAGACGCCAGTCGCTCCAACTCCAACGGAAGCGTTGCCGCCGCAGACAATTTGAATCCGCTGCGTAGAGATCATTGAATTTCGACTTTGAGGTGACTTTCATGACCGAACAACTTGCCGACAAGAAATGCGTACCTTGCCGCGGAGGAGTTCCTCCGCTTCAGGGAAAGGAACTGGAGGATCTTCATAAGAAAGTTCCGCAGTGGACGGTCGCGAAGGACCATCACCTGCACCGCGAGTTCAAGTTCCCTGACTTCAAGCAGGCGTTGATTTTCGTCAACCGCGTGGGCGCTCTGGCTGAGGAGCAAGGCCATCATCCCGATATTCTGCTGGCGTGGGGCAAGGCGGAAATTACGTTGTGGACCCACAAGATCGACGGCCTGACCGAGAGCGACTTCATCATGGCCGCAAAAATTGACCGGGTGACCGGAGCGTAGCTTTCAGAGATGGGTCGCGCCTCGCGCTGCAGCCTTCTGTGGGGCCCACTCACAGTCTCTATGCAGTTCCCTCGAGGAAATCCTTTGTGGCCTTCGTGTCGCAGTCTCCAGGGCAAAGCCCAGACAGCAATTAAGAAACCGTGCCCTTCCTTTTCGCCCAACCGGCGCGCAATGCCAGCGCAAGGATCGTCGCCGGGACGAGCATGAAGAGTCCCGTGCTGGTTGCCACCGTGCGGGCGGAGAACCCGGCATCCAGAAAGCGGCCCGCGAGGTAGGCAGTTACGGCGAAGGTAAAGCTGCCCAGGCTGAGGTCGGCCGAGAAGACACGCCCGCGGAAACGATCCTCAGTGTGAAGTTGCAACAACGTTGTCGAGAAGACCCAGACTGTCGAGCCGCCGGCGTGCGCCAGCATGGCGCAGACTGCGGCCATCCAGACGCTGCGGCTGGCGCCGAGAACTCCGTAGCCCGCCGAGATGGCGAGATAGCCGAAGAGAATTCCCAGTCGCAGGCGGCGATCGTTCTCTCCCGCCCAGCGCGCCCCAATGAGCGGGCCTACAAGCGCTCCGATGCCGCGCCCGCCAAGCAGAATGCTCATGCCGAGCATCGCTCCTCCAGCAGCGTTAATGCCGTGACCGTGAATCGCAAATTCCCGCGTCCCCATCACGGTGAAAATTACCCAGCTCGGTCCGATCATGAGTTCTCCGGCCTTGGCGAAGACCGCCGGGAAGAGAGTCGGATGACTGCGGATGTACCGAATGCCCTCCACCACGGGAGAGAAATCGACCAGATCACGCGGACGGAGCGGAGCCGCCGACTCGGCATGCGGCTCGGCGAATCGCATCCCGCCAATCAGTACAGCCGAGACTAGAAATGATAATGCGTTAAGGCCGAACACGACTTCGCGTCCAAAGAATGCGGCAACAAGACCGCCGACTGCCGCGCCGATCAGCAGATTCACTGACCACGTCGCCGACGAGAGCGTATTGGCCGCCAACACTTCGCCTTCGGATGCGATATTCGGAATCACCGCGCTGCGGGCGGGTTCGAAGAACGCCGCCATCGTCGTTTCCAGAACTAGCAGCGGATAGATCAGCCAAACCATCGAACGTGAACGAACGAACAACATTGCCAACACCACAACGCAGCGGCCCAGGTCGGCAGCGATCATCACATGCTTGCGATTCAGCCGGTCGTTCACCACTCCGGCCATCGGGCCCACCAGCGTTTGCGGTAGAACCTGCAGAACCAGCGCCAACGCGACCGAACCCGCGGACCCAGTCAACTGCAGCAGAAGCGTGAAGATGGAGAGCGTGTAGAACCAGTCGCCGATCTCGCTGACAATCTGCGCCAGCCAGAGACGACGGAAATTGCGATTGCCGCGGATCAGGCGCGCGTAGGACGCGATTGTGATCGAGGTTGCAACCCGCTCTGGTTGAGGATCCATGCGAGTGCTTACTTTATAGGGTGGGAGCGCCCCTCGGCTATGGCCGCCAGCGCGGCGGCGCTAGGGACACAGCTTGCGCTTCAGGTCGTCGGCAATCTGCTTGCCGTGGAAGCGGCCGTTCTCGATGAAAATTTCGTTGGTCCGCGATCCCGCGACAATCACACCCGCGACATAAATTCCGGGAACATTGCTTTCGAGAGACACCGGATCGCATACCGGACGGTGCTGCTGCTCCGAGAGCTCAATGCCCATACTGCGCAGGAAATCGTAGTCGGGATGGTAGCCGACCAGCGCCAGCACGAAGTCGTTTTTCAGCCGCACGGGACCGCGCGGCGTGTTCAGCATGACCTGATCGATTCCAATTTCCTGCACCGAACTGTTGAAGTAGGCGACGATGTTGTTGTTCTTGATGCGATTCTCGATGTCGGGCTTGATCCAATACTTCACGTGATGGTGAATCTGCGCTTCACGATGCACCAGCGTGACGCGCGCGCCGTGCCGCCACAAATCAAGCGCAGCGATGGCTGCAGAATTCTTGCCGCCTATCACCAGCACTTCCGTGTCGTAGTAAGGATGAGGCTCGCCGTAGTAGTGCGAGACTTTGGGAAGATCCTCGCCGGGAATGCGAAGCTGGTTGGCCAGATCGTAGTAGCCGGTCGAAACAATCACTTTCTTCGTGCGGTAATCGTGCGGGCGCCCGGAGCGGTCCGTCGCGGTGATGCTGAATTTTCCGTCCTCGCCCATCACCGTCTTCACCCATTCGTACTGGCGCAGGTCGAGGTGATAGTGCTCGGCAACTTTGCGGTAGTACTCGAGCGCTTCCTCGCGCGTAGGCTTTTGCAGTGCGGTGGTGAACGGAATGTCGCCAATCTCCAGCAGTTCGGGTGTGGTGAAAAAAGTCATGCCCGGGGGATAGTGAAAGAGCGAGTTCACCAGGCATCCCTTGTCGACGACGATGACCTTCAGCCCGACCTTCTGCGCCTCGATCGCGCAAGCCAGGCCCGTCGGTCCGGCGCCAATCACGAGGACGTCGGTCTGCATCTCTGGCAGAGGCTCAGCCTTGGCCTTGGGCAAGGTGTCGACGACCTCGGCTGTGAATAAGTCAGGCATGGATTCAGCGCAGAGGCGCTCGCGGCGACGGGATTCGAGCGCACTCGGAGACCGATGATTCTAGCACGCGAGAATTCCACACGACCGTTGACAGGTGATTCTGCGACTCCTACACTTCGATCATGGAAGTACATCTAACCCCTGAACAACAGCACCAACTCGCGCAACTGGCCTCTCAACGGGGCCGCGACGCAGATGCACTCGCGCAGGAGGCGATCAGCCGATACCTCGCAGAGGAGGCTCGCTTTGTTGAAGCCGTGCAACTGGGCGAGGAAGCGTTGCGGCGCGGCGAATACCTCACGCACGAGCAGGTTGGGGAGCGCATGGGCAAATTGTTCCGGCGCTGATTCAAATGGAAGTTCGCTGGTCAACCCTTGCCGTCGAAGACCTTAAGAGCATCTTCCACCGCATCGAGAAAGACAATCCCACCGCCGCTCGTGAAACGGTGAAAGCTATTTATGAAGGCTGCCGAGAATTGAGCCAATTTCCTCACCGTGGCCGCCCCGGACGCATGAGCGGACGGCGAGAGTTAGTCTTTCCTCCTTACATCGCGGTCTACGAGGTGAAGGAATACGCCATCGAAATTTCCCGCATCTATCACGGGGCTCAGGACTGGCCGTAAGATTTGCCTTCTACGCCTGGCGCAGGTAGTTGTGAAGCCCGCCGTATAATACTGGGTCCCTCATGCGCCGAAGAAATAGACGGGCTCGGCCCGATGGGACAGGAGATTTCACCGTGCGCGCTGTTACCGAATCCAAAGCAATTCCGATAAAGACCCGCACCGAATCCGATAGCATGGGTAAGATCGAAGTCCGGTCCAATGTCTACTGGGGCGCGCAGACGCAGCGGTCGCTGCTGCATTTCAACATTGGCCGCGACACCATGCCGCCGGAGTTGATTCGCGCATTCGGCACTCTCAAGAAAGCCTGCGCGTTAGTGAATCAGGATCTCGGCAAACTTCCGGCTGACATCGCCAACTTGATCGTGCAGGCCGCCGACGAGGTGATCTCTGGCAAGCTGAGTGACCAGTTTCCGCTGCGCATCTGGCAAACCGGTTCCGGCACGCAGACCAACATGAACGTGAACGAAGTCATCTCCAACCGCGCCATTGAGCTTGCCGGCGGAGAGATGGGATCGAAAAAGCCGGTGCATCCTAACGACCACGTCAACATGTCGCAGTCTTCGAACGATACGTTCCCCGCGGCCATGCACATCGCGGCGGCGGATCGGGTGAAGAACGCGCTGATTCCCGCTATCAAAACCGTGCACAAGGCCATTGCCGCGAAGGCAAAGGAGTTCGAGAGCATCGTTAAAATCGGCCGAACCCACCTGCAAGATGCGGTACCGCTAACCATCGGTCAGGAATTCGGCGGCTGGGCAAGCCTTCTGGAGCGCGACATTCATCGCCTGGAGCAAGTGCTCGAAGGACTCTACGACCTGGCCATCGGCGGAACGGCGGTCGGCACGGGCCTGAACACGCATCCGGAATTCGCCGAGCGCGCAGCGAAAAAGGTCGCCGAACTCACCGGCCTTCCCTTCCGCTCCCACGGCAACAAGTTCGCCGCACTCTCGGCGCACGACGAAATCGTCTTTGCTCAAGGCGCGATGGAAACCCTCGCGGCCTCACTGATGAAGATTTCGAACGACATCCGCTGGCTGGCCTCCGGCCCACGTTGTGGATTGGGCGAATTGACAATCCCTGAAAATGAACCAGGCTCATCCATCATGCCGGGCAAAGTAAATCCCACGCAGTGCGAAGCCATGACCATGGTCTGCGTGCAGGTCCATGGCGCGACCGCTGCCGTCGGCTTCGCGGGATCGCAGGGCAACTTTGAGCTCAACGTCTACAAACCCGTCATCATTTACAACTTCTTGCACTCCGTCACGCTCATCGCCGATGCCTGCCACGGCTACGTTGAGTACATGCTCAACGGCATCGAAGTCGACCGCGCGAAAGTGGATTGGTACGTAAAGAATTCGCTGATGCTGGTGACCGCGCTGGCGCCGAAAGTAGGCTACGACAAGGCCGCGCAAATCGCGCACACAGCCCACGTCGAGCATTCGAGCTTGCGCGAGGCCGCGTTGAAGCTGGGATACCTGACTGGCGAGGAATTTGACCAGTGGATGAAGCCGGAGAAGATGACGCGGCCATAGTCCTTGATCCGGCTAAACTAGACTGAGCGAAGTCCTAATAGTAATACCAAGCGTTCGTGGACCGCTTTCACAACCTCTACGGGCGCCATTTCGACATATTTCGCGCGGCGGACGCGCCAAGCGAGATTCTTTGTTTGGTCGGCGAGGACGAAGCCGGTGGTTTTCATGTTGCCGGGAAGACGAACCTCGAAAGGATACCCTTTTGTGTGGTTTGTAACGGGAACCGCCACGACTAAGCTGGTTTTGCCATTGTAAGAACTCGGAGATAGGACAATCGCCGGACGCCAGCCACCCTGCTCATGTCCAGCAACCGGGTCCATGTCAATTTTGATAACGTGACCGACGTCGGGAATGTATGGCACGTTTACCAAACCTCGTTGCCGACCGGTTTGCCCCAATCAAGTTCTTCGTGACAATTTTCTGGCGTGATCTGCGCAACGAGCGATTCGAGGGTAAGCTTCGGAGTCACGGGCCTCACTGTGAGGCGACCGTCCTCCACCATCAGCTCTACTTCGTCACCTTCGCTGATCTGTAACGCATCCAGCATCGCTCGGGGAATTCGGATCGCCTGACTGTTGCCCCATCCGACGATTTGTACGCGTGCGGATTCCTGGACTTGAGTAACTTCGACCATCCCTCGCTTTCGCAGTTCACGAAGGTGGTACCGGATGCTGCCTTTAACGCCGCCATTCTCTTTTGCCCATTCATTCAGTAAAGCACTATACCTGCCGTTTTTGTCTACGATAGGGGCCAAGTCTTCAACCGCAGAGGGAGTCGGGCAGTTTGAGAGAACCTCGACCACCAGAGCTCTCTGACCTCGGAATCTAGCGTCCTTCAACTTCGGCGTTCTCGAATACAAGGTCTTCAAGTGCCACCTCCGCATCCATTATACACGTATGTATATCCATATCAACTAGTATATCCTTCAATCAATCCCCTGCCGTTACTTCCACCTCTTTTTCAGGCGTTGCCACTGACTGCCGACGGGGCGTGGTTGTAATCACGACCACGCTCACCAGCACCAGCAGCGTCCCCACAATCGTCCGTGGCCCAATCGCTTCTCCGCCCAGAAAATATCCCACCAACACGGCGACCACCGGATTCACGTACGCATAGGTTCCCACCTTAGTTGGCGACTCGTGGTGAATCAGCCAGACGTACGCCGTGAAGCCGACAATCGATCCCGCGACAATCAAGTAGGCCAGCGCCAGCCACGCCTCGCGGGAGACTGCTTGAGCGCGGAAGCTGCCAAACTCACCCAGCGCCGCCGACGCCAGCAGAAGCAGCACTCCTCCCGCCAGCATCTGCGTTCCGGAACTCATCACCTTGGAGGCGGGCGACGGCAGCTTGCGGCTCAGAACTGATGCCACCGACCAACTGACGGCGGCGACGATCAACGCGCACGCTCCCGCGGTGTCCACGGGAGCTTCGCCCAGAGTCATCGAGTGGCCAACCAGAACGCCAACGCCGGCCAGGCCTACCAGAAGTGCGAGGCCAAGCCGCAGAGTCAGGCGTTGCGTGCGCAGGACGACGATCTCGGCGATCGCCATGAATACCGGGATCGTGGCCATCATGACCGCGGCGATTCCCGAGGGGACGCGCTTTTCCGCCCAGAACAGCAGGCCGTAGTCGAGAACAAAAATCAGGACCGCCAACAATGTCGCCGCACCCCATTGGCGATTGGTGGGCGAGGGCGTGCCCCGCGCACGCATCCACAGATAAAGCACCAGGCCGGCGACCAGAAATCGCAGCCCCGCAAATAGAAACGGCGGCACCTCGCGCACGCCAACGCGAATCGCCAGGAACGTCGATCCCCAGACGAAATAGATGATCGCGAAGGCGAGCAGAACTTTCCACGCGCGGGGCTGAGAGCTAGTTTCCATGCTGGTGATTCCTGGGACGAAATCCGGCCTCCGATCCCGAGCCTGATTAGATCACTGGCAATCGCGCAGGATGCGCCATCGGCAAGAAAAAGAATTGATTGCTCGTTCGGATATTTTCGTAGGCCGCGCTATTTCTTCAACAGGCTGGTATGACTGGCGACGCATTCCCAGTGGCCGCCGTCGGAGATCCACGTATCTGTAAAACGTCCAACGTGATCGTACGGCTTGCCCTGATAGGTCCCGGCGGCGTGATAGGTGCCGGTAACCACGGCGGTATCGCCAAAGAAATTCATCTTGATGTCTTGAATATTCAAGACGGTCGGCTTGAAGAGAGGGTCTTTGATGTCGGCCAGAAACTTCTGCTTGTCGCTGACATCCCCGTCCCACTCCGTGTTCACAAACTTGCTGGAAACCAGAGCTTCCAGGGCAAGGGCGTCACGGTTGACCTGAGCTTCGTTCCACATGCGCTCCAGAACCATCAGCTTGCTTTCGCGTGGATCGGATTGCTGGGCGGCGAGCCCGACCGAGGCGAGAGTTATCAGAAGACAGCAGCAGAGTGAGCGATGCATGCGCGACCGCGCGCGCCCTCATCCTTACGTGAGGCGAACGTTCCAAAACGATAGCAGTGGCGGGTGGAACGATGCCATGAAATGCCGATTCCAGCGATTACGAACGTCACGCGAAAACCGGCGTTGGGCTTCAAGCATTGGGCGTCCTAACTGGGACTCAGCATGCGAAGACATTTGAAGGCCTATATCAAATCCCCGACGCCCACGCCTGGCGCCTGCCCCTAGAATGCCCACCGCAGCAACGTCGCACCGACCGTGAACCCAGCGCCGACCGAGGCCAGCATCACCAGGCTTCCCTTCTTCAGCTTGCCCTGCTCCACCGCTGTGTTCATGGCCAGCGGAATCGTGCCTGCAGTTGTGTTGCCGTAGCGCTCGATGTTGATGACTACCGCGTCAGGACGCAGCCCGAGGCGATCGGCTGTGGCATTGATGATCCGCAAGTTGGCCTGGTGTGGAATGAAAGCGTCAATATCGGATCCCTTCAGACCGTTGCGCGCCAGGAGTTTCTCACAGGCCTCGGTCTGTTTGCGGACGGCGAATTTGAAAACCTGCTGGCCGTCCTGGTGGACGTAATGCATACGCTTCTCGAGAGTTTCTTTACTCGATGGATTCAGGCTGCCGCCGCCGGGCATGTAGAGAAATTGCGCGCCGGAGCCGTCGACCTCGTGGATGAAATCGATCAGGCCGACGGAGTCATCCTCCGCAGGCTCAAGAATCACCGCGCCCGCGCCGTCGCCAAAAATCACGCAGGTCGCCCGATCGGCATAGTCGATGACCGACGACATCACGTCGGCGCCGATCACCAGCACCCGCTTGTGCACACCGCTGGCAATGAACTGAGCACCAGTCTGCAGCGAGTACAGGAACGCCGAGCAGGCGGCGGAAAGATCGAATCCCCAGGCTCCCTTCGCGCCCAGCTTGTGTTGCACCAGGCAGGCGGTCGAGGGAAAGAACATGTCGGGAGTCACGGTGCCGACGATGATCGCTTCAACATCCGTGGGCGCGAACCCGCGCTGCGCCAGAGCTTTCTTCGCGGCCTCAACGGCCAGGTCGCTGGTGGCGACTCCCTTCTCCACAATGTGGCGCTCGCGGATGCCGACCCGCGTCATGATCCAGTCATTGGTGGTGTCGACCATCTTTTCCAGGTCGGCATTGGTGAGAAGACGAGGCGGCACATAAGTGCCGAGAGCGCTGATTTTGGCGCGAATCGGTTTGGTCGTCGATGAGTTGGTCGTCGATAGTTCGGTCAAGTATGACTCCTGATAATCGCCTAAAAAGACTGGCCGAGTGGAAACTCAGTATTCTGAAGGATTGGGAGCAGAAAGTCTAACGGGATTGAGTCGCCGAAATAAAGCCGAAATAGATAAGTCAGGCACCGGGGGCTCACTGCACACGCAAGAGCCCGTTACCGTTGCTTCCTTCCGGACCTGGCGGGGTTGGCGGGAGTACGTCGCGTAAGACCGATGCCTGACCGATCATTCTAGCATTGGCGCACGATAGGGTGCCTCGCGCGGAGGCGCGAGATTCAGTTTCGCGGATTTCGCCGCGTTGACTCTTGCCGTGAAATCTTCTCAGGGCTTTCTAGTGATCGCGCTGTTTTGGGTCACTGGCAGAGATACCTGGCGAATTGCATGTCATCTTTTCCCATGGTCGGGATCGATTTGCGATTTCACCCAGTCGAGAGCGTGCTTTAGCCAGTCCGCGTCTTTCGCTGCATTAATGTACCGTTCGTTTCTGTAGACAAGGGAATCTTTAGCCAACTGCCTGAATTGCGCGGTGGTGGCAGAGCTGTTCAGAATAACGGCAGAGCGATCCAAACCGGCCTTTCTGTACAAACGCTGACCTTGGAGAATGATTGCCCGGGCCTCCGGCCCTAGCGGCAGCACGTTTCTCATGTCGACGACCACACCGAATGATCCTTTGCGTCCGGCCAGCGCCCGCTCGCTCTCTTTGAGCCAACGGCTCAGCTCGTCCTGGTACATGGACCCACCAAAAGTGAGGGTAAATCCATGCGTTGTTTCCTCGATCTTGTACACCGACGGTCCTTTTCGAGAGTCATCGGCAGCGATCGATCTGCTCTTTACCGGTGGTGACCTTTGGTGCAAGATTTTATTCGTGGAGCCTTCCCTTCTGCAGCGCAATATCGAACAATAGGGACTTGTTCCCGGATCAGAGATGACAGCTTCAGCCGCTCAATCCAGCCAGCTTCCTCTGACGCTGGCAATCGACCATTACTTCGAGATTTCGCTATATCTGCTTGTTGTTGCTGGCTTTGCCACGTTGGCTAGCACTGGCGGCCTCGATCTGCCATCGATGATTTTGGCGGGCATGGCCCTGGCCGCACGCGGATTTCAGCTGGCAAAGCGGCGACAGTTCGTGATCTCAGAACGCTGGACTACTCCCCTGTCGTTCGCGTACTTCATCTTCTTCGCCATCGACTACTTCGTTTTCTCGCGTAGCTTTCTGCCCGCGACG
>Ga0209863_10000554_pt1 | contig 17849 bp, 14 predicted proteins | sample OrgsoiDNA2013046_FD_185796 | JGI IMG/M metagenome (GOLD analysis project Ga0209863, IMG submission 185796) | Permafrost soil microbial communities from the Arctic, to analyse light accelerated degradation of dissolved organic matter (DOM) -... | ecosystem: Environmental > Terrestrial > Soil >...
CGTAAGAAGTGGAATCCGAAAATGCTGCCTTATATCTTCGCTGAGAAGAAAGGCATCCATATCATCGATCTGAATAAAACAACCGAAGCGCTGCAGGAAGCATCTGCCGCTTTAAAGCAGATTGCCAAATCCGGTAAGAAGATCATGTTTGTCGGCACCAAAAAGCAGGCAAAGGAAATCGTTACCGAGTGTGCAAAAAGAGTCACCATGCCATTCGTTACAGAACGCTGGCTGGGTGGCATGCTGACGAATTTCAATACCGTTCGTAAAAGCGTTAAGAAGATGCAGAGCATTGAAAAAATGCTGACTGACGGAACGTTCGACAGCATTACGAAGAAAGAACGCCTCACCCTGGCCCGTGATAAGGATAAGATGGAAAAAGTGTTGGGAGGTATCGCCCAGCTGGGTCGCGTACCCGCGGCACTTTTTCTGATCGACATCGGACACGAACATATTGCTCTGGCGGAAGCCAAAAAACTGGGCATTACCACGTTTGGCATGGTGGATACGAATTCAGATCCGAATAAAGTGGACTTCGCCATCCCATCCAACGACGATGCAACCAAGTCCATCGCGATCATTGTAAACTACATTGCTGCCGCGATAGCGGAAGGTCTTGCTGAAAGACAGGCTGCCAAGGACGACGATGTAGAAGAAGTGACCAGCGATGAGAATGAAAAGAAAGCAGCGCGCATTCAGGCGGAAGCCGAAAGTGAAGCGGCTCGCGGAAGAGGTGGCGATAAAACAGCGAGAACGCCCGGTGCACCAAAACGCCGTGTTCCTAACAGCGGTCGTCGTACAGGAGCAAGATCGTAAAGCTTCTTTAAATGACCGGTAAGTAATAGCTGACTGCTATTTCTTAATTAAAAAATACTGACATGTCTACAACTACTACAATTACTGCCGCAGAAATCAACAAACTCCGCCAGGTGACCGGCGCGGGTATGATGGATTGCCGCAAGGCCCTGGTTGAAAGTGACGGGGATTTTGAAAAAGCTATTGATTACCTGAGAAAGAAAGGTCAGAAAGTCGCCGCCCTGCGCAGCGACCGGGAAGCAAAGGAAGGTGTGATTATTGCAAAAACCACGAATGATAATAAGACCGGGCTGATCATTACTCTGGCTTGTGAAACGGATTTTGTTGCGAAGAACGCCGAATTTGTCGCTTTCGCAAAAAGTATCATGGATGTAGCCATAAAAAACCAGGTAAAGAATCTCGAAGAATTGCAGGGTTCCAAACTGGAAAATGCATCCGTGACGGATAAGATCAACGATCAGGTTGCCAAGATTGGCGAAAAAATTCAGCTGACACGTTTTGAAAGAATGGATGCGGAAGCGGTGGCTTCCTATGTCCATGGTGCCTATAGAATGGGCGTTCTGGTGGGTTTGAATAAAAATACGGCGCAGGCGCTGGAAGCCGGAAGAGAAGTGGCCATGCAGATTGCTGCGATGAATCCGGTAGCTATTGATCAGGATGCTGTTTCTCCGGAAATGATAGAGAGAGAAAAATCTATCGTGACCGACCAGATCAAGAATGATCCGAAGATGGCTGGTAAACCCGATGAAATGATCGAAAAGATTGCCATCGGAAAACTGAACGCTTTCTTTAAAGAAAATACTTTAATCGCCCAACCTTTTGTGAAGGATCCTTCCAAAACAGTGGGGGAACACCTCAGGTCCGTTGATCCCGGATTAAAAGTGATCCAGTTTAAAAGAGTTCAATTAGGTTAAAAAAACTATCCCGCTTTTAGCGGGATTTTTTTTTAACCTAATTTGGAAATTTGAAGATTTGAGAATTTGAAAATTTTCTCATCCTATTTTCAAATTTCCAAATTTCCAAATTCTCAAATTATTCCTCTTTCTTTGCATGATCAAACTAATATATGCTTCCTAAATACACCCGCGTCCTGCTGAAATTGTCTGGTGAGGCCCTGATGGGTGATAAAAATTTCGGTTTTGATAATGCCGTGATTGCACAATATGCCGATGATATAAAAACGATTGTTGATCTTGGCGTCCAGGTCGCCATCGTAATCGGCGGCGGAAATATTTACCGGGGCATGAACGAGAAGGAAACAGGTATCGAAAGGGCCCATGGGGACTATATGGGCATGCTGGCTACCGTGATCAATGGAATGGCCATGCAGGCAGGGCTGGAGAGAATCGGTGTTTTTACCCGCTTACAAAGCGCCATCAAGATGGAACAGATCGCAGAACCCTATATCCGCCGCCGCGCTATACGTCACCTGGAAAAGGGCCGGGTGGTTATATTCGGGGCCGGAACCGGAAATCCTTATTTTACCACCGATACAGCGGGTTCCCTCCGGGCAATAGAAATAACCGCTGATGTCATCCTCAAGGGCACAAGAGTGGACGGTATTTACACAGCGGATCCGGAAAAGGACAAAACTGCGAAAAAATATAGTTCGATCACTTACCAGGAATGCATTACCAGGAATCTGAAAGTGATGGACATGACCGCTTTTACCCTTTGCATGGAAAATAACCTGCCGATCATCGTTTTTGACATGAATAAACCCGGAAACCTCAAAAGGGTGGTTACCGGTGACCAGGTTGGGACCCTCGTGACCGCCTAGTTGCGTATTTCTACTTTAAATTCAGGCCCAGCTTGTATTTATGCGGGGATATTCCTATTTTGTAACGCTGAAAATCACCACTTTCCACGATTTTTCCACATCGTCCGGTATCCCATCAACTGCCAGCAAGCCAAGTCCACGGAAATCTTTTTGTTCTGAGCCCGAACTATATGAAGACATTACCCCTAATACTTGGTTACGCCCTAACTGTCAGACTACCCGAGATAATAATATTTCTCCTGGTCGCCCTTATACTTGGGTTTACCATGCATTATTTCCTTACCTCCCGGCATAACATCAGGATCCAAAAGCAGGTCCCCGACGAAGGCATTAGTGATAATGATAACTGGAAACTGAAGTATTACACGGATATGGAGATCCAGGAAAAAACCCTGCAGCAACTCCGCGACCGTCTTTCGGAATCAGAAGAAAATGAAAAGATCTACCAGCTTGAAACGGAAGAGCTTCGGGAAGAGCTGACGCTGCTGAAAGAAAAAAGTTCCCGCGCAGAAGCCCTTGTCAGACCACCCACGGTGACTGAAGATTATTTGCAGCAATTGAAGTCTGCCCAGGAAAATCTTTTTCAATACAATCAGCACATCAACAAGCTTCTTCAGCAGATTCAAATGCTCAAGGAGTCTGAGAAAAAATACCAGGATCTTCAGCAGCAACATAATGTATTGAATGAACAACTATCCAGCCTGCACCGGCAGCTGGCTGAAAAAGACGCCGAGATTGGCCGCATCCTGCAGGAGCAAAGACTGGTATTGGAAATGAATGAGCGAATGGATAAGGCCTATGCAGATTTTACGCAAATGCAGGAAAAATTGCGTAAGCTGGAACATTACCTGGACCAGCCCCACAGCAAAAGGATCGAGTACGATCAGTTGCAGGAATCATATTTTAAACTCAACCGGGAATTTGACGAAGTCAAAGGAAAACAAATCGCCCTCTTCGAAGAAAACCAGCGCCTGAGCAGGATCCTCGCGGATACGGAAGACAAATTGAAAGAATCGAATTTCCAGCGTCAGCAATACCAAAAGAAAATGCTCTTCTTCGAGGAGTTGAACCGTGACCTGCAGGATGCCACCGAGCAACACAAAAAAATGGAGAGCCAGCTGCGCAGGATCAGCGAAATGGAATCCATTTTATCCCGCTCATTTCCGAATAAAAAAGAGCCACCCGCGACCCAGGCGGGACCGATCATTTAATTGTTAATTGTTAATTGTTAATTGTCAATTGCTAATTGTTAATGGGGAATGATTGATTGTCAGCTTATCGACACTCATTGGTTTTTCCCTGGCTCATTCACATATTGGCACATTGGCACATTGGCCTGCATGCTGCGCATGAAATGCGTAATTTTATGTTATGAAACACCTGTCGGAAATGAGGAAAGAATACAGGCAGAATCCTTTGATAAAAGAGGAGATGGCCCCTGATGCTATGCAGCAATTTGAGCGATGGTGGCAGGATGCTTTGAAAAGTGAGTTGGACGAAGCAAATGCCATGACGCTGGCTACGGCATCCGCAGATGGATTGCCTGCGGCCCGAATTGTTTTGCTCAAGGGTTTTCATCAGGATGGGTTCAGGTTTTTTACCAATTACGAAAGTTTTAAGGGGCAACAACTCCTGGAAAATCCGAGGGCCTGCCTTGTTTTTTTCTGGAAAGAATTGGAAAGACAGGTGCGTGTCACCGGACTGGTTGAAAAACTTAGCCGGGAGGATAGTGATATTTACTTCAAATCAAGACCTGCCGGCAGCCGGATCGGTGCCTGGGCATCTCCGCAAAGCAAAGTCATTGAAGGCAGTGATTGGCTGGTTCAGCGTGCAAGTCATTATGAAACAAAATTTATCGGAATCGATATTCCCAGGCCCCCTCATTGGGGTGGATACCTGGTCAGGCCCGTCACCATTGAGTTCTGGCAAGGCAGACCAAGCCGGATGCACGACCGGCTCTTATATTCTCTGCAGGAAAACGGTGATTGGACTATTGAGAGGCTGGCACCATAAGTCGTTGGCGGCTGACGGTTGGCGGTTGGCGGTTGGCTGTTGGCGGTTGGCTGTTAGCTGTTGACGGTTCGCAGATGACCGTAGAATTTAACACTCCCATACTCCCATACTTCCACACTTCCATACTTTCCTACGCTTCTTTCTTCTTTGTTATCACAACCTTCTTTTCATTCCTGGGTCTGCTCTTTCCAAACGATCCCTTGAATATTTTACCTTTTTTTGTCTTTTTGTCCCCTTTACCCATGTTATTTAATTAAGAGTGCAAATATCCGTAAAAATTAAAAGCTCCGGCTAATTATTAATTAGTTAACCGGAGCGTTCAAATGCAGTGATAAAGGCAGCATTTATAATTTAGAAGACAATTCCTTACCCGCTTTAAACTTCGCTACTTTTTTTGCTTTAATTTTTATCACAGCGCCTGTCTGTGGATTGCGACCATTACGGGCAGCTCTTTTGGAAACAGAGAAAGTCCCAAACCCAACCAGCGTAACTTTTCCACCGCCTTTCAAAGTTTTAGCAACCGCTTCAACAAATGAATCGAGTGTTTCGTTTGCCTGGGTTTTTGTAATGCCGGCATCGTCGGAAATTTTTGAAATTAATTCTGCTTTGTTCATAGTGTAATATTTTGTACCGGCAAATATACCTGCTTTATTTTTACATCAAAATTTTTCAATATCCAAAGAAAGGGTAAAATTCAGGACAGGTAAGGGTTTCAGGTAATTATCAACTATTAATGATTAATTGCTAATTGTTCATTTTTCGCGGAAAGCTTTGCTGGGACAGGGTTTCAGGTGTGCTGCCTAAACCCATGCTGATACTGGGTTTTAAAGGAATGTACTATATTTTTTTACAAGCAAATATGTTTTTTTTACTTTTCCACAAGTATTGCACAGGGCCGGGCACCAATTTGAAAATCCGGGAATTTGAAAATGCATTTTTAAATTTTCAAATGCCTTACTTTTTCAACTCGAGAAACACGGGACAATGATCACTGTGTTTAATATCCGGATAGATTTCAGAACGAATGATCCGGCTGGCGAGATTGTTGGTCACATTGACATAGTCAATCCGCCATCCTTTATTATTTAGCCTTACGGAAGGAAAACGCTGGCTCCACCAGCTGTAACGGTGCGGCTCGGGATGTTGTATCCGGAAACTATCAGTCCATCCGCTATCCAGGAATTTATCCATCCAGGCCCTTTCTGCGGGAAGAAAACCAGATGAATTTTTATTTCCTTTCGGATCGTGAATATCGATTTCACGGTGTGCAATATTATAGTCGCCACAGAGTACGATTCGCGGATATTTTTTCTTTAGTTCGTCCAGATATAGATAGAATTCATCCAGCCATTGATATTTAATTCCCTGCCTGATCTCTCCGGATGTGCCGGAAGGAAAATATGCGTTAATGAGCCGGATGTCGCCAAAGTCAAGCTGGAGCACTCTTCCCTCTTCATCACTTACTGCGTGACCCGTACTGTATTGAACCTGATCAGGTTTTATTTTTGTGAAAACGGCTACACCGCTGTAGCCCTTTTTTTGTGCACTGAACCAATAGTCCAGGTATCCCAACGAAGTGATTTCTTCATGCGCCACGTTGTCTTTTTCCGCTTTTGTTTCCTGAAGGCAAATAATATCAGCCGGATTGGTTTTTATCCAGTCAACCAATCCTTTTTTCATGGCAGCGCGGATGCCGTTCACATTATAAGTAATGATACGCAGAGAAGCCATCTTGTTGTTTATTATATTCGATATGCAATTTACTTCTTGTTTTCTAAAGAAAATCGAACTCATGTCCGACTCATCGCCCGTTATTAAATCCAAAAGACCGCTTTATCTGGATGGTCCGCAATCCCGCAGTTTCGAACTGGCATTTGCCTGGAAGGTATTCCGCCAGATCCTTGCGGGCAACCGCGTATTATATTTTATAGGGCCCTGTATCACCGTATTTGGTTCTGCCCGTTTCAAAGAAGATCACCCGTATTATGGCGTTGCGATGGAGTTCGGGAAACGCATTGCGGGGATGGGATTTACAGTAATGACGGGCGGAGGTCCCGGTATTATGGAGGCGGCCAACCGGGGTGCTTTTGAACACGGTGGCAAATCAGTGGGTTGTAATATTCATCTTCCGATGGAGCAGAAGCCGAATAAATACATGCAGCGATGGATCACATTTGATTATTTCTTTCTACGGAAAGCCATGTTACTGAAATATTCTTATGCCTTTATTGTAATGCCCGGCGGCTTTGGGACGCTGGATGAACTATTCAATACACTGACCCTTATTCAGACCCAATCCATCACCCGGTTTCCCGTCGTGCTTTTCGGGAAATCGTATTACCAGCCGCTGATAGAAATGATCCGGAAAATGGAAAGCGAAAAAACGATATTAGCGCAGGACCTCGATCTGCTGCTGATCACAGACGACATAGAAGAAGCCATGAATCATATCAACAGTTATATTTCAGTCAACTATGAGATTATGAAAAAACGTAAACGGTTCTGGTGGTTGTTTGAAAAGAAACCATTTTAAGCCTAAAGCGTAAAGCCCAAAGCCTAAAACTTTTTTGAGGTATTGTTAGTCCTGAATTAAATAATCCATTAAACCTTTTAAGTCTGGTTTTAGGCTTTACGCTTTGAGCTTTAGGCTTAAAAAGGTTTTAAGCTTTGGGCTTTACGCTTTAGGCTTTATAGGGCTTTCCCGACTGGTAGGCTAATGCCGAGGTTGAGTATCATTTCATAGGTCCCGAATGCCTGCTTATCGGTTCCCTGATAGATCTTCAGATTGGTATAACGTGCATAGTCAAGTTTATTTCCGTACTCCAGGAAAACGTATTGAAAGAAAGTTACTTTCAGATCTGCTTCGAGGCCCACATTCCACCCACCCAGCTGAAAGTGCGGATCATTTTGCGGCTGATCAAAATATTTTACCTGCACGTGTGGAATAACAGGACCCATTCCAAATTTCCCCAATGCATCTATACGTATGGTTTCTTTTTTATTCATAAAGAGGCTCCATCGTTTCACCACGTTAAAAAGTAAAAAGTTGGCGCCATTATTAAGATAATGATAAGAGCTGGAATCTGATCCTTCCACAGTATTGGCAAACAATACCTGGCCATCAACCGGCTGGTTGTTTAATTTGCCTTTGATATGAACCATCTGGTTATCGTCGAAAAGCCATTTCGTATGATCGAAATTGATTTCAACGCCCCATCCCTTTTCTCTATTAATAATATATCCGAGGCGGTAATTGTACTGGGGTATACTTAATGCCTTTGTGAAAAACTGTTCATTCTCCCATCCGGGATGATCAACGCCTTTTACATTTGCAAAAGTAAAAGAATTACCCAAGGAGGGCTGGCTCACGCTGACATTACTTTGGGTATACCATTCTTTATTATATCCCCAGGAAAAATACAATTCGTGTTTTCTTACTTTTTTATTTTTCGGGGTGCTGGTTTGGACGGTTGGATTTATTTGCTGCGTCTGCTGTGCCAAACCGAAAAGAGGGAAAAGCATTACCACAAACACCATTTTCTTACGCACAAAGTCAAGACTACACATCATTGGAAATAGATATTTTTTTTTCAGACCGCAAATTACGACCATTCTTGTAATTCAGGCGTTAACGTCAGGCTTCATAATCCAATACGGGCCGCAGCCATCTTTCGATCTCTGTGACTTCCATATTTTTTCTCGCCGCATAGTCCTCTACCTGGTCCCTGCTGATTTTTCCGATTCCGAAATATTTGCTTTCCGGATTCGCGAAATACCAACCGCTTACGGATGAAGCGGGATACATGGCCAGGGATTCCGTCAACGTAATACCCGTTGTTTTTTCGCCTCCCAGTAATTGGAACAATTTATATTTCTCAGTATGATCGGGACAGGCCGGATAACCGGGCGCAGGACGTATGCCGGTATATTCTTCTTTTATCAATTGTTCGTTGGTCAGGTTCTCAGATTTCTCATAACCCCAGTATTCCGTCCTTACTTTTTTATGCAGCATTTCTGCAAATGCCTCTGCGAACCTGTCCGCAAGGGCCTGCAGGATGATCTTATTATAATCATCCAGCTCGGCCACAAAGCGGTCAATATGTTTTTCGATTCCTTCAATGGTTACAGAAAAGGCTCCGATATAATCTGTTTTACCGGATAAAGCCGGAGAAATAAAATCAGCCAGTGAAATATTGGATTGTCCCGCAGCTTTTTTCGACTGCTGACGCAGGAACTCCAGTGCGACGGGTTGGGATTCCGTTCCCGCGATGGTCACGGTATCATCGGCGGTCGCGCTGGCCGGCCAGATACCGATAACCCCTCTGGGATTCAGCCATTTTTCATTAATAATTTTTTTCAGGAGTGCCCTTGCATCTGCGTACAAACGCGTAGCGGCTTCTCCGATCACTTCATCATGGAGGAGTTGCGGAAATTTCCCATGCATTTCCCAGGCAATAAAAAATGGCTGCCAGTCGATATATTCAGCTATCTCTTTCAGATCGGCAGAATCAAAAACTTTTACTCCTGTGAACGCCGGTCTGACGGGTTCGAATGAGGTCCAGTCAATTTTAGTTTTGTTTGCCCTGGCTTCGGCATAATTTAATAATTGTTTACCTGATTTTTTATTAGCAAAATCGGCTTTCAATTTGATATATTCCGTTTCGATATTCTCGAGAAAAGGTTTTTTAAGTATTTCATTTAACAGACTGCCGGCAACGGTAACGCTGCGTGATGCATCAAGTACATGTACGACCCCGTATTCATATTCCGGCGCAATGCGGATGGCCGTATGCATACGCGAAGTGGTGGCCCCGCCAATCATCAGGGGAATATGCAGGTTTCTTCTTTTCATTTCCCGGGCCACATAAACCATTTCATCGAGAGAAGGAGTAATCAATCCGCTGAGCCCGATGATATCTGCCTTTTCTTTAATGGCGGTTTCCAATATCCTGTCGACCGGCACCATCACACCCAGATCTATGATATCATATCCGTTACAACCCAAAACCACGCCCACAATATTTTTTCCAATATCGTGGACATCGCCTTTCACCGTAGCGAGTAAAATCTTTGCCGCCCCTTTTTCTTCTTCGGCTTTCCCGGTAGCGCTGGCTGCTTTCCGCCGGTTATAGTTATCCAGTTTTTCCTGCTCAATATAGGGGGTGAGTACGGCCACTGATTTTTTCATCACGCGGGCGCTTTTAACGACCTGCGGAAGAAACATTTTACCGGAGCCAAACAGATCTCCCACAACATTCATACCCGCCATAAGCGGACCTTCGATTACCTCCAGCGGTTTGTCGTATATCTGGCGCGCTTCTTCGGTATCCGATTCAATATGTTCCGTAATGCCGTTTATGAGTGCGTGTTTGAGTCTTTCTTCCACGGATCCGAATCGCCAGGTTTCGTCTTTTTTTTCTTCTTTCGCTTTTCCCCTTACCGACTCTGCAGCGGCCAGTAATTTTTCTGTGGCTTCATTGTTGTCGTTATTCCGGTTCATGATCACGTCTTCGCAAAGTTGCCGGAGACCCGGTTCAATTTCGTCATAGATCACGAGCTGTCCGGCGTTCACAATGCCCATGCTCATGCCGGCCTTGATGGCATAATACAGGAATACGCTGTGCATGGCTTCGCGCACCACTTCATTTCCGCGAAAGGAAAACGATAAATTACTTACACCACCACTGATCTTTACGAGCGGATGCATTTGTTTCACTTCCCTCGTGGCCTCGATAAAATCAACGGCATAATTATTATGTTCCTCGAGGCCGGTGGCAATCGCAAAAATATTGAGGTCAAATATGATATCCTGCGGATCGAAATCGAGTTGTTTGGTTAGTATTTCAAAAGCGCGGTGGGAAATGTCCACTTTACGTTTTTTGGTGTCCGCCTGGCCTTTTTCATCAAAAGCCATGACGACTACCGCTGCTCCGAAGCTTTTACAAATGATGGCCTGTTCGATAAATTTTTCCTCCCCTTCCTTCAGGGAAATGGAGTTGACGATACATTTTCCCTGCACGCATTTGAGTCCGGCCTGTATGATACTGAATTTGGAAGAATCGATCATGATCGGAATCTTCGCGATATCGGGTTCGCTCTGGATCAGGTTCAGGTAATGGGTCATGGCTTTTTCGCCATCCAGCAGGGCATCATCCATATTCACGTCGAGGATCTGTGCCCCGTTTTCCACCTGCTGGCGCGCAACAACAAGGGCCTCTTCATATTTATTTTCCCGGATCAGCCGTGCAAATTTTTTTGAACCCGTGATATTGGTCCTTTCACCAATGTTTACAAAATTGGATTCGGGTCGGATCACCAGCGGTTCAAGGCCGGATAAACGGAGAAAAGGTTGTATAATATTTTGCTCACTCATTTCTTCATCTGGTTTAGGCGAACTCCTCAACGACCGGCAATCTTCTGGGTTCAAATTTCTTTACCTGTTCTGCAATATGCCGGATATGTTCGGGTGTTGTACCACAGCAACCGCCCACAATATTTACATATCCTTCCCGCGCCCATTCTTCCAGAAAATGCGCAGTTTCTTCCGGTTCTTCTTCATAAACACCCATGGAATTTGGAAGGCCCGCGTTCGGATAGGCGGACGTATAGCAGGATGCAATTTTGGAAAGCTCGGCTATATGCGGGCGCATCTCTGCCGCACCCAGGGCGCAGTTCAGGCCCACGCTGATCGGCCTGGCGTGTGCAACGGAAGTATAAAAAGCCTCGAGGGTTTGTCCGCTTAACGTTCTGCCGCTGGCATCCGTGATGGTGCCGCTGATCATAATGGGCAGCGCTTGTTTTTTTGTATCGCGGAAATATTTCTTAATGGCAAAAATGGCTGCCTTGGCATTCAGGGTATCAAATATGGTTTCGATCAGGAGAATATCCACGCCTCCGTCTGCCAATCCCTTGACCTGTTCATAATAAGCTTCTGACACATCGTCGAAGCTTACGGATCGGAAGCCGGGATTGTTCACGTCGGGAGAAAGAGATAAAGTTTTATTCATTGGGCCGATGGCGCCGGCGACGAATTTTTGATTGGCGGTTGGCGGTGGGTGGTTGACGGTTGGCGGTTGGCGGTTGGCGGTGGTTGGTTGACGGTTGGCGGTGGTTGGTTGGCGGTTGGCGGCTTTTTCGTTTGCGTTAGGCGTTAAGCGCTGGGCGTTGGGCTTTGAATATTCTTCAATAGCCAATCGCGCGATTTTTGCGGAAGCCACGTTCAGTTCGTAGGCCAGTGATTGCATATTATAGTCGGCCTGCGCAATAGCCGTACTACTGAATGTATTGGTCTCGATGATATCCGCGCCGGCCTCCAGATATTGTTTATGAATTTCTTTAATGATATCCGGACGCGTTAGCGAAAGCAGGTCGTTATTGCCCTTCAGGTCTGAAGGCCAGTCCTTAAAGCGTTCTCCACGGTAATCTGCTTCTTCCAGCTTATACCGCTGGATCATAGTGCCCATCGCGCCGTCGATGATCAGAATACGGGATGCCAATGCCGATTCAATATTTGACATGGTAAAGAATTTTGAAAGCGGACCGTTCATGACGGGAGACGGCAGAGAAGACTTACTGAACTCGGAAGGAAAAGTATATGGGAACTTACCTGGCGTTTATTAGTTCAGTTGATCTTCTATGCTGTCAGGCCGAACAATAAACAAATCTGCCTGAATTAGCTGCAAAATTACATCATATCGGGGAAATAGCAAAACAGGCTTTAGACGCTTAAAGCCTAAAGCTTAACGCTTAAAGCAATTTGAGAATGAACCGCCAACCGCCAACTGTCATCCGTCATCTGTCATCTGTCATCCGTCATCTGTGTGAAACATAACTCTCAACAGGAAGCCGGTTTGAAATCGACCGTGCCAGGGTCATTTCATCGGCAAATTCCAGTTCACCACCAAAGGAAATACCCCGGGCGATCGTAGTGACTTTCACGGGGAAAGTGGCCAGTTTTTTCTGTATATAATAAATAGTGGTATCTCCCTGGATATTTGGGTTAAGGGCAAATATGATTTCCGTAACTCCTTCTTTCTGAATACGCTCGATCAGGGAGTCAATGGAAAGCTGGTCGGGGCCGATCCCGTCCAGCGGGGAAATGATGCCTCCGAGAACATGGTAAGTGCCACTGAACTGCTGGGTGGATTCAATGGCAATCACATCCCGGATGGTTTCCACCACGCAGATCATATCCTTTCTGCGCATCGAGTTGGCACAAATGGAACAAATATCCGCATCGGCCACATTATGACACCGGTGACAAAACCGGATATCCTGCCTCATTTTGAGGATGGTTTCCCCGAAAGATTTGGCAGCGGCCGGATCCTGCTTCAGTAAATGAAGTACCAGCCGGAGAGCAGTTTTCTTACCAATACCGGGTAATTTGGCGAATTCATTAACCGCCGTTTCCAACAAAGCCGATGAAAATTGCATGGCATAAATTTACAAACTAATATCCACTTCATTGTCCCAGTCCGACTTCACAGAAAGCTTCTTTCTGATCGGCACTACGATCTCCGGCTGCAGGTGTTTATAAAAATCCCCGGGATCCCAAACGCCGTTCTGGTTTCTATCGTAGAGTATGCGTATTTCATAATCCCCGGGCTCAAATAGTTTGTAGTTATACCGGAGAGACCTTCCAATGGTATAGGATAACACGATCTTTTCACCCTGCAGAAAAAGCAGAACAGGATGACGGGTCAGGTCGAGGTTTTTGAACCGCAAACGCAGATTGCCATAATCAGATTCCTTTTTGGTTTTGAAACTGATCGTGTCTGTCTTTAATAATTTCTCCCCGAGTGTATCTTCTGCAAAATCTTTCTGGAGAATCAGGTGATAGTGGGTATTTTCTTTCCAACCGTAAAACAAGGTTAGTTTTTTATTTGTGCTGTCCAGCATAAAGTGATACGTAGAAATATTCTGAAAGCTATCGTTGGTGAATCTGATTTTTGCGGAATCGTAATATTTGATGGGCGTTGCAAAACTCAGTTCAAACTGGTTATGCAGGTCCAGGAGACCGCTGGGAATATTTCCGGATATTAATAACCGTTTTATTTTCTCTTTTTCTTCTTTCTTGCTAAGCGGTGGCGGCGGTGCTGCTTTTTTCGGTTTTTTATAATCACTCGTATCCTGGTACGCATAGAGCAGCAGGGGTGTCGTGCTCCTTCTCAGATCCACGGGACTGTCGGCAAAAGCAAATGTCTGCGCCTTCGTTGTATACTGGTGCGTTCCGCTTTCATCTTTCAACGCATATAATGCATAGATGTCGGGTTTTACGTGCGTGAAAGTAAAATTTCCTGAACTGTCGAGTCTGGCGATATACCTCGGTCTTAATTTCGCAACAGCAGAATCAAATAACTGATAATGCAACATGACAATCAGGGTGCTGTCGGGCTTGCCGGTATTGGCCATAATCACACGGCCGCTATACCGGAGGGAATCCAGATAATTTCCGGTAGAAAAAGCATAAGTGAAATTCCTCAGCACATTTCCTTCATTCACGTCCGTGATGGCTTTACCGAAATTCAACGCATAAGTCGTTTTGGGTTGTAGCGTGTCTTTTAACGTGATGGTAATGGTCCGCAGATGAGAAGTGATCGTCGGGGCAACTTTCGGAACCGGTGAAACAAGCAGGTTGGTGCGAATATCCTTGAGGTCGATATATTCATCAAAATTCAATACGATCTTATTGGAATTAACATTCAGCGCACGTTCGACGGGGTTAGCCATAAGAAGGACCGGTGGCAGGGTATCTTTTGGGCCGCCTGACGGGGGAATCATATTTGCACAACCCGTAATTAATGGAACGCGCGCCAGTACAAGGAAAACAAGGAAAAAAAGGAGAAGTCGCTTCATGTGCTTGGTCTGCAAACTTACAGGAGGGGAGCGGAATTTATTCAGTTTTATGATTTTATAAACTCTGGTGATCTTCTTCCTGAGCAACAGTTGCGTTTATATCCAGTTTGTTTGTTTTAACAAAATTACACCAGTGACAATCTTCCTTACCACACCCGGTATAAAAATCATGGTTCTGAATTTTGGCCCAGGTTTCCGTAATCTGACGGGTAACGATGGCCTCATCTTCCGGCGTGAGATAAACTTTCTGTTTTTTGTATTGCTTCTTATTGTCCGGCTCTATAAAATCAAACTCTGTACTCACCACCTGCCAGCCGAACTGACTGCGATCCACCAGCAGTTTATAAAAAACGGCTTGTCGCCAGTAATCGCCTCCATTCGGATACTTTTCCTGGGGTCCCCTGGTTTTTGGGAGGCCCTTGTCGGGATTGCCTGTTTTGTAATCTACCAGGTTCACCTGTTTGCCATCGAACTCCAGCTTGTCGATTGCCCCTTTGATGGGAACGTTTTCAACAAAAATATTTCCGATTCTTCTTTCAATACTCACAATCCTGTTCCAGCTATGAATATATTTTTCATAATAAGCCGGTAAAATAATGTGCCCGTATTCCATCCGGCGGGCAAACTGTTCCCTGGTAAAACTTTCCCGGTGTCTTACCATGAACAGGTCAAAAGCATTTACAAAAAATGAAATACCGGGGAATTCATTGTTATTGTCCTGCATATTTCGGAAAAGCTTTTCCAGCGCGTCATGTACCGCAGATCCGAACTCGGTGTTTTCATTTTTGGGTGAAGGAATGCGGATGAGATTTTTAAAATAAAATTCCAGCGGACATTTCAGATAATTGTTCAGCGCGGTCACATTCATCTGGAATTTCTCCAGCACCCGGTTGATAAAATCCATTTCAACGCGTTCCATTTCGGGTGGTTGTTCACCTTTTAGCAGCAGGAACTGAAAATCACTCAGGGCAGTTCCGGTCAGTACAATTTTTTCTACCGGCAAATCAAAACCCGCGCGGATCTCTTCTATGAACAGGGAGGGTTCTGCCTCTTTTCCATTATTCCGGAAACGGCTATAGGAAATAGTTAAATGTGTTTCGGCACGGGTAATGGCAACATAGAAGAGGCGCCGCAATTCTTCATAGTCACTGATTTGGGCGGAAAACATCGTATCCGGAAAATGAAATCCTCCGCCTGGTTTTCTTTTCTTTTCCCAATTATGTGAATTACATCCCGCGAAAAACGTATAGGTAAATTCCAATCCCTTTGAACCATGGGCCGTGAGGAGGTTTATAGATTCTGCCCCGCCGTTTACCTGGATCATGGGCAGTGGAATGCCTTCTTTTTCCATCAGGTCGAGGTGCAAAACGAGCTGGTCGAGACGAAGCGTTGGCTGGCGTCTTGTTTCTTCCTTAATAAAGTCAAAAAATGCCGTCAGTGTTTCCAGAATCCTGCCTTTCTCGTGATGTTGCATGGCAAATTGTAATAAGCCCGTTTCACGGAAGATAGCTTCCACCAAGGACTGAATGGTTGTATTGGAAACAGCGCTGATCAGGGTTTCCAGGATCTTTCCGGTGGCAGCCAGGTTGGTATGAAGACCCTGGGAGAACAGATCCCGCGGAGGTTTACCCGCTTTATCATTGAGCAATTTGCGCAGGGAAATCTTTTCTCTGCTTTGTGCCGCTTCCGCGGTGAGCGTGGCGATTTCTATGGCCGGAATATGAAACCATTCTGCGTGCAGGATTTCAAAAAGCATTTCATCGCCATTAAACGGGACCTCGTGTTCATGCGCCGAGGCCAGGTAACGGATCAGCAACAATAGTTGACCGATCAGTGGATCTTCGAGCAGGTTGACACTTCGTTTACTGTAGACCGGTAGATTCTTCAGTTTAAAATAAGAAAGCAGTTCTTCACCATATTTATTCTCTTTATATATCACTGCAATTTTTCCCGGGTAGATTCCTTCGGTTACCAGCTGTTCTATGCGGGAAACCATATCGAGCATTTCTGCTCTTTCCGTATCATATTCCCGGATCACGGGTTGATGCGCGAGATGGGAGATTTTTATATTCGAGGCGACGAGTTCCTTGGATAATCCCTCGATCTTATTGATCAGGCGCTCCCGGTTGTTGCCGATCAGTTGTTTGGATATGTCGAGAATGGGCTGGGTGGAACGATAGTTTTTCGTGAGAACGATTGTCAAAAGATCTTTTTTGTAATTCCCGGCGTATTCTTCCATATTATATATATTGGCGCCCTGGAAACGGTAGATGGACTGATCATCATCACCGACGACAAACACATTGGGCTTATCCCAGAAATTGATAAGCAGCTGTATGATCTTGTTTTGCGTTCCGCTGGTATCCTGGAATTCATCCACCAGTATGTACTGGTATTTCTCCTGATAGCGGCGGAGTAAATCTTCATTCTCAACAAAGGCCCTGATCACCCAATTGATCATGTCGTCATAATCATACCGTTCCCTGTCGTGCATCAGCTTTTGGAAACGGTCGAATTCATGGATGGCTGCGCGAAGTTTTTCCATGCGGCTGAACTGCTCATCAATATCCGCCTTTTTCAGATCGCCTTTTTTATAACCTTTCCCGTTAACCTTATAAATATATTGTTCGCGGGTGGGAATGTCTTTCAGGTACTCGTCTATTTTTTCAGAAATATATGCCGGGGTCCATCCTTCACGCTTCATATTACTAAAGAGGGAACGGAGATTTTTTACTTCGAAATAAGCGTCACTCCGGTAACGCTTCAGGGGATGTTTTTGCGGGAAATCGTCTACCAGTTCCCTGAGTAATTGTATTTGTTCGAGCTCAGAGATCGGATCCAGACTGTTCTTTTCAAAATGAAAAAGATTATCCTGGATGATGTCGTTACAAAAAGCATGAAAAGTATAGATGTTTACCTTATAGGCATCGGGGCCTATAAACGACAGCAGGCGGCGGCGCATGGCGATGGCCCCGGCATCGGTATAGGTGAGGCATAGGATATTTCCCGGATCGGTATCTGTTTCCAATAATATTTTTCCGATCCGGGCGCCCAGGATCTGGGTTTTTCCCGTTCCGGGACCGGCAATGACGAGTACGGGCCCCTCAATCGTGTCCACGGCCTGTTTCTGCTCCGGATTGAGGTTTTGATAAAGGGTATTGAATATCTCTTTTTGGTTCATAATCAGGCTTAAAAGTCTTTCAAAACTTGGAATTTTTCTTGATTGTGGAATATTATTCCTTCTGTTTTCACGTTATACACCGGTATAATCCGATATAATCCGAATTATGAAGAACAACCAGTCGTTCAAAGTTTTCATTGTTGAAGACGATATGTGGTACGGCTCCATGCTGGAACATTATTTATCCCTGAATCCGGAATATGA
>Ga0209863_10000556_pt1 | contig 17806 bp, 14 predicted proteins | sample OrgsoiDNA2013046_FD_185796 | JGI IMG/M metagenome (GOLD analysis project Ga0209863, IMG submission 185796) | Permafrost soil microbial communities from the Arctic, to analyse light accelerated degradation of dissolved organic matter (DOM) -... | ecosystem: Environmental > Terrestrial > Soil >...
CTGCTGATCGCGGCGTTGGCTTACATTGTTTACCGCATCTGGGCTTACAAGCAGCAGCGGGTTTACCGGATTGTTCCGCGGATTGATGTGGGGGATCTGGTGGCGCTCTACAATTCCGAGGAGCGCGAGCGCATGATTATCGCCGATGTGCGGAGCCATGGGTATTACGACGCCGGGGCGCACCGGATTCATGGATCGATTCGGATTGAGCCAAATAATTTAGATGGAGAGATGGATAAGCTGCCGCGCGACAAGCACATTTATCTGTACTGTACTTGACAGCGCGAAGCGACCAGCGCCCGTGTGGCGCATTTACTGCGAGAACGAGGGTTTAATGCGTTTGTGATTGTGGGCGGCTTAGCGGCGTGGCGGAAGGCTGGGTATCCGATGGAGGTGCCGCCGCAGGATGATCTAGTGAAGTTGCCCACGTTTGCTTGAGCTTGGTTCGGAGAAAAGCAAATGCAGATTCCTCCCTTTGGTCGGAAATGACAAATCTTTTTTTCCTCATTTTTCGTCGGAATGACAAACGTTTAAATTGATGGGCCGACAACAAGAGATTGAAATCAAGTTTCGAATTCAGGACATCAAGGTGCTGCAGCGCAGGTTGCGGGGCGCGGGGTTCCGGTGCGTCACTCCTCGGACGCATGAGTCCAACACGCTTTTTGATTTGCCGGGGCAGGTACTGCGCTTGCGTGGAGAGGTTTTGCGGTTACGCAAGTATGGTAAGAATTGGATTTTGACGCATAAGGGGAAGGGCTCTGCCGGGCGGCACAAGTCTCGTATGGAAACGGAGACCGGGGTGGCGGACGGGAAACGGATGGGGGGAATTCTGGCGGCTTTGGGCTTTCAGCCGACTTTCGTGTACGAGAAATTTCGCGCGGAGTGGAGCGACGGGAAGGGCCAAGTTGTTCTAGATCAAACACCGCTTGGGGACATTGCTGAAATCGAAGGGCCTGCGCGCTGGATCGATGCCACGGCTCACGCATTGGGAGTGGAGCCAAGTGCTTACGTGACTTCCAGTTACACCGAGCTTTTCTTTGACTGGAAACGGAAGTCGAAGAGCGCGGCCCAGGAAATGACGTTTGCAGCGATAGGCAAAGTTTTGCAGTAAGTTTTTTAAGACAGCTTTAACACTCTCTTCTCTTGACTCTCAGCTTGAGGCACGTTCTACTAGCACTCAAGCGGTAAGCGGTCTCCCAAGGAATTAGTCCACTCCGCGGGCCAGCAAAACCAAAACATTACAAATTCTTCGACGGGGAACCCTTGTGAAATCCGCCGCTAAGTCACTTGTGCTGCTCGTTCTGGCCATCTCTGGCGTCATGCAAGCGCAGATTCGGAACTTTGGCCACATTATCGTTATCGTGCAGGAGAACCGCACGCCGGACAATCTTTTTCAGGGACTGTGCTCGCCGCCGTACGGAAGCGCTGCGTCTTGCAGCACTTCTCCTGTGGGGAAGCAGTACGACATCCAGACCAGGAATTGGCTGGACAAGACTGCGGCGATTGGCATGAGTCAGCCTTTTGCGGTGCCGCTGGCCAATAAGTATGACCTGGACCACGCGCACCATTCCTGGGTGGCGCAGTGCGACAAGGATGTCGCCGGGAACTGCAAGATGGACGGGGCGTCGAAGGTGGCCTGCAAAGGCACCGCTTGTCCCGCGAAAGCGTCCCTGGCGTATGTGGATAACTCCACAGGCAATTTGAATCCGTATTTGCATCTGGCGACGCAGTATGGCTGGGCGAATGACATGTTCCAGACGAATCAGGGGCCGAGCTTTCCGGCGCACCAGTTTATTTTTGGCGCTACGTCCGCGCCGAGTTTGGCGGACGACCACGCGGGAACGTTTGCGGCGGAGAACATGGGCGGGAAAGGCTCTGGTGTAGGGTGCCTGGCTGAATCGACGAGGTTTGTGCAGTTGATTACTGCTAACGGCGCGGAAACTTCCGCGAACCGGGTTCGGCCCTGTTTCGATCACAATACGGTGGCGGATTTGTTACAGCCGCGGAATATCACGTGGCGGTATTATGCGGCTGGAGCGAGTTCCATCTGGAATGCGCCGGATGCGATCCAGCATCTGTGTGTTTCGAGTGGAACAACCTGCACGGGCGCGGACTGGAAGGCGAACGTTGACCTGACGCCAGCGCATGTCTTGACCGATATTGCGGGTTGCAACCTGCGCCAGGTGACTTGGGTTACGCCGACGGGGCAGAATTCTGATCACGCTTCGACGAATACGGGCGGCGGGCCAGCCTGGGTTGCTTCGATCGTGAACGCGATTGGGACGAGCTGGTCGGCGAGTAAGAACAAGTGCGACTACTGGGGAAACAATTCCAATGACGCAACGGCGATTCTGATTGTCTGGGACGACTGGGGCGGTTGGTATGATCACAAACCTCCCACGGTTCTGGCTGCGCCGCAGGGTGGATACCAACTGGGCTTCCGCGTGCCGTTCATCGTTGTTTCGGCTTATACGCCAGCGCAGTATGTCGACAATACGCGACATGATTTCGGGAGCATTGTGCGATTCATTGAGCACAATTTTTTGATTCCCGAGGGGGCGCTGACGTTTGCGGATGCGCGGGCCAGTACGGATCTGACGGAGTTTTTTAATTTGAACCAGCCGGCGAGATCGTACGGGGTTGTGGCGGCGAAGGTCGGGGCGGCGTTCTTTATTAACGATAAGACGGTGGCTACGGATCCGGATGACGATTAGGCCAGTTGCAGATTCCTCCCGCTGGTCGGAATGACAATCCTTATTTGTACCTTGTTAGTGCGCGATGCCTGGTTAATACTCTGCCAGGGCGAGCATGGCTTTGTAGATGTCGTCTGGCTGGGGCAGGATTTCGTCTTCCAGTTGGGGCTGGTACGCTACGAAAGTGTCGGTGGCGGCTACGCGGCGGACTGGGGCGTCGAGGCTTTCGAAGAGTTCGTCGGCGATGCGGGCGGCGATTTCGGCGCCGTATCCCCAACTCAGGCAATCTTCGTAGGCGACGAGGACGCGACTGGTTTTGCCTACAGAGGCCTTGATGCTGTCCCAGTCGTAGGGGCTGAGAGTGCGCAGGTCGAGAAGTTCGGCGTGGACGCCGTTTTCTCGTTCCAGTTTATTAATTGCCTGCAAGGCTCGGGGCACGACGGCGCCGTAGGTGATGACCGTGAGGTCGTCGCCGGGGTGGACGATGCGGGCTTTGCCGAAGGGCACCATGAAGTCGTTGCCGGGGTAAGGAGCGCGGCCGAAGGTTTCGCGGTAGAGGCGCTTGTGTTCCAGGAATAGTACGGGGTCATCGCAGCGTATGGCGGTGCGCAGCAGGCCCGCGGCATCGAGGGCATTGGAGGGAAATATTACGCGCAGGCCCGGGGTGTGCGTAAAGATGCTTTCACCGCATTGGGAGTGGTAGACGGCGCCTCCTGTGAGGTAGCCGCCGATGGCGACGCGGATGACGAGAGGGCTGGAGAAGGCGTTCGACGAGCGCCAGCGCATGACGGAGAGTTCGTTGCGGATCTGCATCATGGCGGGCCAGATGTAGTCGAAGAATTGGATCTCGACTACCGGCTTGAGGCCGCGGGTGGCCATGCCGATTGCCCGCCCCACGATGCTGGCTTCGGCTAATGGGGCGTTGAAGACGCGGTCGGGGCCGAAATCCATTTGCAGGCCGTGCGTGAGCTTGAAGACGCCGCCTTTGCCTTTCACCATTTTCTTGGTGAGATATTCTTCGCGCGAGCAGTCGGCTACATCTTCGCCGAAGATGAGGACTCGTTCGTCGCGCTTCATCTCGTCGCGCAGGGTGTGGTTGATGAGGTCCGCCATGGTCTTGGGCGTACCGGCCTTTTTCATGGCCTCTTCAGTTCCCTGCTTGAGCGATGCGGGCTGGCGGTCGAAGGCCGGGGATTCGGGATCGAGATCGGGGGAATAGACCCAGTCGGTGATGGATTCGAGCTTAGGAAGGGGGGCGACTAAGGCTCGGTCGGCGGACTGCTGGATATCTTTATCGACTACTTTCTCGATGGCGTGAATACCGGCATCGTCGAGAATGCCTTCTTCGATGAGGAAGCGGCGATGGCGGGAGAGCGGGTCGCGGGCTACTTCATCGGCCAACTCAGCGGGGGCGCGGTAGAGCTTTTCGTCGTCGGATAAGGAATGCGAATACGGGCGGGTCACGTGGCCGTGGAGGAAGGCTGGGCCCTTGCCGGAACGAATGTGGTCGATGGCGCGATGCAGGGCGGCAAAGCTGGCGATGACATCGGTGCCGTCGAACTCGTCGAAATGGAAATTCGGGAAGCTGGCGACGAGCCTGGAGATGTTGCCGCCGGCGGTCTGGGCTTCGACGGGGACGGAGATGGCGTAGTCGTTGTCCTGCACGCAGACCAGGAGCGGGAGTTTCATGAGGGCCGCGGCGTTCATGGATTCCCAGAACTCACCCTGGCTGGTGGTGCCGTCGCCGAGGGAGACGTAGACGACTTCGTCGCCGTGGAAGGTTACGTCCTTGAATTCGCGATAGTCGCCGTCGGCTTTGCGGGCGGAGTTGGGAAAGTGCCCGAAGTAGCGTCCGGCTTCGGCGCAGCCTACGGCCTGGAGGACCTGGGTTCCAGTGCAGGAGGATTGCGAAACGACGTTGAGGTGTTTGAAGGCCCAGTGGGAGGGCATCTGGCGTCCACCGGAGCCGGGATCATCGGCTGCGCCTACGGCTCCGAGGAGCATTTCGTAGGGCGTGCCGCCCAAGGCGAGGCAGAGTCCGCGGTCGCGATAGTAAGGATAGAACCAGTCGTAGGCGGGCTTGAGAGCGAGGCCGGCGGCGACGCTGAGGGCTTCGTGGCCAGCCCCGGAAATCTGAAAAAAGACCTTCTGCTGGCGCTTGAGGAGGATTTCGCGGTCGTCGACGCGGCGCGACATGTACATGAGGCGGTAGGCGTCGACGAGTTGTTGCGGAGTCAGGCCCTCGTAGGATTTCTCCTGGACCGCGGCGGCCTGGCCGGTTCTTTGTTCAACCTTGGGCTCAATCTTCGTAGCGGGCATTCAACCTCTCCGTACGACGCCTTATGAATGCAAACTAGTCATTGTAACTGTTGCGGAGCGGTTGCGAATATACTGGGAGTGCTTTAGGGCGGTGGAGCGAGTCTCGTCTGCCGATAACTGCTGGGTACCGGAGCAGTCTTGCATGCGTTCCTTTATGTTTCTTGCGGTCGTGCTTGTATCCGTCTGTTTGCTCGCGCAAGATTCGACCCCTGACAACACACCGACCCAAGTCCGCCCGTGCGTTGGCGAACATCCGCCGCAACCCTGCCTGGTTCATCCCGTCGTAATCAGTCAGCCCGGGCCGGAGTATTCCGACGAAGGGCGGGAAAAGAAAGTGGAAGGGGACGTTTATCTGGATTTTGTCGTCGGCGTCGACGGCAAAACGCATGATGTGCGGGTTACCAAATCCCTTGGGTCTGGATTGGATGAGAAGTCCGTTGAAGCTGTACAGCGATGGACGTTCAAGCCTGGAACGGTCGAGGGCAAGCCGGTCGCGGTAAAATTGAGGGGTAGTGTGAGCTTCCACGTCCAGTAGATAGTCTGCGGCGCCAAGCGGAACCTCCCGAGAAGGGCGACAAATTTAGGAATGGAAACCGTTTCATGCGCTCGCTTCTTCTGGCTGCGCTCGCCATGATTGCGCTCGGCCCAGGACCTCGACTGATCCTAGCGCAGGAGACTCCCTCTTCAGCCGCAGCGGAATTCATGTTCACTTGCAACGGAGAGCATCCTCACCCATGCGCTACGGTTCCGCGCCAAATATCCGGACTCCAGCCAGAATACACGGAAGAAGCCCGAGGGAAGTGCTTTCAGGAGACAGTCGAACTAAGGTTCATTGTTGGACCGAGCGGATCGGTTCAGCAAGTCGAAGTGATGAAACCCCTTGGCATGGGCCTGGATGAGTCGGCCATGGGCGCAGTGAGGACGTGGAGGTTTAAACCAGGGACACACGACGGTATGCCAGTCGCGGTAAAGCTTTCCGCCGAGGTATCTTTCAGTTTGATGACCGATTGCAAAGAGAAGAAGTCCAAGAAGACCAAGCCCCGAAAATGAGGGAGGACGACTGCGAGCGAGGAAGTAGTGAGCTCCGTTCTGTAGAATCACCGTAGGTCCTTCAGAGGAATGCAAATTCACCGTTCGATTCCCTCCCAGCAAATCAAGCTCCTGATTTTTGACCTGGACGGCACGCTGATTGACTCGCGGCAGGATCTGGTCAACTCGGTCAACGCGGCGTTGCGCTCGCTCGGGCGGGACGAGCTGCCGTCGGACGAGATTGCGGCGATGGTGGGGGATGGGGCTCCGGCGCTGGTGCGGCGGGCACTGGGCGATACAGTAGACGAGGGACTGCTGAGGCGTGGGTTGGAGTTTTTTCTTTCTTATTACCGGGAGCACAAGCTGGATTTCACGCGCTTGTATGACGGGATTCCGGAGGCATTGGAAGTGCTGCAAGGCTCGAATGGAGCGCGGCGGGTGATGTCGGTGTTGACGAACAAGCCGGTGAATCCTTCGCGCGCGATTGTCGATGCGCTGGGAATTGGCGAGAAGTTTGTCAGCGTGTATGGCGGAAATAGCTTTGAAACGAAGAAGCCGGATCCGCTGGGGATCAATACCATTTTGGCTGAGACCGGCGTTCGGGCTGAGGAAGCGGTGATGATCGGGGATTCTGCCGTCGACATCCTCACCGGTCGCGCTGCCGGAACCTGGACTTGCGGGGTTACGTATGGGTTTGCGCCGCACACGCTGGTGGATACGCCCGGAGATGCAGTCGTCGACACGCCTACCGAACTCGCCGCCATCCTTTCGTCCCCATAGTACGGCCATGGGCATTTGCGGAGCGGCCAGCAAAGATACAATCACAACATGGATCTGAAGTTTCGGAGCTTCTCCGGCGGACGCTGGCGCTTCCCAGCGAGGAGCGAGCTGCACTCGCCAACACGCTGCTCGACAGTCGGGAAACGGCGAACGAATCTGTTCAAGAGGCTTGGGACGAAGAAGTTGCGCGGCGCATTGAAGACTTGAAAGCAGGGAAGGCTGTTACGGTGCCCTGGCAAAATCTGCATCGGGAGTTGCTGGCGCTCCCTGCGGACGGATCTGCCAGGTAATCCAACTGGCGCCTCCGAGGAGCTCGCCTGCTCTGTTGAAACCTACTCCTTGCCCCAGGGGCTAAAGCCCCGATTGTTTAGGCACCTTAATGCAGGCATGAATGCCTGCGCCACCCAAAGGCAAGTACAGCCCAACTCTCGCTGGCCGAAAGGCATGGCCGAAACACACGGTCGAAAGGCTCGGGCCGCAGATGTCAATACCTGGTGCATCGAAAATCGTCTAATCTTCGAAGTTCGAAAAACATCCTCGCATCCCTGAATGGGCGCGGATCTGGTCGCGGGGTACAGGCGGAATCTAAGAGTTCAAACCTCGCAACCAGGCAAAGTGCTTTTTGCTTAGGCCTTCCGGCCGTCTCATGCAGATCCCCCTTCCGTTGGTCGGGATGACAAAACTTGGGGTTCGGTGAGATAACAGCGTTTTTACAGCCCTCCACGGTATGCTTAATTCTGATGAAACTGAGACGACTGGCCGCACGCAATGCTCTCGATAGCTTCACACCTGCTGAATTGAGGAAGCTACGCGGGTTGAAGACGCCGCAGGGGATTCAGCGGGCGCTCGACCGGATGCCGTACAACCTGGCGAATACGGCGTGGTCTCCGAGGAAGGTGCTGGCGGAGAACTCGGCGCATTGCTATGAGGGGGCGCTGTTTGCGGCGGCTGCGTTGCGAGCAAACTGGTATCCGCCATTACTCTTTGATCTGGAAGCCGAACATGACACCGATCATGTGATCGCCATTTACCGGCAGGATGGGCATTGGGGGGCGGTGGCGAAGTCGAATTTTACGGGCTGCCGTGGACGGGATCCGGTGTACCGGACGTTGCGGGAGCTCGCTTTGAGTTACTTTCACGGGTATTTCAACCTGCGCAAGGAAAGGACATTGCGCAGGTTTTCGGTGCCGTTCAACTTGAAGTATTTTGACTCGCGGCAGTGGATGACTACGGAAAAGCCGGTTTGGTTCGTGGCCGAACATCTTTTTACGATCCAACATTTCCCCATTTTGGCGAAGGGCGTGGAGAAAAATCTTTCGCGGGTGGATGACCGGCTTTTTCGCGGGGAATGCGTCGATCGGGCAACGAAATAGGGTTTTCTCTACAGCATCCGGGATGGCCGATTACGGGCTTTTGAAATTGGCCGACGACAACCGGCATACGTAGGGCTCACATCCAAGCGGTCACCATGAGATCGCGATTCCTTCAGTTTGTAGCGGCTCTTTTGATTGCGGGTGTGCCATGTGGGAATGCTGGCGCGCAGCGGGTGACAGCCTCTAAACACAAGGGGGCTGGAGCGGCGGTGGCTTCGGTCGCGCCGGTCGTTTTGCTGAACGAACCGGCGGAGATCATTCGCAGAAGCGCAGCGAATGAAGAGCAGAACGCCAAGCGAGGCCGCGAATTTGACTACTCGGAGATGACGCTGGAGAAGAAGTTGGACAGCAGCGGGGCGATCAGGTCGACTGAGAGTCATACCAAGCAGATTCTGGTGGTCAATGGGGATAAGCTGGAGCGCGTTGTGGCGAAGAATGGCGCGCCGCTGCCGGCTAGCGATGCTGCCAAGGAAGTAGCGAAACTGCGCGAGGCCACGCACAGGTATGCGACGGAGACGGCGGAGCAGCGTGCGGCGCGGCTGAAGGAAGTTCAGAAATCTCGGGAAGATGAGCGCGGGCTGGTGGAGGACATTCAGCAGGCTTATAGCTTTGCCCTTCTGCCGCAAGAGGAATTGAACGGGCATATGTGCTACGTGATACAGGCGGACCCGAAGGCCGGGTTCCAGCCGCACAGTAAGGATGGGAAGTATCTGCCGAAATTCCGGGGCAAGATCTGGGTGGATCAGGCGGAGCTGCAATGGGCGAAGGTGGATGTGGAGATGGTGGATACGATTTCCTTTGGATGGGTGGTTGCGCGCCTGAATAAGGGGACTCATGTGGAAGTGGAGCAGGCGCGGGTTGCGGGCGATCTGTGGCTGCCGACGCAGGTGCATTTGCGAATGCAGGCGCGAGTGGCGCTGGTGCAGGACGTCAATTACGACGTCACGCGGACGTACCGGGATTACAAGGACTCGAGCCTGGACTCGGAGGTTGCGCGGTTGGGCGGGGGCCGGAGCAATCCCTAAGAATTCTCACAATCCTCAAGGAACCAGGTCGCATCCAAACGCGTAGTCATGAGGGTGAGGATTCGAGCCTTCGCGGTCGTGTGTCTGCTTTCCGGCGGATTTGTGCCCCGGATGTTGGCGCAGCAAGATTCCGCGGCTGCCCCGCCTCTGACCGACCCTGCTGAAATCATCCGTCGCGTTGCTGCCCACGAGGAAGAAAACCAGAAAAAGCGGCACAACTACACCTATGACGAAAAAGTGGTTGAGAAGAAGCTGGATGGCAACGGCGACGTGAAGTCGACCGAGACCAGCGGCTTCGACATCATGATGATCTACGGCGAACAGGTGGAGCGGCAGGTTTCGAAGGATGATAAGCCGCTGCCTCCGAAAGCGGCGGCGAAGGAAGAAGAGAAGATCGATAAGCTGATTGTGAAGTATAAAAACGAAACGGAAGAGCAGCGCGCCAAGCGGCTGGAAAAAGACGAGAAGGCGCACGAGGAAACCCGTGAGTTCGTCAAGGAAGTTGCGGATGCCTTTGACTTCACCATGCTGCCTCCGGAGACTGTGGACGGGCGGGCGCTTTACGTGATTCAGGGCGAACCGAAGCCTGGCTACGAGCCTCGGGGTAAGAACGCGAAATTCCTGACGAAGATGCGCGGGAAACTCTGGATTGACCAGGACGACTACCGCTGGGTCAAAGCCGATCTCGAAACCATCGACACGATTTCCTTCGGCTGGTTCGTCGCGCGGCTGCACAAGGGCACGCACCTGTATGCAGAGGAGACTCGGGTGAATGATGAAGTCTGGCTGCCGAAGCTGGTACGGCTCAACCTTGGCGCGCGGGTTGCGCTGTTCAAGGACTTCAACATTGACGTGACCCAGACCTACAGCGACTACAAGAAGTTTGGGGCGCAGACAAAGATCATGACCATTGGGGAAGTGGAGACGGTCAAGCCCTAAACGCGCATCACAGGCATCGTGCGGGACCGCAAGCGAGTGTGCGAGCCTAGCAGCCCAGAAGACCTCCGACGACGTCGGACAAGGTATGCGCGATCATGCCGGGGCGCAAATTCTTACGCCACGCCGCCAACACGCCGTAGAGCGCACCCAGCACGCTAATCACAACAACCTGCTTAGCGCCCTGATAGGCGTGGCCTGCTCCAAAGACTAGTGCTTGCAGAACTACGGCCAGGGCAATACTTCCCGTGAACGCCTGCAACTGCTTCTGGAGATAGCCGCGAAAGACAATCTCCTCACACACACCGGCGGATGCCGAAAGCGCCAGCCAAAGCGTAATTTCCAGCCAGGTTTGAGGAAGCAAAACGTCAATGGCTTTGGCGTGATTGGCCCCCAGCGCAGACTGAACCAACCTGGCAATGGCTTCCCACACAACCCAGAACGGCAGCGCAATCGCAAGGTCCACCGACACATTCTTCCAGCTGTTCCATCTTCCGCCCACAAGATCGAGCAGGCGGAGTCCCTTGTTGTGGATGCCACCAAATACATACCAGACCTGCGCCCATTCCAGCGCGATCATGGAAATATAAAGCAGCACAATCCCGCTGCGCGTGGGAGCCACATTCGGCCCGCCGCTGGGCCGGCTTTGCAAATATGTGCCGCCAATGGCGAGGCCCACTTGGATGAGCAGCAAACCTGCCGTGTGGCGCCGTGTTGCTATGAGTTTGTGGCCGGGATCGGGCATGGGGTTGTAACGGTGGCCTTGGCCTCCTCTGACTTGGCCCTCAGTACTCCCCATACCTGCCCTTCACCGATTCCAGCAATTTCTGGGAATCGAACCCGACGCCGTCCTTGAACACAATCTCCACGTTTTCCACATCCGAAATCTGCTTCGACGGATCGCCCTTGATCACTACCAGGTCCGCGTTCTTCCCTGCTGCGATCGATCCGATCTGGTTGTCGCGGCCAAGATACGCCGCCCCGTTCAAAGTGCCGATCTTGATGGCTTCGACGGGAGAGAATCCGGCCTCTACGAGCAACTCGATTTCGCGCTGATCGCCGAAACCTGGGATCACGTCACCGGCGCCGGTTGGATCGGGGCCGGCTAGAAGCAGACCCCCTGAGGCTACGAAAGCGCGTTCGAGTTCCATATCACGCCTAAAGAGGAGAGCATGGTCTTTCTTGTCGGTCGCCCTTGCGGCCGCGCGCTCTCGCAGAAGGAAGAATACATCGCGTGCCTGCGGGGTCATTGCGTCTAGGGCCTGCTGACGAAGGGGAGGATGACCGCCACCCATCTCGTTTTCAAAAACTGGCAGGGTGGACGTGATGGCGACGTGATGCTGGACCAGCATGCCAATCAAATCTTTCGCCTCTGCACTATCGGGAGACATGTGCTCCAGCGTGTATTCGCCTTCGCTCTCGCTGCAAACATCCGGCTTCTTACCCGGATCCAGCTGCGTGTTGACGAAGAACCCGTGCTCCAAATCGTCGATGCCCAGCTCGGCGGCTTCTTTATATGTCACGGAGCACAAGTGGCCGGTGACTTTGATTCCGCGTTTGTGGGCGGCGTCAATCGCGGCCTTCAACTCGTCGCGCGTGATGTTCATGTATGCCTTGAAGGACGTAACGCCGCGGTCGGCCCAGAAGTCTACCGTGTGCCGCGCGTCCTCAGCGCTCGTCAGGTGCGGCATCTGTACGAAATAACTCTCCGCGCCTTCCAGATACGGGCCGGTCACGTCGAGATGCGGTCCGGGCAGCTTGCCGGCATCGATGTCGCGCTTCAGGTTCAGATCCGCGTAAGTCTCCACGCTGCCGGTGGTGCGCATAGTGGTCACGCCCCCGGCCAGATACAGGCGTGGCGCGGAGAACGTCATCTGCGTCACCAGCACCGGCTGCTCGAACTTTCCTTGGCTGTTCAGGTTGGGTCGCGCGATGTAGAAGAGATGGTCGTGCATGCCGACGATTCCGGGCATGACGGTGTAGCCGTGAAGGTCGAGGATGGTGGCGCCTGGCGTTGCGGGCACGTCCGCTCCCTTTTCGATGGCGAGGATTTTACCGTTCTCGAGGGTGAGATTTTGGTCTTCCACGGCTGGGGCGGCGGTGCCGTCGATTACTCGGACGTGCGTCAGGATCGTTTTGGCGGAGCTGACGCGGATGAATTGCTGCACTTCTTTGGACGGGGCGGGGGTTTGGGCGGGGAGTGGTAAGGAAGATAAGGAAATCGTGAGAATCCATACAGCCCAATATCGCATGCGTGCCTCCGTAGGTGCGGCGATTGTAGCTGATTCTGTAACCAGAAAGAGAGGTAGACTGTTTTCGTAACGAGAGCCCCGTGGGCGATGGGAGGACCACAATCCGATGAAAATGCAAACACGGAAGCGAATGAAATTGGTGCTGTTATTGGCGTTGGCGTCCTTCGGCGTGGCCCAGGCGAACGGTCCGGCAAATCAGGCAGTGGTGGACGGCGAGGGTAGCATCCACGTCGCATCGCGGGACGGCAAGCTCATCCGGACGAGCCGTCCACAAGTTGACGACGAGCCCGACCGGATGAGTCCCAGCCTCAAGGAAGAACGCGTTCGCTGGCTGGCAAATATTTTGCAGGAAATCCGGAAGATTCAACCCGGAATGCAGAGAAGGGCCTTAATTCCGAGCTTTACGACCGAAGGCGGGCTTTCGAATCGCCTCCATCGGACCTATGTATTCGCCGAATGCCCAATTCTAAAGGTCGATATTCAATTCAGGGCTGCGGACCACACGAAAAACGCCCTTAGCGAAGAAGATCCGCTCGACACCATCGAGTCGGTTTCGGCGCCCTACCTGGCGGGGAGCGTTTACGACTGAGGAGGGCTTGGTTTACCCGAGCTTGTCAAGAGAACGCAAGGTGCTAGACTGGGCGTTTTGAGGAACGCACTCCCCTCCACGCCTAGGGCGAGTCTCGGGCCTTGATAGTTCTTCGCAGAATTCAATATGGAAAGCGGCTCCCGGGAGCTCCGGGGCTGTCATTGACTTGCCGTCGCATCTTGCATAACATTCCTCGACTTCGTGATTTCTAAGTCCATGGTACTTAACTTCGTGATGCATTCGGAAGGAAACTCATGACGTACTGGCAGGCCCCCCGTGTGCTCCATACGTTGCTCGCTCTTGGTGTCGCATCCTTGGGTCTGGCGTCCGTGGCTGCAGGGGCGCAGGACTCCGCTGCGCCTCCTGGAGCGCTGCTGCCGAATGTTCTGTATGGGGCTGCGTATTACAACGAGTACATGCCTGCCGATCTCCAACCGGGGCGTTTGGAGAAGGATGTTGCGCTCATGCAGGGGGCTGGGATATCGGTTGTGCGAATGGGAGAGTCGACTTGGAGTCTGTGGGAGCCCACCGATGGAGTTTTCGAGTATGCCTGGATGGACCACGTGGTTGATGCCATGGGCAAGGCCGGGATCAAGGTCATTATGGGCACGCCTACTTACTCGATGCCGACCTGGATGGCGAAGGCGCATCCTGAGTTTTACGCGCGGCCGCTGGGCGGCAGTTCGGTCCGCTACGGCATGCGCCAGAACATGGATACCGATAACCCGAAGTTCCGCTTCTATGCGGAGCGCGTCATTACAAATCTGGTCGCACACTACAGGGACAATCCCGCGGTGATCGGCTGGCAGATCGATAACGAGACCGGTGCCTACGGGGCCTCCAATGACGATGTTTTCAACGGCTTTGTCGACCATTTGAAGAAAAAGTTTGGCACTACCGGTGCGCTCAACAAGGCGTGGTTCCTCAACTACTGGGGACAGGACGTCAACGACTGGGCGGACATGCCCAACCGCGACAACGCGACCAGCACGAGTTACAAGCTGGAGTGGTCGCGCTGGCAGCAAATTCGTGTGGCCGATTTTCTCGCTTTTCAGGCGGCCCTTGTCCGCAAATCGCGGCGTTCGGATCAATTTGTGACCCAGGACTATGGCTCGATGATGAAGCTGGATGTGAACGAGATTGAGGTGGCGAAGTCGCTGGATGTGGTGGCCAACAATCCGTACCACGGGTCGCAGGATCATTTCGACGGGGCGTGGCAGGCGTTGCAGGGCGACTTTTCCCGCTCGCTCAAGCACCAGAACTTTCTAGTAACGGAAACGAATGCGCAAACTCTGGGCTGGGACTCGGCTGGGCAGTTCCCTCCCTACGACGGGCAGCTCCGTCTTGATGTCTACACCGATCTTTCTTCTGGCGCCAATATGGTCGAGTATTGGCACTGGCACTCGATCCACGCCGGGCAGGAGACGTACTGGAAGGGAGTTCTGGGGCACGACCTTGAGCCGAACCGGGCTTATGCCGAGGTTTCGCGGATTGCGCACGAACTTCGGAAGGTTGGGCCGGAGATCGTCAACCTGCAAATCAAGAACGAGGTGGCGATTCTCTACAGTGTGGATTCGTCGAACGCGATCAGCTTTATGCCTTTGGAACGGCAGGAGCTGGGGTGGGTGCCGGGGAAAGCGGCAGGGACGTATAACGCGATTCTCGCCCAGTTGCATCGCTCGCTATATGAGGCGAATGTGGGCGCCGATTTTGTCTTTCCGGAGAATGCCGATTTCTCGCGTTACAAACTTCTCATCGTGCCGGCGCTGTATGTTGCCGACGACGCCTTGCTGAAGAAGATTGCCGATTACGTTCACGGCGGCGGCCACGTTCTGATGACGTTCAAGAGCGGCTTCACCAACGAGAATTCCGCAGTCCGGTGGGAGCGCGCTCCTGGTCCGCTCCGCGAAGCCGCCGGGTTTAGCTATCAGGAATTCTCGAACCTCGAGCAACCGCTGGCGCTCAAGGATAATCCGTGGCATGTTTCCGATGCCGAGAACAAGGTCAGCACGTGGGCGGAGTTCCTGCTGCCGAACTCGGCCAAGGCGCTTGCGTTCTACGATCATCCATTCTTCGGGCGCTGGCCGGCCATCACCCGCAACCAGTTCGGCTCGGGTACGCTGACGTACGAGGGCACGGCACTCTCCGACGGACTCCAGAGGGAAGTTGTTCGGGATGTGCTTCGCGCGTCCGGCCTCACCAGTTCTGACCAGGAGCTTCCCAAGGCGGTGCGGGTGAAACACGGAGTGAATCAGGCTGGCAAACGGATTCACTACTATCTGAACTACTCGAGTGCGCCCGCCAGCTTTGCGTACCCCTATGCCGCGAGCCGCGATCTGCTGACCGGCCACGCGGTTGCCCGGGGCAGTAGCGTGAGCCTTGCGCCGTGGGACTTGGCCATACTGGAAGAGGATAGATAGAAAGCTCAGGGCTTTGAGCGGAAGGGCTCAGGCGCGCCGCGCGTGCGCATTTCTCTAGAGTCTGCCAATCCCTAACGACGCCAGGCGCCCGTTACAGATAGCTGAGCCAAGGCCAGTCCCGGTGCCGGCTGCGGAATCGCATGAACCACAGGGAAGGCAGGTAGAGAATTGTCACGGTCAGAATCCACATGACATAAATGAAGGGCAGACCGTGACCATAGCCGAGCGGTTTGGTCGCATGTTCTGCTATCACCGAGCCGTGCAAGACGGGCTGATGAAAAGCCAGCGCCACCAGGATCGCCAGAATGTGAATCAGATAGAGATGGAGGATGTAGTAAAACATCGGCACCCGTCCGAAGACCATAAGAATCCGGGCGAGCCCGCGTTCCGCTTGGGCTTTGTCCAGCAGACCGACCAGGATGAGCGACGGCCCAAGCGTCATGAGCAGGTAGTCGAGGGAAGGCGGATATTTGAGCGTGTTGAAGAATGAAACTACCGTCAACGAAAGTGTGGGCTGAACACTCCAAGGACCGGCAGAACGCGGGTATCCGAACGGGAGCCCGGCGATCCCGTTCCCGTAGAAGTTCGCGAGGCGGAGAACGAAGAATAGCGTTGTAGCGGAGATTCCGAGCGTCAGAATCCATTTGCGTCGGTCGGAACGGAGCAGCAGACGTCCGAAAGCAAAACCTGCGGCCATGACGCCGACCCATGGAATCAGCACGTACCTGACAGAGAACTGGTAGTTGGCGGTGAGCGGAATGCGGCCTGGGGAGTGGAGAAGAATCCAGAGCCAGGACAACTTTCCGCACGAAGCTGGATTGATGCGATCGAGCAAGTTGTGAGTGCCGATCATGCCAAGTCCCAGAGCGGCGATCCAGCGCACAGGAAGATAGACGATTGCAGCCATAACGACCATGCTCCAACCGAGGCCCCAGATGACCCCGCCCTGGATCCAGGGAGCGAATCCCCACGCGAAGTCGATGACCGTGAGTTCGAGGAGTACGAGCCATAGACCACGCGTGAGGAAGAAGCGGGAGACTTGTGGCACGGACTTGCCGCGGCTGGTGGCGAGAAACGCGCCGGTTCCGGCCAGGAAAGCGAATACCGGAGCGCAAAAGTGAGTGACAACACGGGTAAAGAAAAGCGCGCCGGAGGTATGCGACAGATCTTCGGGAGCGGATCGCTGATAAGTCAGGAAGTCGCGGACATGATCCAACGCCATAAGAACCATGACAAAGCCACGCAAGACGTCAACGGAAACCAGCCGCGGCAGTGGTGCGGGGGCGAGGGAAACTTTTGTCCGGGCTACAGACAGTGACGGCGCACTGGCCATCGTTACCATGCCCCACCTCTGCGGGCACATTGAGATATTTCATTCATCTTCCTATGATAAGGGACGAGACGGGATGTCGCCGGTTTGGAGGATGTCAAAAGGTTGTCATTAAGATTTTCGGAATAAGTTACAGAATTGTGGTTTACCACTTGTCCGATTTCTGTGAGCACGCTCGATGCGGACTCGTTCAACAGCGTACCACTGGCGCGAGGGAGACGGCCTGGCGGGAAGAGTTCGAGGGTAGCGAGGGCCGTATTACGAAGGTAAATTGACCCTGGTTACCCCCGCTGCCATGATCCCCTCAGCCTGCTACGGGCTCTTAGCTCGGCCTTATCGAGAGCTGCCGCCTTGGGAGATCCCTTCATGTGGTATTCGTTCCGTTCGTTTGCCGGAGTTTCGCTGGTTGCGATCATCCTGGCGCTTTGTGTAGCGCAGGCGCAGAAGAAGGAAATCAAGATCGGATTTTCCATCGAGGCTATGAACGGCGAGCGTTGGCAGACGGACCTCGAGGAATTTCAGAAGCGGGCGCAGGAACTTGGAGGCGTCGTCCTCACCCGGTCCGCCAATGGCGACGACGATCTGCAGCTTCAGCAGATTCATGAACTGCTCCAGAGTGGCATCGATGTGCTGGTGCTTCTGCCACACGATACCAGTAAGGCCGGACGCATGGTGGAAGCTGCGCACGCGCAGCACGTCCCGGTGATCAGTTATGACCGGCTGGCCAGCGCGCCGGTCGATCTCTTCGTTGGATTCGACCTCTTCTCGGTCGGCACGGAGCAGGCACAAAGCCTGGTGGATCACGCGCCCCAAGGCAACTACTTGTTGCTGGGAGGTTCGCCTCTGGACGCCAATTCGAAAGTGGTGCGGGCGGGACAGATGAAGGTGTTGCAGCCGCTCATCGATGGGGGAAGCATTCATGTCGTGAGCGATGTGTGGGTGCCGGACTGGAGCCCCACCGCCGCTTACCTGATGGTCAAGAAAGAACTGGACAAGTTGCAGGTTGCGCCGACGGCGATTGTTGCCTCGAATGATGGGATTGCGGGCGGGGCCATTCAGG
>Ga0209863_10000557_pt1 | contig 17805 bp, 8 predicted proteins | sample OrgsoiDNA2013046_FD_185796 | JGI IMG/M metagenome (GOLD analysis project Ga0209863, IMG submission 185796) | Permafrost soil microbial communities from the Arctic, to analyse light accelerated degradation of dissolved organic matter (DOM) -... | ecosystem: Environmental > Terrestrial > Soil >...
TTTATCTCTTAAATAAAATGCCAGTTGATTGGATAGCTCATTCAATAATCCGTAGCTCATTTGCAGACCACCATGCTCCAGGGCTATCTTATCCGGATGTAATCTCACCTGCTCCTCAAACAACTCATGAATCCGAAGATCCTTCCTGAAGGATTTATCCGTATCGTTAAAACCATTCACCACCAACTCCCGTTCCACTTCTCCCAAAATATTTACGGACGAAAATGATTGATTAATATCATTTATAATATGCCTTACTACATTTTTTATGGTATTAATAAATCCTTTAATAAAAATACTCGAAAACCGAACAGTTGAATAGGCGATATTAAAAACAACAGACGTCCTATACAAACTAATATTAAAATACAAATCAAATTTTACAGGACAAACAGTAATAATATTGGAATCAATATCCTCTTTAAATTCGAAATCATATTGATTGAAAGTAAAAACAATATCAAATATTGGATGATTTCCAGTATAGCTCTCATCTTGGAATCTTTCCACCAATCTTTCGAATGGGTAGTTCCTATTATCCAAGGCATTAAATATATCTCCTTTTATGACCTCAAAATTTTTCTTCACTGACTCAAATTCCATTATCTTAGTCCTAACCGCAAGCATATTAACAAATATTCCAACAATACCATCTAAATCCACATGATTCCGCATTGTAACCGGAATTCCAATGACAATATCGTCAGAGCAACTCAATTTAGAAATTGAAAAATAAATAAAAGACATGTACAAGGCAAAAGGAGACATTCGCAATTGCTTACAAAATTCCTTGTTCGAACTGACAACACTATTATCAAAGGAAAAACTAACCATCGCACCTTTATCTATTCCATCTTTGACTTTATGCCCATCACCAGGAAAGGTTACCACAGGTACGCCATTGCTATAAATTGCGCTCCAGTGTTTTTCTTCATTATTGAAATTAATTCCTTTTAAATTTCTATTTTGCCAAAATGCAAAATCCTTGTACTGCAGTCTTAAAGGTAATACCGCTAAATTTTTTAATATTCTTTCAAAATCAACTTTTAATATTTCTAAAGACTGTTCGTCCACTAATATATGATGAACATCAAATAGCAAATAAAATCCAATAGATTCAACATTAACTACTACACTTCGAAAAAGAGGGGGTGACTCTAAATTAAAAGGTAAAGAAAATTGCCTTTTGAAATCTTCAAACTTATCAATGTGTACATATTGAACTCCAAGTTTAATTGACAAATTATCCAAAATACGTAATGAAGGTCTGTCATCAACCATTTGAACGAACATTCTCAGGCTCTCATGCGATTTTATAACAGATAAAAAGACATTTTCAATTGATAAAATATTTATAGCCTGCCCCAAATAAATTGATCTTTGCAAATTGTATGCAATAGAATCCGGCTGCCTTTTTTGAATTAAAAACATTCGCTTTTGGGCTGAACTCAATTCATAAAATTGCCTCTTTTCGATATTTTTTATTTTACTAAAGTTTCTATCACCGTTCGTGATAAATTGAAGTATCTCTATTTTATGGGATTCTATTTTTGTTAAAAGTTCTGAAGAGATATTTGATATTTCACCGAATATCTTAATCTGATCATTAGAAATATCCAAATGGATATTCATATTCTTAAGTTCATCAATTAATTTTTCAATGTTCATATGAAAATCTCCTTTTCATTTAATTTCAAAACCTTTTCCGATTCGATCACTAAATTATTTGTTATGTAATTGGATAATTCCCTGATGGATGAGTTTTCGAAAAAAATGCCCAATTTTATTTCTTTATTCAATACTTTATGAATTCGAGACGTAACTTTTATTGCCATCAAACTGTGACCTCCCAATTCAAAAAAATCATCATCAATTCCAAAACTATCATTTGACAAAACTTCGCACCAAATTTGAAAAATTTTTTCGTCTGTGATGTTTCTTGGGGGCTGTGGCATTTTATTTCTTATACGACTATCTGGCAAGGGTAGAGAATCATTATCTATTTTGCCATTATTTGTCAAAGGAATATTTTCTATTTTCATAATATTACTAGGCAACATATATCTGGGTAGAAACTGCACCAAATACTTACGCAATTCAATAAACTGGCTGTCGATGTCGTTATCAGTAACCACATAAACGTTAATGAGTAGGTTGTCTGAATCCAACCTATCAACTTTAGCTATCGCATCAATAACGCCATCAAATTGTCGAACTCGTTTTTCAATTTCGCTAAGTTCTACCCTAAAACCTCGAATTTGAACTTGAAAATCTTTTCTTCCCAAATATTCTAGATCCCAATTGTCCAGATATTTCATGAAATCGCCAGAAGCGTATAAAATGTCTCCAGCTTTGAAAGGATTCGCTACGAACTTTTCCTCTGTTAAACGTTCATTTGCAAGATATCCTCTGGCAACCCCAAAGCCAGAAACATACAATTCGCCTATTATTCCCTTGGGTGTTAATTGACGATTTTCATCTAAAATCAAAAATGAAATGTTCGGAATAGCTTTACCAATATTATTGCGTCCGTCATCAATTTCAGCATTTCCAATCTCCTTAAATGAAGCATGAACCGTAGTCTCTGTAATACCATACATATTAAAAAATTTAGTTTGTCTAAATAATTTCTTGTATGCTTTCAGCCTGGTTACGTGCAAAGTGTCACCACCAAAAATGATGTATCTTAGTGACTTTAATGAAATTGTTTCAATTATTTCGTGGGTAAAATAGCTCAGAAATACCCCCGGCACCATATTTAACACAGAAATGCATTTGTCGCTTACAACTCCACAAAAAATATTTGGATTTTGTATTTCTTCCAGAGTCGGGATGACAAGTTTCCCGCCATGTAATAATGCCCCAAAAATCTCCCAAACAGAAAAATCAAAGTTAAAAGAATGAAATAGCGTCCAAATGTCAAATCTTGAAAAATGATAAATTGGACATTCACATAATATTAAATTCATAACATTTCTATGTTCAATCATCACACCTTTGGGATAGCCACTAGTTCCAGAAGTATATATTATATATGCTAGGTTACTTGATTTTACAGTATGAAAACTTTGGCCTTCGAATGCAAAAAGGATTTCATCTTCAGGATTTTCAATAACGTTAAATTTATTTAACTCAGGCATTGACGATTTTGTAACTTCGTCAACCAAAATATACTTAGCATTGGAATTTTTTATAATGAACTCAAATCTTTCTATAGGTGTGTTCGGATCAACTGGTAGGTATGCAGCGCCTGATTTTAATACCCCCAATATATCAACAATCATTTCGATTGAACGATTACAAATAATTACAATTATATCATCTGGAACAACTCCCTTTTTCTTGATAAGTGCAGCCAAACATGTTGACTTTCTATTCAGTTCAGAGTAAGAAACACTAAAAGACTCATTTTGACACGCAATCCTATCTGGAAATTGTTTGGCAATTTCCTCAAATTGTTGATGAATCAATTTTTGTTTTGGATAGTCTGTTTTTCCTGACTTTAATGAAAATAGCAATTGCTCTTTTTCATTTTCTGAAATGATAGGTATATTTTTTATCCTAATATGCTCATTTTCTAGTAGGACATTTACAATATTGGCAAAGTGACCACACATTCTTTCAATTTTCTCTTGTCTAAATAAATCAGTATTGAAAACAATTTCAACCATCAAGTCATCTTTTTCCTCTCTGAATATAAAGGCAATATCATGCGAAACTCCGATTTTAGTATTAGTGACAATAAAGCCTTGGTTACCTATGATTTCTTCTTCAACTTTGGAAACTGTATATCCTGCCTCACTCATGGAGACCATAATGTCAAAAATGGGAGATCTACTCAAATCTCTGTCTAGATTTAACTCCTCCAGAATTGCATCGAATGGGTACTTGCCAAAACTAATAGCCTCAGAAGAATTCCGTTTAGACTCAATTAAATGCGTGGAAATTGTGTCATCGCCATTTATTATAGCCCTAATTGGAATCATATTTACAAAAAACCCTACCTTATCACTTAAAGACAACAAATTTCGTCCTGCAACTGGCACTCCAATAATCAGGTCGTCCTCATTTGTATATCTATATATTAATATTTGAACAATCCCTAAAAGCGTAAGAAACAGACTTGAATCATTTTTATTGCTAAATTCGCGTAACATTTTAGTCTTAGTGTCATCGATAATGAATTTAATATTTTTGCCATTAAAAGTTTTTATAGGCAGTCGGGTAAAATCAATTGGCAGATTAACAGTAGGCAATTTGCCAGATAATTTTGAGTGCCAAAACCTCTTCTCTTCAGTTAAATACGGAGTATTGACGATTTCATTCTGCCACTTAGCAAAATCCTTATACTGAAATTTCAATAAATTCTTATCTTCTGAATTTTTATTGAATGCAAATAAATTATAGTCCTTCAACAATTCTGACACCAAAATATTTAAGGACAATCCGTCACACACAATATGATGGATAGAAAATAAAATCAGAAAGTTTTCGTTGCTTTTTTTAATAACTATAATTCGAATTAGAGGAGCAAATTTTAAATCGAAACGTTCAGCAAAACATCTATCAACTAAAACCGCTATTTCGTTATCGCGATCAGCTTTATGAGTTAAATCTTCAAATTGAATATTTGCAACAGCATAATCTAAGATCTGCTGTTTAAATTCTGAATTAACTTTTATAAAACGAGTACGTAAAGATTCGTGGCGCTTAATTAAATGATTCAAAGATTCCTGTAAACTCTTTATATTTAATACTCCTTGAAATTCCACAGTGGTGCCCATGATGAAACCGTAAAATTTATCGGTCATTTCGTCGATAAGAAGCGCTTGTTTCTGAGAAAACGAGACATCATAAAATTCACGTTTTTCGATCGCCAAAATTTCAGAATTCTGTATTATCTCTTTATTTCTTTTCTCTTTTAATCGATTTATGATAATCTTCTTTTCATCAGAATTAAGCAGTGAAGTATCATGAATTGTTGATCCGGTGATAGATTTTTCCGCTGCCAATGATTTCAAGTGAGCAATAAGAGGTGTTACGCTTAATGACTTGACAAAATCCTCCGCTTTGCGTTTTGATAGCTCCGCCTCCCGATCATAAATATTTTCATCGGAAAGTAATTCCTTAATTGCGCTAATCCAGGGTGCTAAATCCTGTTCGGGGATATTTGCTTTTGGAAATTGATTTTCATCGAATGAATCATCAAAACTGGAAATTGGTCTAATCGCAATTTGATAGTTCGTGCCAAGTTTGGCTTCAGGCAAACCGCCATGATTACTAGAAACTACTGGAATTCCTCGTAGCAAAGCATCAACAGTGCTCATACCAAATCCTTCTTCCCATATGCTTGGCATTAGCAAAAGTGAGATATCTTTAAAAAGGCTATCTAAATCCGAAGTGCTTTTTAAAATGTCTATATTTTGACAAGCATTTATCCTTTTTATATCCGAAGGTGTGGTTCCCCACCCGGGAACTACGCCAAATTTTAAATCCCTTAAATTATTAGCAACGCCAATAAGGATATCAATTCCTTTTACAGCGCAGGGATTTATCATCAATATATATTTATTCGAAATTGAACCTAGCCTCTTTTCTCCTACACTTCCAAAATGAGGCGGCTGATTGACAAACGATTTAATTCCTAAATTTTTATAGATATAATCTGAAAAATACTGACTAATTGTTATGATCGACTTCGCTTTTTTTATTAAAGCCGTTCGCTTTTCACCAGGAAAAAAGCTCAACGGACCGAAAGGAAGCATGTATTGTGTATGCCCCAAATAAATAATATTGTCGGGGCTAACTTCATAGGCGGCTTTAAATAAAAATTGTGAAGGATCTTCAGTAGAAACAAATATCCAATCAGGTTTAAATTGCTTTATTGTTGATTGAAGTACACGTCTTAAATTTTCTGATTCAATGGCGGCAAATATTTTAACTTTTTTTATTTCAAATTCAAACTTCTCTTTATCGACTTTTACTTCTATACCATTATCAACGAGTGCCTTCAACAACTCCCGATGAGTAACATCGCTGGGTACCGCTAGTGCTGGTGTAACTGCCGTCACCTCAACGCCCTGTTTTGCAAGCTCCTCAATCATTATTCTATTACTCTTATTTGCACCTCCATACGATCTGGTAAGCGGCAAATTCATTGTTAGCAAAACTTTCATAATATTTACAAATAAATAAATTATGACAAATGGTAGTAGACAAAAAGAAAAAAATTACCGTCCATTTTACCAAAATTAAATCTCACTATAAAACACTAATTTTTCACAAAGTAACTTATATAAAAAACAATAATTTCTGAAGAATAGAAAGTTTATTGTAAAAGTTAGAGCCTAAGTAAAAACCCTTAGTAAACATCTATCGTAACTTATTGCCTCGCCATTTTAATTGGCTAAAAACCAGGTTATTGGCTAAGTAACTTAGCCAAGATAATCTCACCAACAATGTTTTGATAAAACCAAATACCGCTAGTCTGACCTGTAAAACTAGGTTCGCCACCCTGAACTCCTTTGGGCGTATAACCGGAAGCTAGACCAATCGCAAATAATCCCGGTATCTGAATTGACTCACAATCTAAAACTTGACATTCACTATTAACCCACTCTCCTCTCTTTTGGCCATTTAATTTAACGGGATTAAGTTGACTATCAAATATTGGAATCATATTGAATCGATAACCCAATGCTAAAATGACCAAACCAGCAGATGAATATTCATATTCTATTTCATCCTGCAAGTCAATATCACAATTTACAGAAACACGATTTTCTGTCTCACCGTTTAACATACCAATCATCCTCATATATAATCGCCTTCCATCCATTCGCAATCCGGCAAGCCTAAAAAGGCGCCCAGTAACAGGACAAAAATCATTATCGTCAAAATCTCTATAACCATACATCATAGCTTCTTCCTTTGACTGAAAATATATCTTAGGTGGCTTTTTACAATAAATCCTAATGCTATTTTTTATAAAATAAACATCTGAGAATTTTTTGAGGATATAATCTGCCGACGAAAACGCACTATGGCTGCCACCCAATATCAGGACATTTGGGTTAATGCGCAAAATAGAAGTAGCCTCGTAATCTATTTTTCCACTAAGTAATTCATCTGAATGCCACGTTTTATGCTTATATCTATCTTCTTGTAAACTTCCTTGCAAAAAACCATTATCACCAAGAGATGGATAAGGGCGTCCACCAACTGCTAGCACAAGATTCTTGGTAATTATCTTTTCACCATTATTTAGAATAAGTTCATAATCGCCCTCATGATTGATAATAATTTTTTCCGCCCTAGTATTCAAAAAAACTTTACAATTTGCAAATCCAGTGATCAATTTCCGAATTATTTGACCCAATTTTAAATAAAATATATCGAGATCTTTCAATGGAATTGACCCACCTGAAAAATACTTTAATTTTTTAATCGCATCGCTCAGTTCCGAGGCATCGAAAAAATCCAAAGTACATCCATCTAAACATTCAAGAAAGGCGTCAACTAGAGTATCACTATTTATTTTATATCCGGTGATTGACCCTCGAACTAGATATTGGGATTGCTCAACTATTGCTATTCCCTTATTCACCAAGTTAGAAAAAGATCCATTCTTTAGTGATTTTAAAATTGGTCCCATTCCGGCTGGTCCTGCGCCAAGAAATACAGCATGAAAATGCATAAATTTAACTATTCATTATTTGTATTTATGAAAGTACTAAATTTAGATGCAAGTTTTATCGACTCTTATTGCTATTTAAAAATTGGGCAATAAAGAGAAATAATAATATTGGTTCCGACGTAAAATTGCATCTTAAATTCTTTCAACTAATAATTAATTGGCAAAATTTTAATTATGAATTTCTATACCTAAGAAAAAAACAAAATTTACAGTATTTAACAAAAAACGTAATTGATGATAAAAAATATTTTCAAGACTGCGTGGCGAAGCTTGATAAAATTTCCAGTGTTTACGTCATTAAATATCTTCGGTTTAACGTTAGGTATTTTAACATGCATATTGGCATTTTTTTTTATAAGTGATGAATATAGCTTTGATAAATTCAATTCGAATTATAAACGAATTTATCGAGTAAATACCGATATTAAATATGGTACTTCAATTACTTCTCATGCAATTGCAGCTCCCATAGTAGCAGTAAAACTAAAAAAGGATTTCCCCGAAATTGAAAAAACTGTTAGGATTTTGCCTGTTATTGAAACTATCAAAAATGGAAATCAGACTTTCACTGAGAATAGCGCTGCTTATTGCGATGCCGATATCTTCCAAGTTTTTACGATACCTTTTTTATATGGAGATCCTAAAACGGCTTTAACTAAAGATTATACTGTTGTTATTTCTGAAAGCTATGCAAAAAAGTATTTTAACAAAATTCAAGTCATTGGAAATATTTTGACGCTCGTCGGAGATAGTGGAATACTATATAATTGCAAGATAACCGGTGTTATGAAAGATATTCCGGTTAACTCCCACTTCAGATTCGAGCTTTTATTTCCAATGGGATTCGGTGATGCAAGCTCAGTTGAAAGTTTTACCGCATTTTACCCAATTCGAACTTACTTATTATTAAAGGCTAATGCTGATTATCGACGTCTTGAATCCAAATTTCCAAAATTTGTGCAAGAAAACTTGCCTTATTACAACGCTATTACGAAAGCAGGAGATTATATTAAACTAAGTTTAACACCCTTAAATGATATCCATTTACATTCAAATCGACTTGATGAATTTGGTGTAAATAGTAATTTACAATATCTAAATATTTTTCTTTTTGCTGCATTGTTAGTTATGTTTATAGCATGTGGCAATTACATGAATTTATCAACCGCAAATTATACAAATCGAGCTAGAGAAGCAGGCATCCGTAAGGTTTTAGGAGCTACTAAACAGGGCCTGGTGTTCCAGTTTTTAACCGAAACATTTGTCATCATAATATCTGCTTGTATAATCGCAGTCTTGTTTTCAATTTTTCTTCTTCCTTGGTTTAATGAAATATCAGGAAAGCAAATCACTGCTTCGTTTCAGACTTTTAATTGGCTAAGTTTATATCTTATTTTTTTCGCTTTCTTATTAAGTTTATTGGCTGGATTATATCCAGCATTTATTTTGTCGAGCTTTAACCCAAGTAAAATATTAAAAAGCAACTTTTCAGTAAAATTAAAAGGAATAAAACTTAGGAAAATTCTTGTGATTTTGCAATTTACGATATCAATTTTTCTAATTGTTTGTACTCTTTCAATTAAGAATCAGTTACATTATATTCATTTTAAAGACCTTGGATTCGATAGAGTTAATTTATTAGTAATAAAAAATTTAAATCCAATAAGCAACCAACAAGCTATTCGTTTCAAACAGAATATAAAGCATTTACGTGGTGTTGAGAATGCAACTTTGAGTTCATTTTTACCATTAGGAACTCGACGATGGGAGAACAAATTTTATTACAACAACATTCAATTTCAAGCACAGCTTTGGCCAATTGATGTCGACTATATATCCACTATGGGAATGACAATAGTTGATGGCAGAAATTTCTCGGACCTTTATCCAACTGATTCAAATGCAGTTGTTATTAATGAAACGGCAGCTAATATTCTTGGATTTAAATATAATAATTCTGTCAATCAAGTAATTTCTTACGAAAATAAAATGTTTCATATTATCGGAATTCTTAAAGATTTTAATTTTAATTCTCTTCGCAAGGTAGTATCTCCAACCGTCTTCATACAGTTGAACAAATGGTCTAAAAAAGAACAAGGGGATGAGGCTGATAACCTTTCAATAAAAATTTTGCCGAAATCATCGTCCACTGTTTTGGCTTCAATTGATCAATTATGGAAAGAAAGTGGCGCAAATCGATCAATATCATACTCTTTTATGGAAGATGATTTTAATGCAATGTATAAAAGTGATGAGAGAATGATAAATATTTTTAAATTCCTTACTTTCCTCGCTCTAGTGATTGCATGTATCGGATTATTTGGTCTCGCTAGCTATTCAACAAACCAAAGAGTTAAAGAGATTAGTATTAGAAAAATTTTAGGATCAAGTGTCAATAGCATTTTCTTTTTGTTGACGAAAGACTTTATCCAACAAATCTTGATAGCAATATTAATTGCATGTCCTATCGCTTTGATTACCATTCAAAAATGGCTCGAAGGTTTCGTTTATCGTACTTCTATTGACTTTGTGCAACTGTTATTAGCAATTACCTCGGTAATTTTAATCGCCCTCTCGACGATAGGACTTCAAATTCTAAAAGCCGCAAGACTGAACCCTGTTAAAAATATAAATTCTATATAACTCTTATCTCTTAAATCTTACAAAAAAAGTAATTGTAAAAAGTGACACATTCAAACCCGACATAAGTAGTATTGCTTTAGATATTATGAAAATAATTATATCAATTATCAAATGAAAGATAGTCCACAGAATATTTTGCATTACGCAAAATTTAAAATCATCAAAAGCGTAGTCACTTATTTAATTTCCTCATTAATAATGCTAACCAATACGTATAACATACACGGCCAAAATATGAGGCAAACTTCGTTATATCAGCACGATGTTTATCCCGAGTATAAAGCCGATTTAGTTCATACAAAATTAGCATTAAAATTCAGCTATAAAAAACGACAAGTTGAGGGCAAAGCGTGGCTAACTATGCGTTCACATAGGCTTTCATCCGATAGTGTGATTCTTGACGCAAAGGGTATGTACGTTCAATCTGTCTTAATTCTGAAAAAAAATAAGTCATTTTCATTAAAATATATTTACGACGATAAAAAAATAAGAATCAAATTGGACAAATCTTATGGAAAAATGACTCCGTTCACGATTTTCATCTCTTATATGACAAAACCGCAGCAATCAGATAATATTTTCCAAGAGGGAATACATTTTATAAATCCAGACGAAACCGATATAACAAAACCGAGAGAAATCTGGACAATGGGTGAACCTAATTATAACTCCAACTGGTTTCCTACAATTGAGGATCCTAGTCAGAAGTCGACGTCTGAAATAAGTTTAACCGTTTCAAATGTAGATGTGACCTTGTCCAATGGAATACTTAAATCACAAAAACAGCATCCAAATGGCACTAGAACAGATACTTGGGAAATGAATCTTCCACACTCTCCGTATTTGTTTATGGTTGCAATTGGGAAATTCCATATTACGAAAGAAATTTGGCATAGAAAAGAAATAAGCTATTATGTTGAACCACGTTACGCCGATTATTCAAAATTTCTTTTTAGAGAGACAAAAGAACAACTAAGTTTTTTTTCAAAGTTATTTGGAATTGAATATCCATGGGGAAAATATGCTCAAATTAGATTAGCCAATTTTTACGGTGGTCAGGAAAATACCACAGCAACAGAATTTAACGAAGACGGAAAAGGCAGTAGATTGGAAATTGAAGATCGAGACTTTGACCCTACAATTGTCCACGAATTGTCTCACCAATGGTTTGGTAATTACGTAACATGTAAAAACTGGAGTAATCTTGCTTTAAACGAGTCATTTGCAAAATTTTCCGAGATTTTATGGGCTGAGTATAAATATGGATACAATGTTGCTGATGATCAATTACTTGGTGACAGGAAAGCATACCTAGATGACTCAAGTGCTTGGGCAAAAGAACTTATAAGGAAAAATTATATTCGTAGTGAAGAAATGTTTGACGTAGTAACGTATCAAAAGGGTGCTTGCATTTTATATATGCTAAGAAATATTATGGGTAATGACGCCTTTTATAAAGGATTAAATATCTATTTAAACAAATTCAAATTTAACAGTGCCGTTTCTGAAGACTTGCGTCTTTCGTTAGAAAAGGCTTTTGGTTCAGATCTTAAATGGTTTTTTAACCAATGGTTTTATAGATCGGGCCACCCAATTTTAAATATTAATTATAGTTGGAATGATTCTCTTAAAAAAGAATCTGTTTCCATTTCTCAATCACAAAAAGGCGATATTTTTATACTCCCTATTTATATCGATTTATATTCCGCTGGAAAAATAGATCATAGACCTGTAATATTACAAAATGCCGTAGATACTTTCGACTTTCAATTGCCTTCCAGGCCAGAATTGGTCAATGTAGATGCGAATAAAATATTATTGGCAAAAATCACCGATAACAAAACGATATCAGAATATTATTTTCAATATGCGAATGCACCATTATTTTTGGATCGATATGAAGCCATTATAGCCGCCATAACAAATATGAATGATTCCATATCGCAAATAATTATATTGAAAGCATTAGAAGATAAATATTATGGGTTAAGATTAATTGCAATGAGAGCCATCGATAAGAAATATGAAACGTTATATTCACTTGCTTTACCTAAAATATTATTAATAGCTGAGAAGGACACTAATATGGAAGTCAGATCCGAAGCAATCGATTTTTTAGGTGAACTAAGCAATAAAATATATTATACTATTTTTAAAAATAGTTCTGTCGAAAGTCGTTCGTATTTAGTCCGAGCATCAGCATTAGATGCACTATTTAAAATATCTCCGCAGGAAGCCTATCAAATTAGCAAACATTATGCTAACAATAGTAAAGGGAAGTTGCAACAAGTCATAAATGATATTTATGCGACGTTGGGTGACGATTCATTGTGGTTATACCTAAATTATCAATATGCAGACCCATCTTCGCCTTTACAATATACTTTTACCATTAAATTTGCGGATTATATTAGCAGATTAAAAAATCCAATTTACGCTCAGATTGGAGTACAAGAGATTGTTGATTTTATGTATAAATCAAATCAAGTCGATAAGGGTTTAATATTCATTGGCCTTCTCAATAAAATAAAATCGTCGAGACTAGAAATGAGCGATAAGGCAACTGCCAAACTTATTGATTTGGAGATTTCTAAAATAAACAATTCTCTTAAATCAAATAAAAACTCGAAGTAACTTCCTTAATATTAGATATAGTGTCTATTATACTAAATAAAATTTTAAGACCAAATATTACACGTCACAGGACAATGGTTACTAACGGACAATATTTTAATTTAGAAGTACAAATAAAATCAATTTTTTTATTTATCAAACACCAATTTACGGTGCCAGCTTTTTTAATCAATCATTAAAGAATTTGTTCATTTTTATTTAAAAGTTGATAAAGTACCTTTAAACAGATTACAGTTAATGTATGACGATCAAATAATGCATCACATATTTGAAAATCAATAATCTATTTCATTTACCCCTGAACAAATAAATTCATAAATCAAATAATCTTGATAACAGTACTTTATAGTTTTGTAGATTCAAATTCGGAAGACCAATACAGATCTCTTTTTTCAATTCTTCCGGGTACAATGAAAATTAGAGCTTTTAATTTCAGAGATCTGAATAGTCGCTTGACATTTCTTGCGGGAAAATTACTATTAATGGAAGGATGGAGGCAACTTAACCTTAGCCATTCACTAACTGATATAATGTATAACAAATATCAAAAACCATACGTTTACGGGTCTGCAAATTTCAATATTTCACACTCTTATAATTGTGTAGTTTGCGCAATTAGCAAAGAATGCGTAGTTGGCGTAGATGTTGAATATAAATTGAAAATAAATTTCAGAGACTTTACCCATTTGTGGACTATAAATGAGATGAAATTATTAAATGATAGTAACGATGTATCCAATCAATTTTATCGAATTTGGACAAGAAAAGAATCTATAATTAAGGCAGATGGACGAGGGCTTTCGATTCCGTTAAATGAGATTGATGTGGTAGATAATGAAGTTTATCTCAATGAAAAAAAATGGTACTTAAAAGAATTACATATTAATAATACTTTTGCAGCTCATTTAGCGAGTGATGATCATGCAAACTCTGATTTCACCTTAGCCAGGATAAATTTTTAAAAAAATCGACTTTATTATTTTGTGACGATGGAAGATTGACTATTTAATTTATGAAGAACCTTCAATACTTAATTCAAACGCGCTTTTCATTTCTGCGGGTCTAAAGCACTAACTTTTTATAAATACATTTTTGACAAACTAATGATTTTTTTTGTTCTTCGCTTTACAAAACGTAGGAATCTACTTCATTTTACTTAGAAAATCATTTTGATAAAATTAATAACGGGCAGGAATAGTCGTTTTGGGCTAATGTTTCAATGTTGGTCAATTATTTATTTTCACGGAACAAGTATAAAAACCGCGTTTAATTATTCTTATTTTTTTTGATCCTTAAGTCCAGTTTTGATTTTAGGTAAGATATTTGTCAATTGCAGTATAGCAGTCACTAACAACAAATAAGTAAGAATCGATGCCCAAATGCTTAGTTTGTTGCCCAATATATAGGATTGCGGCTCAAAACGGAATTCGATCGTATGCTCCCCTGCAGGAATGGCCATGCCTCTTAAGATATAATTCACTTTACAATAAAGTGCCGATTTGCCATCGATAAAAGCATTCCATCCTTTATCATAATACACTTCACTGAAAACTCCAAACTGATTCGTTTTTGATTTGAACTTGTAGGAGATTTTATCATTAAGATTTTCAATTAGGTGAATTTCAGCAGTACTGTCTTTTATGGGCATGAATGGAATCCTGTCCCTGAAGCTATTTTCAACGATAGCCGTATCCTTTACGTTAATACTATCCAGCGCGGCCATTTCCTGATCTGCATTGCTAACGAAAAGAATATTCGAAACTAGCCAGCAGGAACCATAAGCGCCTGGATTTAAAATTGCTTCCTCCCGGCCGTTTTGGGATCTCCTAATAATATATTTTGTATTCAGCATATTGTAGACTCGCTGATTACCTTTCGTCAACTGGTGTTCAATAATATCATTATAAAGTGCAAGTTTCGCTGGATGATATCCTCCAATTGAATTGTGAAAAAAGGAAGCATGGGCATCCTGAAACGGATTGCCAGCACTCATATCGAAAACTCGAAAGTTCTTTTCAGTATCTGACTTAATAGTTTTATCCGCATCAGACATTGTGAAAGCAGCATCGATTGTTTCCGGTTCTGTATATGAGAGTTCGCTCAAATATTTATTTCCCTCAGTTAGGATATCAAACGAACTTAGGACTAGTAAACAAGATAATAAAATAATTGGTTTTATTTTTTCTTTAAAATAAAACCAGCAAAGAATTGCTGCCACAACGACAAATAATATACTACGTAAGAGGTCCGACTGAAATATCGCCTGACGATCTTCGCGTAAAGAGGGTAACCAACTAACTACTGCTTGTGATGCTTGTTGTTGAATTTCTTTTGTCGGCTGCTTACCTCTAGCCATTTGATAAACAATAGTAGACTCGAGTTGTGAAATATCAGTATCTGCTTTATAATTACTCATCAAGAAAACTACAATGCTTAATACTATTAATCCCGCAGATATATAAAGTACTCTTCTAAATTTATTATGATCAATTTCTTTCCTTTCCACTGAATCTTTGAATTCTTGTAAACCCAAGACTGCTAACAAAGCAAATCCCAGTTGTGGGATAATAAGAGCCATAGAAGGCGCTCGAAATTTATTATAAAGCGGTAGGTTGTCAAAAAGAAAATAATTTACAATTGGAAAATGTCTTCCCCAGGCCATTATAATACCTACAGTACACACTGAAAGTATCCACCATTTATGCCAGCTTTTCACATATACCATTCCAAGAATAAACAAAAAACAAATGACTGCACCAAGGTAAACCGGACCAGCCGTCCCGGGTTGATCTCCCCAATAAAAGGCTTCATTGGAAACAGCCTGTGCATAGTCCTCTGGAAATCCCATTTCTGAAATCTTTGCGGCGAGTTTAGAATTGTCAGTTATCATTTGGCCGGATGATCCGCCTCCCTGCATGCCTGGAACAAAAAGCGTCAGGGTTTCCTGTATTCCGTAACTCCAAGAAAATGCGTAATCTTTATTTAATCCCCCCTTTGTTTGATTTTTCAAATTGACCGGTGTCAGTTGAGATTTACCGCCGCGCATAGTTTCCTCTGCCACTTCTTTCGTGGGAAGCAGGGTATAAGCATAAGTAAGCAGCCCGATAATCAGGGAACTTGCAATCAAAAAATAACTTATTAAAATGTTCTTGAAATTGGTTTTTTTACGATTACAAATCAAGTAAACAATTGCAATGATTGCAATCATTAAACCAGTATAATAAACTACTTGGAGGTGTTGCGTACTCACTTCTAATCCGAAGAAAACAGTCATAAGTGCAGTTCCAGCTAAGAATTTTCCCCGCAAGATTAGCAAAGCACCAGCTATTACAGCAGGCAAATAACCGATAGCAATAAGTTCAGTGTTATGTCCAACTGAAACCAAGATGGAATTAAAGGTAGCAAAAGCATAAGCGATGGAACCAAGTAATGATATAAGTAAACTCAATCCCAATACTTGCGTCAGAATATAGAAACATACGCAAGCGATGAAGAAAAAATAAATGGGTTTTGGACCTACATAGAAAAGATGATTGAGGTATCCAATATTAATAGCAGAGGTCCCTTCAAAAGCAATATTATAACCCGGCATACCACCAAACATGGACTCCGTCCATAACGGAAAATGGCCATGTTTCTCTCTAAATTCAATAGATTGTTGTGCCATTCCAGTAAATCCCTGCACATCAGACTGCCGAAGTATTTTGTCTTCCAATGCGGTTTTATTAACGGTAATAGAAACGATCCAGAAAACAACTAGAGCTATGATATGTGGCAAAGCTTTTTTAAGAAGCAATGAATTCATATAAAAAGTGGATTATCCAATACAAAATTTTTAAAAATGTCCTAAGGGTTCAAATTTAGGTGAAAATCCCGTTATTCTTTCAGACTTCTAATGAGTATGTCTAAAAAAGAATATTGGCAATTTCTTTAATCTTTTTATGAACAACGCTCAATAAATAACATCTTCAAATAAGTAATGATTATAAAAAGTATGGAAAAGAACTTTTCATTCCTAATCTGCACAAGTCGAAAATATTGTTTTCGAATGAAATACGACATATGATATGACTCATCAATAGTTATCCTTCCAACCTGCCGCGGATGGCTATTTGTTTTTTCAGGTGGCATTGCATTGCTGGTTGCATTGATAACGGTCAGTCTGCAGGCGATAAGAGCAGCGGTTTCGAATCCGGTAATCAGTCTACGCTCTGAATGAAGTTGTGTTGCCGTTCGACAGTCAGGAGTATTAGTATTTCCAGTCATCCATACTTCCATTGCCACTGTTACTCGGTTATTAATCTTTTCGTGGGATTAATCAGCGCTGCTCTAATGCTCTTGTAACTTACCTGTTAACAATAAAATGAGGATAGCCCAACTAGTTTATTTGCAGAGAATTTGACAAAAATCTGAAGAGGAAGAAGCTGTGTCGGAAACAATCCATCCGCAAGCAAAAGTTGTATGAATGGCTACAACTATAGGCTGGAAAAAGTCTTTACATTTCAGATGTAAAAGAACAATGCATTACTTAAATGATAATAAATGCCCGCTGCAATATTGACGTGTCTTTTTTTCGGATGAAGTCCATTCAAAAAATTAAATTTCTTTTCTTTTCCACATTTCTAAATTCTTATCAAATAAGTACACATTTGTAATTCATTGAACGTGTATCTTTTAAATATTGAAAATAGCATCCCTTAATTTACTTAAAGAATTGATTCTCAATATATAAAGAATCCAGTCCCGGGCACAAAGGTCTCTTTGTCGAAGACAAAGGGGCTTTTTTGTTTGTACGCGGGCGAACTTGTTCGCCAAAGCGGACAAACGAAAAA
>Ga0209863_10000558_pt1 | contig 17802 bp, 14 predicted proteins | sample OrgsoiDNA2013046_FD_185796 | JGI IMG/M metagenome (GOLD analysis project Ga0209863, IMG submission 185796) | Permafrost soil microbial communities from the Arctic, to analyse light accelerated degradation of dissolved organic matter (DOM) -... | ecosystem: Environmental > Terrestrial > Soil >...
CACCGAGCTCGAGGCCACCGGCGTGGCGACGCCCTACGTGAAGGAATACATCCGCAAGGATGGCACGCGGGTCCCGGTGCTCGTCGGCATCGCCAAGCTCGACGGCACGCACGCGATCGCGTTCATGGTCGACCTCAGCGAGCAGAAGCGCGCCGAGGCCGCGCTCGAGAAGAGTGAGGCACAGCTACGGCAGGCCCAGAAGATGGAGGCCGTCGGACGGCTCGCCGGCGGCGTGGCGCACGACTTCAACAACCTGCTGACCGTCATTCTGGGGAACTGCGAGCTGCTGCAGGACCCTCTCGATCCCGATCGGCAGCGCCAGGACCGACGCGAGCGCGACCATCACGAGCTTGCCGCGCCGTCGCACGGGGCCGATCTATCCCGCGGCCTGCGGCGCCGCGGCCTGCGCCGCCGCGTCCTGCGGCCCGTGACCCTTGCGCCACATCTCCCAGCCGGTCTCGACCAGCGCGCGCACGTCGCGCGCGCGGCCTGCGAACACCCGCGCCGCCAGCGTCATCGCCTCGGTCTCCAGCTCGGCGCGCCGCTCCTCCAGCGCGCTCCGCGCGGATTCGCCGTCGGCCCCGCGGCCGAACCAGTGCGGGTGCCGGCGGGCGGTGGCCTTGAGGCAGTCGAGATCGTGAACCTCGCCCAGGATCTCCCCCAGCTTCTCGACTTTCGGAATCAACGTCGTCGTCAGCTCGGGAACGGCGCCGCCGATGATGCGCAGCTCGTAGGAGAGCGCCTTGACCTGCTTGCGCCAGTCGTGGAACCGCTCGGGCGATGGGCGGGCGCGCGCCGCGGCCAGCTTTTGCAACCCGCGCCGGTAGGTCTTGGTGACGCCGGTGCCGACCGTGCGCCGGCCTCTGCCGACGCCCCAGGGCCCCAGCTCGCGGCGCAATCGGCGCAGCGCGCGCACCGTTTCACGCAGGTCGCGCTCGACCTCCTCGGGGTGAAGCGCGGCCCGGATCTGCTGCTCGCTGGCATCGAGGCGCGCCAGCTGGCGCGGCGGCAGCGCCGGCTGCAATCGGGTGCCGAGCGCGCGAAAGGTCTGGGCCTGGACCGCGAGATCGCGCGGCCGCGCGAGGATCCGGCCCACGTCCCGCAGACGGCGATCGTCGCGCGTCGCCGCCTCCCCGACCTCCGCGCGGATCAGCGCCAGCGCGGCACGGGAGCGCTTGAGCCGCGTCCGCACCTCGTGCACCCGCTCGTCTTGCGCGATGGTCCGATCGCGGGCCACGGCAATCGCCCCAACCAGCTGCTCGCGCACGATCCGGCGCACCGCCGCCGCCACCCCCTCCTTGCGTTTGATCCGATAGCCCATACCTCAATATGTATCGCGCACCGTCATCGCGTGCAGCAACGAAGGTAGCTGGGCTACGATCCCGGGCGGGGCGGCGCCACCGGGCGTCCACTCGACCGTCGCGCTCTCCCCCGGCAGCAGATCGAAGAAGTTGTCGGAGAAGGCCCCCTCGCCGCTGGGCGTCGACAGCCAGACGGCGCGCGCCAGGCGGCGAGCGGTGACGCGGACGGTGGCGCCCGCGCCGTGGGGCTCGACGGCGAAGGTCAGCTCCGGCGCCGGGAGCGCGAGATCCCGCGTCTTGCCGAAATAGAAGAGATTGCGCCCGACCAGCGTTTCCCCCACCCGCAGCTCCGCGCTCAGCACCACGCGGCTCGGGTCGAGCCCTTTGAGCAGGTCGTGCTTCCGCGCGAAGAACTGCGCCTCGCTGGTCAGCGCCTTGACGGTCAGATCGCGCTCCGAGTGCCAGCGCGTGGCGCCGTCGAAATCGACCAGCCGCACCGTCAGGCGCGCGCCGAAGTCGTCTCGGCGATCCGACACCACGAAGACTCGAAGCGTCCCGTTGTCGTCGACCGGGCTGACCAGCACCGGCGCGAAAAATCGACGGGCGGCGTACTGTAATGCCTTCCAGCGGCCGTAATAATCGATGCTGGACCAGGAGGCGACGGGCCAGCAGTCGTCGAGCTGCCAGTAGAGGCTCCCCATGTTGGCGGGCATGCGCCGCCGGTGCGCCTCGGCGCCGTACTGGATGACCGTCGCCTGTGAGACCTGCGACAGGTAGAGGAACGCGCCGAAGTCCTTGGGAACGCGAAAGTCGCGATCCATGTAGGTGCGCACCAGCGCGTTGCCGCGCGGGTGGCGCTGGTGGCTGAGCATCACCGGCGAATCGATCCGCCACTCGGACGGCGGCGCGTAGCGGGCGACGCTGTCGAGGGTCGGGAACGACTGGAATCCGTACTCGCTCATGAAGCGCGAGACGTTGGCGGCGTAGTCCTCGTACGGCGCGGCGGCGTGCCAGACGCCCCAGTAGTGCATGTCGCCCCACCCGAGCTTGTTCGGTGGCACGCCGTCCTCGTTCGCGCTGGGCGTCGACCGCGTGTAGAAACGACCCGGATCCTCCGCCGCGACGACCCGCGGAAGCACCTCGTGGAAGAGGTGCTTGTAGTCGTTCCAGATGGTGGTCTGCGCCGTCTTGCCCAGGTGAAACTTCCAGGGCCAGCCCCACTGCTGCCAGGCCGCCTCGATCTCGTTGTTACCGGCCCACAGCGCCAGCGACGGGTGGTTGCGAATACGGCGAACGTTCTCGATCGCCTCCTGCTGCACATTTTCGACGAAGGCCGCGTCGCCCGGGTACATGGAGCACGCGAACATGAAGTCCTGCCAGACCAGCAGGCCCATCTCGTCGCAGAGCTCGTAGAACCGATCGCTCTCGTAGACGCCGCCGCCCCAGACGCGCACCATGTTCATGTTCGCCGTCGCGGCCGCCTGCAGAAGGGTGCGCACCCGCTCCGGCGTCTCCCGGTCGACAAAGCTGTCCGACGGGATCCAGTTGGCCCCCTTCATGAACACCGGCGCGCCGTTGACCTTGATGAAGAAGCTCTTGCCGCCCGAGTCGTGCTGGCTCACCACTTCCAGCGTGCGCAGGCCGACGCGCGTGGTTCGACGGCCGAGCAATGCCTCGCGCGTCTCCGATCGCGCCGCGCCTCGACCCGGAGGGGTTTGGAGACCCTCCGAGGGTCCCCAATACAACGACGTTTCGAGCGCGTAGAGGCGCTGTGGTCCGAGACCGTTCGGCCACCAGCGCTCCGGCTTGTCGATGACGACGCCGACCTTGACCTCGTTGCGGCCGCGCGCGAGCACCGCCTCGATGGTGCCGAGCACCGCGCCGCCCGCGAGACCCACGGTGATCCGCCCGCGCCCGGCGCGAGCCCCCACCACCACCGCCGCGACGTCCAGCCGGGCGTGCGCGTCGTCGAGCGCCCGCTGATGGACCTGCACATCGTCGAGGCGAGCCGCGTCCCAGGCTTCGATCGTCGCCGGCCGCCAGATCCCGCTCGACACGAAGCGCGGCCCCCAGTCCCACCCGTAGTGGTAGGGCGCCTTGCGCGTGAACATGCTGACCATCTCCGGGGCCTGATCGTTCACCGCCGGCAGCGTGTACCCGAGGCGATCGTAGATCGGCTTGGCCACCGCGATCGGCGAGCGGAAGCGCACCACCACCAGGTTGCTCCCCGCCGCGACGTGCCCCTTGATCTCGGCCCGCCACGATCGAAACATGTTGTCCGCCGACAGCACCCGCGCCCCGTTGATCGAGACCTCGGCGTAGGTATCGAGCCCCTGGAAGGCGATCTCGATCCGCTCCCGCCGCAGGAGCGCCGCGTCGGCGACGAACGTCGACCGGTACTCCCACTCGGTCTTCTCGATCCACTGCAGCGACTTTTCGTTGGCGCCGTAAAACGGATCGGGGATCTTGCCGTCCCGCAACAGGTCGGTGTGGACACAACCCGGCACCAACGCCGGCATCCAGTCGCGGAAGCCCGCCGGACCTTTCGGCGCTCGAAACGACCAGGGCCCGAACGCGATCGACTGAACGCCCACCGGTGCCGGTTCGACGACGGCCGCGGGTGCCGCGGGTGCGGGCCGCCCGTCGCCGGCTATGGCCGATGCGAGCGCCAAGGCGGCGATCAGTCGATGACGATCGGAATGTGGAAGTCTTGCCACGCCGGGGTGGTGTTGAGCGTAGCCTGCGACTGATTCCAGAGATAGATCGCCGGGTAGCTGACCGGCGGCCCAACCTCGTCGACGACGACGGCCGTGATATAGAGCTGCGATATCTGAACCGTATTCCCCTTCGCGTCGTTCTGCGACGGAAGCCCGTAGCGATTGGAAGAAAAGACGATCCAGTAGTAGGTCTTGCCGTCGGCCACCGTCGCGGCCGGCGACCATTTCGGCCAGTGGTTGTTCACGCCCGGGCTCAGCACATCGGTGCAGCCGGGCGGTGCATTGGCCGTGAGCCGGATTGGGTTGGTATCGACCTGACCGAACGGCACAACATAGAGCTCGGCGTTCTTGTTCGCATACATGCCTTGCCCGGCCGGCACGGCGGTAAAGGCCAGCAGCCGGTCGTCGGGCGACAAGGCCGGGTAGTACTCCTCGAGCCCGGTGGACGACGCGCCCGGCACCGGGGTCGCCGCGCCGCCCGCCCGGCTGGCGTAGGGGATCGAATACAGATCGGTGGTCCCTTGGTTGAGCCGCCCGTCCTGATCCCCCGGTTGCGCGGAGGTACCCGGAACGGTCGACGCATAGACGATGGTATTGCCGTCCGCGCTCCAGTTCGGGAAGGAGGCACCGCCCAGGTCACCCGTGTGCGCGAGATATCCGAACGACGTGCCCGGCACCGGGGTCACCGGAACAGAAAGCGACGTCTGCTGCGTCTGCGTGCTCTCGGTATCGATCCAGACCAGGTTTCCCGGCAGCTTGTCGTCGGTGTTCCAGGGCGTCGTCAGATCCGCAGGCGCGAGCTGCGACGCCACGATTGCGATCCGATCGCCGGTCGTCCAGTGCGCGGGCGAGAACGCCAGCGGCCCGGCCCACGGATACTGCACGAAGGTCTTCGAGCCCGAGCAGGTGCTCGACGTCCCGGGTGTCGTGCAGTTGTACCCGAGATAGCCGGGCAAGGCCTGACCGGAGATGTCGGGTTTGACGCCGGCGAACGCGGCCGACCAGGGCCACGCGTCGTCGAAGGCGACGTAGTTGCCGTCCGGTGTCCCGGTGTGGCAACCGATGCACACCGGGGTGTGGGTGTTTGACCCGTCCTGAAGAAAAACCTGTTGTTTGAGATTGGCCGTATTCAACGCCTCGGTCGTCTTCTCGTCGCCGACCGCGAAGCCCTGCAGGTCGGAGTCGGTCGGAAGGGCCTGCACGGGATCCTTGTTGGCGGCCATCGGATTGGCCGCCCAGAACACCAGGCTGCCGCCGGCGCCCACCGGCGCGATCTGGAATCTCACGGTCGTCGCCCCACCCGACGGCAGCTGCACGGTCACGCTGACGAGCTTCTGGACCACATGGCTGGCCAGACCCTTCCAGATATTGTCCGGCATCTTCCAGGTTTCGCCGCTCGCGTAGGCGGTGAGGTCGTTCGCCTCCAGGTCGGCGTGGACGGTGATCTTCATGTAGGCCGCGCCCGGGACGCGAACCCGCGGCCGGAGCCAATTGTTCGGGAACAAGCTCCCATCCTCCGGCTCGGTCACGCACGGACCCGAACCGCTGGGCGTCCCGAACATCGCGGGATCGACCGACGGGATGTTGGTGTTGATCGGATCGGGCGGGAAGTCGGTGCAGGGACCGTTGCAGCTCGCCGGCATGACTGAGCCGCTCCCGCCGGTTCCCGTCACCAGGCCGCCCCCGGAGCCGGCGCTGCCGTTCGACCCGGCGGTCCCCGTCGCGGACCCCTTGGCTTTGACGCCGGCGCACCCAAACCCAGCCAGGGCGCCCACGAGGGCCAACAACCTGAGGAACGACCAATAAGTGTGGTTATGCAAGAGGCTAAATCTCCCTAAAAACTCCCATTATAACCGGCGGCTTCAAAACGGCCACGTCCCGACGCCCACCCGGGGACCTCCGCGACCCGCCCGGACCAATTCGTGTCGCCCAATGTGCGCAGACGGCGGCGGATATCCGCCAAGATTGCGCCACCGTGCCCTGCCCAACTTGACCCCACCATCTGAAGCTGCTGGAGTTGTTGGGAAGATGACCGTCGGTACGCCCTCCGATCTCCGCCAGGGCGGGCGGCTCTCGCAATCTCGCAACGGGATGGACGCAGCGGTCAGGCGCCTGGGGCGCTTTCAAATCATTGGGCGTCTCGCGACCGGCGGGATGGCGGAGGTCTACCTCGCGCTCTCCGGCGAGCTACCCGGCTTTCGCACGCTCATCGTCGTCAAGCGGATCCTGCCGCATCTCGCGTCCAACAGTCAGTTCATCCGGATGTTTCTCGACGAGGCGCGCCTGGCGGCGTTGCTCGATCACCCGAACGTCGTGCGCATCATCGAGGTCGGGCACGACGGCGAAGAGTATTTCCTGGCCATGGAGCTGGTGCAGGGGAAGCCGCTGTCGGCGGTGCTGCGCAAGGCCGCGCGCGAGCGACGGCCCCCCACCCCGGCGCTGGCCGCTTACCTGATCGCGCAAGCCGCGAGCGGGCTCGGCTACGCGCACGGACTCACCGACGGAGACGGTCAACCGCTGGGCGTCGTCCACCGCGACGTCTCGCCGCAAAACATCCTGGTCTCATTCGAGGGGGCGGTGAAGCTGATCGACTTCGGCGTGGCGCGCGCGTTCGGTCGCGTCGCGCACACCAGCCCGGGCGGTCTCAAGGGAAAGATCGAGTACATGTCGCCGGAGCAGGCCTCCGCCGAAGAGGTCGATCACCGCGCCGACGTCTTCGCGCTGGGCGTCGTCTTGTGGGAGGTGTTGACCGGCCGCCGGCTCTTCAAGCGCGAGACCGAGCTCGCGACGATGCGCGCTATCGTCGACGATCCGATTCCGCGCCCGTCGGAGGTGGCCGACGTTCCACCAGAGCTCGAGGCGGTGGTGATGCGCGCGCTACGCAAGCGGCGCGACGCGCGCTACTCGAGCGCGCACGAGATGGCGCTGGCGCTCGAGCGATACGCCTTCGCCAACGACGGGTTCAGCCCGCAGCAGGTCGCGGGCTACATGAAAGGACTCTTCGCGCCGGAGTTCCTGCAATGGCGCAAGACCGCGACCGCGGCGCTGGACATGGAGGTCGAGCCGGTCGAACAGGGCAATGCCCGCATCGCTGCGCTGGGTGCCGAACCGGTGACGCAGGGACCGACCATGGCGCTCCGCCCGGGCCTCTCGTCGTCGGGCCTCCGGCTCGGCACCGATGCGCAGACGGGGACACAGAGTCGGGGATCCCGCAGCCAGGGATCCCGCAGTCGCGGATCCCGTAGCCAGCCCCATAGCCAGACGGCGCCGTCATCGCCGTCTTCGGTCGCGGCCCCCAGCAAAGGCGATCGCGTCTGGGTCTACGGCGGCCTGGCGGTGCTGGCGGCGATCACCGCCGCGGGCGCCTGGATGCTCGCCCGCCCACCGGCGTCGGCAGGCGCCGAGCGCGACCGACCGCCGGCGCTCGCGGCCCCGCTGGCGACGCCGGCCGCCGAACCACAAAAATCCGAGCCACCCGGCGCGCCGTCCGGAATCTCGCCATCCGACCCAGCGGCGACGAAGGCATTCGCACCGCCTCCCGCCGAGTCCGTCGCACCCGCCGGCGCGACTCCCACCGCCGCGCCGGCGGCGACGCCGAGCGCAGCGCCCGTGGCGCAGCCCGCGAAAGCAGCGGCCCACCCGCAACACCCCCACCGCCGCCCGCACCCCCGCCACGACGAAAGCTCGCCAGCGGCTGCCGCCGCGGCGACGCCGGCCGCACCCGACGACAAGAAGGCCGACCCGTTCGAGTAACGAGCCCCTCTCGGGGCCGATGGGCGGTCGCCTTGGGCCGTGGTAGACTGAAAATGCGCCTATGACAGCGGCCGTTCAGATCACGGGGATCAAGGACACGGAGTTCGAGGCCACCGCCGCGGTCGACGGCCAGGCTCTGGTCATGCGGCTGTGGGGAAATGCGGATCTGCGCGTCAACGCGCCGCTCGGTCCGTTCCTCGATTCGGTCGACGACGAAGCCAAGCGCAACCACATGGGTGAAGTGGTCGCCGACTTTCGCGAGCTGGTGTTCATGAACTCGTCCTGTCTCAAAGAGTTCGTCCGCTGGATCGCCCAGGTCGACGAGCGCACCGACAACCACTATCGCATCCGGTTCCTCAGCGATCCGGCCGCTCAGTGGCAGTCGCGCAGCCTCCAGGCGCTCCGCGCTTTCGCGCCCAACCTGGTCACGATCGACATCACGTAGCGTGGGAGGGCCTGCGCCCCTCCCACACCTCCCACGGGCCCACCCCCGACGAGAGCCGGGGCCGGATCTTGCTCGACGGGCGGTTTCTCCGGCGGGCAAAGCCCGCCTTCGACTTACGGATCGGCTCGGCATCTACGGCTCGGTGCCGTAGACGAGGGCGCCGTTCAGATAGGCGGTGACCTTCGTGGTCGTGACCCAGGCGGTCGTCGAGGCGTTGTACGAATAGTCGTTCGTCTGCGTGAAGTTCGTGAAGTCGTTCTTGTTCCAGCGGAGCTGCATGTCGCTGGTGGTACCGCCGCTGGCGGCCAAGCTGCCCGCGCCGCTCGTAAACCCGAACTGGAAGTAGTGATCGGCGGTCGCTTTGGGGGTGGTCATCGTCACGAACGACGAGGCGCTGTAGAGGATGGATGAACAGTTGCCGGGCAGGAAGGTGTAGTCGCAGTTCGGGGTCTGCGTGGCCGTGCCACCGTCCAGCGTGTACCAGTAGCGAACCGTGACCTGGGTGAGCGGAATTGCCGACGTGCCGTTGTTGGTGAGGTGGACGTTGATCGTGATGAACTGGACGTTCGTGATGTTCACGGCCTTGAGCGCCACCGACAGCGTCGCGGGCGGCGAGCACACGGTGCCCGTGCAGACGTCGGGCGAGACGCAGTCGGCGGTGGTCGCGCAGGTGGTCTTGCACGCGCCAGCGCCACAGATGTAAGGATTGCAGCTGGTCGGCGCGGGGGCGACGCACATGTTGCTAGCGTTGCAGGTCGACCCGCCGGTCAGGCTGGATCCGGTGCAGGTCGCCGCCGCGCAGCTGGTGCCGGAGGCGTACTTCTGGCATGCGCCGCTGCCGTTGCAAAGGCCGTTCGTTCCGCAGGTGGCGGCGCCGGTGTTGGTGCACTGGGTGGTGGGATTCGGCGGGCTCCCCCCGGGAATCGAGGTGCAGGTCCCAACGGTGAGGTTGCACGCCGTGCAGATTCCGGTGCAGGCGTTATTGCAGCAGACGCTGTCGACGCAGAACCCGGAAGCGCAGGAGGCGGCCGTCGTGCAGGCCGCGCCTTGCGACAGCTTGCCGCAACTGCCGGTCGTGGTGTTGCAAGTGGCCGGCGTCGCACAATCGGTGTTGGCGGCGCAGGTGGTCTTGCAGGAGGTCGTACCGCACCCGTAAGGATCACACAGCGTCGAGGTGACGGTCTTGCAGTTGCCGGCGCCGTCGCAGGTCCGTGCCGGGGTGAGCGTGGAGACCGAGCAGGTCGCGGGCGCGCAGGTGGTCGTCGTGCCGTAGAGCTGGCACTTTCCCGTTCCGTCGCAGAGGCCATTCGTCTTGCACATCGTGGCGCCGAGATCCGAGCACATGCTCGTCGGATTCGGCGCCTGACCGAGGGGAACGTTGGTACATGTTCCCGCCGTGGCGGCGAGCGCGCACGATTGGCAGGTGCCGGTGCAGGCGCTCGAACAACAGACGCCCTGTTGGCAGAACCCGGACGCGCATTCCGCCCCGGCGCCGCAGGTCGTCCCGCTTCCCTTGAGACCGCAGGTGCCGGTCGTCGTGTTGCACAGGTTGGGCGCGACGCAGTCCGCGCTGGACGCGCAGGTGGCCTTGCACTGGCCGTTCGTGCCGCAGATGAGATTGCCGCCGCAGGTCGTTGGGGTGACCGTGCCGCAGATGCCGGTGCCGTTGCACAGGTTCGGGGGCTTGAAGCTGGTACCGGTACAGGTCGCGGCAGCGCACTGCGTGCCGCTCACGTACTTCCGGCAAGCCCCGGCGCCGTCACACATCCCGTCCGTGCCGCAAGTCGAGGCGGTCGTCGTCGTGCACTGGGTGGTGGGGTTGGGCGCCGCGCCCGCCGGCACGGGCGAGCAGGTGCCGGCGCTGCCCGCCAGCGCGCACGATTGGCAGGTGCCCGTGCAGGCCGAATTGCAGCAGACACCTTGCGCGCAGAAACCGGACCCGCAATCGGCGGCCACGGCGCAGGTCGCGCCGATCGGATTCTTCCCGCAACTGCCGTTGGTGCAGACGTTGGGCGAGACGCAGTCCGCGGTCGAGGCGCAGGTGGTCTTGCAAGCCGCCGTCCCGCAGACGTAGGGCACGCACATCGCGGTCATCGCCGCGCGACAGGTTCCGGCGCCGTCACAGGTTCGCGCCTGGGTGAGCGTCGAGCCGGTGCACGAGACGGCGCCGCAATTGAGCCCCGCCGGGTAGAACTGGCAGGCGCCGGCGCCGTTGCACGACCCGTTGGTCCCGCACGGATTGGTGGCGGCGACATCCGCACACTGATTGAGTGGATCGGCGCCGAGAGCCACCGGCGTGCAGGTGCCAAGGCTGGTGGTCAGGGCGCACGACATGCAGGTCCCCGTGCAGGCGGTATTGCAGCAGACGCTCTGTTCACAGTGGCCCGAGGTGCAATCGCCGCCCGCGGCGCAGGTCGCACCGGTGGCCTTCTTTCCACAGACCGTGGCGATGCAGAAATCTCCAGACGCGCAATCCGCGTCGACCGCGCACTTGGTCCTGCAGACGCCGGTCGTGTCGCAAGCGTAGGCGCCGCAGCTCTGCGTCGTTCCCGCCTGACAGACGCCGGCGCCGTCGCACTTTCCGGCCAGGGTCTCCGTGCCCGCCGTGCAAGTGTTGGTGCCACAGATCGTGGTCGACGGGTAGAGTTGACAGGCGCCCGTGCCGTCGCAGGAGCCGTTGGTGCCGCAGCTCGGCGCCAGGGCGTCCGCGCATTGCCCCTGCGGATCCTGCCCGCTCGGCACGTTCGTGCAGGTCCCCGCGCTCCCGGTGAGCGCGCAGGACTTGCAGTTGCCCGTGCAGGCCGTCGCGCAGCATGCGCCCTGCGCGCAGATTCCCGACTTACAATCGCCGCCGGCGCCGCAAGTCGCGCCGGGTGGCTTGAGCCCGCAGCTTCCCGAGACGCAGAAGTTGCCCGCCGTGCAGTCGGCATCGGCCGAGCAGGTGGTCTTGCAGGCGCCCGTCGATCCGCAGGTCCACGGCGCGCACGACTGACTCGCCGGTGTCACACAGGTCCCCACGCCATCGCAGCGTCCCGCGAAGAGCAGCGTCGATCCGGTACACCCCGGCTGCTGGCAGGTCACGCCGGCGGCGTAGTTCTCGCAGCTCCCCGTGCCGTCGCAGAGACCATCGGTCCCGCAGCTGGCCGCGCCCATGTCGGTGCAGCCGTTCCGTGGATTGGTGCCGACATCGGCCGGGACGCAGGTGCCGACGCTGCCCGAGGCGGCGCAGGTCAGGCACGCGCCGTCGCAGGCGGTGTTACAGCAGACGCCGTCCACACAAATGCCCGATCCGCACTTCGCCGCGTCCGTGCAGGGCTGCCCGAGGGCTATCCCGGGCCCCTCGCCATGGTGCGAGTCCGTTCCCCCACCATCCATGACCGTCGGACCATCGGTCTTTGCACCCGCGTCGGACTGCCGGATCTGCGCCCCGCCACCACATCCGCCCGCCAAGCCCAGGGCGGCGATGGCGACGACAACGGCCGCGGCGGCAACCGCGGCACGGCCCAATGTCCATGCCCCGACGGCCCCGCTCTTCGGGCAGACCGGTCCGTGGAACATCAAAGGCGAGCGTCGAACCCTAGGCTGGGGGGGACCTATGCTCACAGCGGGCCTTTCTCGCGAGGAAGCTCTGAATATCTAAGTCGGTGGCGGGAACACGGCGATTTCGTCAGCCGATCGCCCGAGAATCCACCACTTCCCATCTTACGCGCGCTCCCGAATTGAATCCACGATGACGTTTGGATCACCTTTTAAAGTGCGCGCCGGAGCATTACGATCGGCCCATGAAAATCGCTCCGGGTCGCACCGTCGAGCTCGAATACGAGCTCAAGGTCAAAGGTGGGGAGGTCATCGAATCATCGGACCGCAGCGGACCGATCCGCTACGTCCACGGCGAAGGCAAAATGCTGCCCGGATTGGAGAAGCGCCTGGAAGGACTCAGTCCGGGCGACGAGAAGCAAGGGGAGGTTCCTGCCCGCGAGGCGTTCGGCACCGAAGACTCTCTTCCCGTGACCGAAATGGCGCGTAGCGTCTTTCCCGGAGGGACCCAGCTCGAGCCCGGAGCGGTATTCGAAGCCAAGGATCCGACTTCCGGCGCACCGGTCCGATTCAAGATCCTCTCCGTGAACGACGCCGCAGCCAAAGTCCGCCTGCTTCATCCCCTGGTCGGCCGCGACATCGAGTTTCGCGTCAAGGTCCTCGCGGTGCGCGATCCGAGCGCACCGGGAAACCGTCCCCCGCCGGTCCCCGGAATGGTCGAGCTGGATCCAGATGAGCTGCCCGAAGGCTGAAGTCCCGCATCCCGTCGAGATTATTGTTCCCCGCCCCCTGTTCCCGCGCCGGGATCGTGCGCAGTTTTTTCGTGAGCACTCCGTCTGGACACGACGCGGGACAAAGATCCGCGGAAGAAGGGAACCGTCATGTCGATCAGCAACAGCACCGAAAAAGTCGAGAGCCGTGGACGTGGTTTCGCGAGCATGGACCGGACACGTCAGCGCCAGATTTCGTCGCAGGGTGGAAAGGCCGCCCATCAAAAAGGCACGGCGCACGAGTTCGATTCCAGGGAAGCCCGCGAGGCAGGACGCAAGGGTGGCATGGTGAGCGGCGGTCGCCGGCGCTCGCGCGAGGTGGCCAACACCAACGCCCCCGAGCCGACGCAGGCCGTGAGCTCGCCGGTCGAGCCCCAATCGAAAGGGACCGAAGCCAGCCATCAAGCGTAAACTGCGCGGGTGGATCCAAACGACCGGTCGCAACGCGGCCCGGTGCCGGTGCAGGTGGCCTCGGAGTCGGACTCGGCTCCGAACGGCCTGGTCGCGCTGGGCGGCAAGTTGCTGCCGGAAACGCTGGTCGCCGCGTATCGCGCCGGGATTTTTCCCTGGTCGTCCGATCCGGTTCTGACCTGGTGGTCGCCCGACCCGCGGGCGGTTTTCGAGCTCGGCTCGTGGCGTCCGCATCGGAGCGTTGGACGCGCCGCGCGTCGCGCGGGCTGGCGGTTCACCGTCGACCGAGATTTCGAGGGTGTCATGCGCGCTTGCGCCGAAGCCGGCGCCGACCGGCCGTCCACCTGGATCACGGATGATTTCGTGCGTTCCTACGGCCAGCTCCATGGGATGGGCCTGGCCCACAGTGTCGAGGTCTGGGAGGACCAGGCGTTGGTGGGCGGGCTCTACGGCGTCGCGCTGGGTGGGTTTTTCGGGGGCGAGTCGATGTTCCACCGCCGTACCGACGCCTCCAAGGCCGCCGTCGGGTACTTGATCGAGCGGCTGCGCGCCGGCGGGTTCACGTTGCTCGACGCGCAGGTGCCGACGCCGCACCTGGCCCGCCTGGGAGCCACCACCATCCCGCGCTCGGAATACTTGGCGCGCCTCCGCCGGGCGCTGACCGTGGCAGCGACCTTCACGTGAGCGGCGGCGTCTCGCCTGCGACGCAGACGCGGTTTCGGCCGGCGCGTTTGGCGGTGTACATGGTTTCGTCGGCGCGCGCGACCAGGTCGGCCGCCGCACGGAGGCCCGGGGCCGGCGCGGAAGCGACCCCCACGCTGACGGTCACGGGAATGCTGGCGCCTTCATGGGTAAACGGATGGGCGGCCACGGCCGCGCGCATGCGCTCCGACAGCACCGAGGCCGCCGGGGATTCCGAGCCGCGCGCGACGATGGCGAACTCCTCGCCGCCGTAACGCGCGAGCACCTCCTCTTCACCGAGCATGCTCATGAGCAGCGTCGCCAGCTGCATGAGGACGTAGTCCCCGGCTTGATGACCGTGAACGTCGTTGATCCGCTTGAAGTGATCGATGTCGATGAAGATCAGCGACAGGGGCGTGCGGTGCCGGTTGGCGTACTGAAACTCACTGTCGATCCGCTCGGTGAAGTAGCGCTTGTTGAACGCCCGGGTCAGACCATCGCGCAGGGCCGACTCCGACATCTGCCGTTGGAACATCTCGTCGAGACGATCTTGATAGCTGAACTTGAGGATGGTCGTCGACCCGAGCAGGATCTTGTCCCCCTCGGCGAGCGCATGCCGCTGCACCCGTTCGCCATTGCAGTAGGTGCCGTTGGTCGAGGAGAGATCCTCCAGCAGGTGCTGCTCGCCCTCCTTGAGGATCTGCGCGTGCTCGCGGGAGATGCCGTCGTCGATGAGGCGCAGGTCCACCTTGTCGCCGCGGCCCAGGACCACCCGCTCCTTGTCGAGTCGGTACATCTCGCCGACGCTGGATCCCGAGAGCACCACCAGGCAGGCCGCATGGGTCTGGCCATCCGCCACGACGGGCGCCTCGGGGGCTTGCGCCGTCCGCGTCGTGTCGTCGAGCGGATTGGCGACGCGGTCGCGCGTCATTCTGATAGTTTACCGATGAGCGTGGTCTTTAAGCAAACTCCTACGCGCGAAAAGGGCCCCACCCATCAGCGGCGCGCCACCCTACGCGAATCGGACCCATGCACGTCTTGATCGGCACCAGCGGCTTCAGCTACCCGGCCTGGCGGGGCGGTTTTTACCCCGAGAAGATGCCGACCACCAAGATGCTGGCCTATTACGCCGAGCGTCTGGCGGCGGTCGAAATCAACAATACATTCTATCGTATGCCGACGGCCGAGGTTCTCTCCCGCTGGGCGGCCGAGACGCCGCCCGGGTTTCGCTTTTCGCTCAAGAGCCCGCGGCAGATCACGCACGACAAACGGCTCGCCGACACGGCGGCGGCGGTCGAACGGCTGGCGGAGGTGGCGCGCGCCCTCGGCGACAAGCTCGGCCCCGTGCTGTTCCAGCTGCCCCCGTTCCTGCGCAAGGATCTCCCGCTGCTGGAGGCCTTTCTGGCGGCGCTGCCGGCCGGTCTCTCGGCCGCGCTGGAGTTCCGCCACCTGTCCTGGTTCTCCGACGACGTCTACGACTGCTTGCGGGCACGGCGGGCGGCGCTTTGCATCGCCGAGTCGGACGAGATGGAGACGCCGCTCGAGGCCACCGCCGACTGGGGCTACCTGCGCCTGCGCCGGACGGATTACGACGACGTCGCGATCGGTCGCTGGGCCGCGCACCTCCAGGCCCAGCCCTGGACCTGCGCCTACGTCTTCTTCAAGCACGAGGACGCCGGCAAGGGACCGGCGGCGGCCAATCGACTCCGTGAGATGCTGGCGGTTGCGGAGACGCCCGCATAGGTTTTTGGCAGTTGTCCTACATTCGGATACACTGGCGTACAAACCATGGCAAGAGCAATCGCAGGCGCGACCATCTCCTTCGGTCTGGTGTCAATCCCGGTGCGGCTCTATCCGGCCACCCAGAGCTCCGCCGCCATATCGTTCAACCTGCTGCACAAGAAGTGCGGCTCGCGGCTCAAGCAGCAGTACATCTGCCCCCGCGACGGCGAGACCGTCAGCCGCGACGACATGGTGAAGGGCTACGAGTTCGCCAAGGACCAGTACGTGACCTTCACCCCCGAGGAGCTCAAGTCCCTCGAGGAGAAGGCGACCCAGAGCATCGACATCGCGGCGTTCGTCCCGCTCGCAGCCATCGATCCGATCTACTTCGAGCGCCCCTACTACCTCGGCCCGGAAAAGGGGGCGGACAAGGCCTACTTGCTGCTCGCGGAGGCGATGCGCGAGACCGGCCGCGCGGCGCTGGCCCGCTACGCCGCCCGGGGCAAGCAGTATCTGGTGATGCTGCGCCCCTCGGCCGACGGGCGGGCGCTGATTCTGCAGGAGCTGCTCTACGCCGACGAGGTCCGGCCGATGGCCGAGGTGCCGCTGCCAGGCGGGGAGGTGCGTGAGCCGGAGCTCAAGCTCGCCAAGCAGCTCATCGACCAGATCGCCAGCGAGACGTTCGAGCCGACGCTCTTCCACGACGAGGTCCGGGAGCGGATCCAAGCCGACATCGACCGCAAGGTGCAGGGGCACGACATCTCCGAGAGCGCGCCGGCGCCCGAGCCGGCCCGGATCATCGATCTGATGGCCGCGCTCAAGGCCAGCCTCGGCAAGGCGGCGGCGCGGACCAAGGAAGCCGCGCCGGCGCCAGACGTGGAGGCGGCCGATGAGCACGCGTCGCGCCGGGCCGCGCACCGCTCGGAGGAGACTCCGGCTGCCGATCGCAAGCGGGCACGAAAGCGCTAGGCCGCCTCCGGGCGGCACGGCGTCGGGCATGGTTCGCTTCGCTCACCGTTGCCTCACGGCAACGCCCTCATAGCGCGCCAATAACTGGCGGCCCCGCCACAACCGTGCGCTGCTATATTCGCGGCGCTTGAGCGGCTACACGACCCAGGATGTTTCGCGCATGATCGGCGTCTCTTCGGGCCGGTTGCGCGCCTACTTGCGCGCGGGCGTCCTGTCGCCCGAGCACGGCCAGCGCGGCGAGCTGCGGTTTTCATTCCAGGATCTCCTGCTGCTTCGCAAGGCGGAGGAGCTGGTTCGCCAGCGCATCCGCCCCCACCGCGTGCGGCTGGCGCTCAAGAAGCTGCGCGCGCGTCTCCCCGACACCCGGCCGCTGACCGGCATGCAGCTCCAGGCCGAGGGGTCGTCGGTCGTGGTCCACGAAGGGAACACCCGCTGGCAAGCCGAGTCGGGCCAGGTGCTGCTCGCTTTCAACGGCCCGTTCATCGATCCCGGCAGCGCGCCGATGGCGATGCTTCCCTCCCGTTCGGCGGTTCCGTCCGGCGGCGACGTAGTCCCCCCTTCCACCGACGAGATCTACGAGATCGGGTGCGACGTCGACGAGGCCGATCCCGAACAGGCCGAGGCCAGCTATCGGCAGGTCTTGATGCAGGCCCCCGAGCATGCCGACGCGCACATCAACCTGGGACGCATCCTGCACGAGCGTGGCGATCTCCTGGCCGCCGAGGCGCACTATCGCCAGGCGCTGGCGATCCGGTCGAACGATCCCACCGCGCTCTTCAACCTGGGCGTCGTGCTGGAAGATCAGGGGCGCAACGACGCGGCCCTCGAGGCCTACGGGGACGCCATCACCGTAGACGGCCGCAACGCAGATGCCCACTACAACGTCGCCCGCCTCTACGATCTGGCGGGCGACTACGGCGCCGCGCTACGCCACCTCCGGATCTGCCGCGATCTGAGCCGCACCCGCTGAGCTACGCCAGGCGGGCGTCGAGGGTGATCTTGGCGCTCGACAGGAGCTTGGAGATGGGGCACCCCGAGCGAGCGGCTTCGGCGGCCTTGTCGAACTTTTCGCGGTCGGGCGTGGTGAGCTTCACGGTCACGTCGAGGTGCGACGCGGTGACGGCGAATCCGCCGTCCACCTTCTCGAGCGTGACGGTGGCGCGCGTGTCGACGTTCTCCGGCGGCAGGCCCGCCGCTTCGAGCTGACCCGACAGCGCCATCGAGAAGCAGCTGGCGTGCGCCGCCGCGATCAGCTCCTCCGGGCTGGTCCCGGCGCCGCTTTCAAACCGCTGCGCGAAATCGTACGGAACGTTGGAAAAGGTGCCGCTTGCCGCGGAAAACGTTCCTTTCCCGCTCTTGAGGCCACCCTTCCAGTTCGCTGTTGCCGACCTTTTAATGCCCGACTCCTCGGTTGAAGAGCGCAGAGATTAACCACGAACCGGCCCCCTTGCCAGGGCCCCGGGCAGACGACCTGTTTCGCCGTTGCGGCCCGCGCG
>Ga0209863_10000559_pt1 | contig 17711 bp, 14 predicted proteins | sample OrgsoiDNA2013046_FD_185796 | JGI IMG/M metagenome (GOLD analysis project Ga0209863, IMG submission 185796) | Permafrost soil microbial communities from the Arctic, to analyse light accelerated degradation of dissolved organic matter (DOM) -... | ecosystem: Environmental > Terrestrial > Soil >...
GGGAATTCTACTGGGAATCTGAAAGAAGAACAGACCTGATCCGCTTCGGAGTATATCTTACCACTTGGCAGTACAAACCTACTGACGATCCTAAATATTTAGTTTATCCTGTTCCCAACCAGGCACTCGCGGTTAACCCGAACCTGAAACAGAATCCCGGATATTAAAATACTATTTCATAAGGTCATAATCAACTATTGAAATGGAGCCCTCTTTTCCAGGAGGGCTTTTTTTTATGCAAACTTTTAAAAGTCGTTTTCTTACCACTGTTTTTTTGACAACGTTTCTCAATTTTATGTCTGCCCGTTTGATCAATCCTGAAATGTGTATGTATCCCATATCTGAATAAGCAATTTATTAGGCAATAGAAAGGATTTAAAGTAACTTTTAATCAACCATGATCTCCCAGAGTTTTCTGCCATGTCCCGCGTTACGTGATTATGTTCAGATATATCACGTGAGGCATTTTGTATTCGATGGTAAATCACCCATTCCTTTCAAACCCTTTCCTCCCCGTGCAGAGCATTGCATTGAATTTTATCCCAGGCAACCAGAGATTACAGAGAATATAAGTGATCATCAAAAAAATCAACGAACAAGTTCCAGTATAAAGGGACAGTATACGGCGCGTATAAACAGACATATTTTGCAGGATTTTCTTTATATAGGAGTGACTCTGCTACCCGGAGCCCTGTTCCGGTTAACAAATATTCCTTTATTAGAATTGAATAATACCTTCGTAGACGCTGAAATAGTTTTCGGTACAGAAATTAAGCAGGTAAACCAACGCCTGAATAGTACCGGATCGTATGACGAAATGATACAAATTATAGAATCATTCCTTCTTATGCTTGTTGGAAAAGTAAAAACAAAAGAGCACGCGGTTGATGCTGTTGCTAAGATTATTTTGCATCATCCTGAAAATCTATCGCTCGACTGGCTTTCCGGTCAGGCCTGTTTATGTCCGCGGCAGTTCGAAAGAAAATTCAAAGAACGTATTGGAATTTGCCCTAAGACCTTTGCCCGCATAGCCCGTATGCATAATACTTATAAAATGCATTATTTACATCCCGGGGAAGATTGGCTAAGTATTGCTCTTGCCTGTGGTTACCATGATTACCAGCACCTGGTAAGGGATTATAAAGAGTTTGCAAATACTACACCTACTGCCTTGTTCCAGGCAGATGATAAAGCTCCCGAGAGATATTTGGGAATGGTTGAAACTTTTTCGGCAGATAAAACAAAGTCGGGTTTTCACCAGTTGACGGTATAAAAAGCATTTTACTTTTAGCGGATAAAAAACTACGTTATGAAAAAGATAACAATTATCCTGCTATATTTCTTTGCGCTTGCAATTTCTGTAATTGCCCAAAATTGTAAAACGGGAGTTCTAGATCCAAGAATTGCAGTCATGTTAAAAGGAAACATGCATGATATCCCGGCTGTCCTTCCCAATATTCCGGCTGAACAAATTGAAAAAGACAGATTGAAAGCGGATTCTTCTTACGCTAAGGGTGATTTGCACCGAATAAAAGTAACAACGGACAGTATTCCCATATCGGTATTTAATACAGCACATGAAAAAGGATTACCCGTTATAATTTACTATCATTTTGGAGGATTCATACTTCCCCTGCTTCCGATTATGGAACAGGCTTGCTGGAAAGCATCCGATAATTATCATGCCGTAGTTTTTGCAGTTGATTACAGGATTCCGCCCGCATATAAATATCCTGCGTCTTTAAATGATGCCTACAATGCTTTGAAATGGATAATGACACATGCCCGGGAATATGGAGGCGATACAACCAGGATCATTTTGATAGGAGAAAGTTCGGGCGCCAATCTGGTTGCTGTTATGTGTCAGAAGGCCCAAAGAGAGGGCATTGCAAATAAAATTAAACTGCAGGTATTGATTTGCCCTTCTTTGGATAACGCGCGAAACTGTGCAACTCATCCCTCTTACCAGCAATATGCCAGCGGATATGTTTTGACAAAAGAAGTTATGTTCTTTACTCAAAAGCTTTACACGGACGAAAATAATTTTAATAATCCTGAGGTATATCCTTTGCTCGCAAAAGATCTGAACGGGCTGCCGCCTGCCTTAATGATTACAGCTGAATTTGATATTCTGCGCGATGAAGGTGAACTCTATGCGGAACGAATGCGCAAAGCCGGAGTAAAGGTTGAACATAAATGTTTTCCCGGGCAAATACATATTTTGATTGGCCTTCCTCCAGAATCAGCAGAAATCAAAGACCTAACTAATCAGATTCTTTATGCTATTAATGAAAACGCAAGGAAAAATTCGCAGTAAGTACGGGAACCGGATTGGACAAATTTCGCGGCATTTTATTGAAGATTTGAATAGAGCGTTGATTTGATGATATGAAGTCAAGGCCTAAGTATTTATGCTTAGTAATAGTCGGTTAATTAGTTTTTACCGTTAAAAAACAGGCCATTACCCCGTGAAAAAACGGTAATTAGTCAATAATACTTACGTAATCTCCATTTAAAATAGTATTTTTCATTGAGCCTTTACGACCCTCAGAAATCCGAAGCACTATGAAAAAAACCCCTAGAAAAACCAGGAAGAAAATCTTCGTGACAGTATCTGTCATTTGCTTTTTTCTCGCCGCCACAGCCCAAAACCCCGGAATACAATTTGAACAAGGACTAAACTGGACCGCTGTCCAGGCAAAAGCAAAGCAGGAGAATAAATATATTCTTGTCAATTGCTATACCGCCCTCTGCAAGTCCTGCGGTCTGATGGCTGGAAATGTATTCGCGCAAAAAGAAACCGGCGATGCAGTCAATCCAAATTTCATCAGTATGAATGTACAGATGGAATTGACAGAAAAGAATCCCGATTTAGCTAAAAATACCTACGAGGATGTCCGTTCAATGATGAGGAAATACGGTGTGCACACTTATCCGACTTTTTTATTTTTTACACCCGACGGAAAGCTGGTACATAAAGTTGTCGGCGCTGCCGGTATGATTCAGTTCATCGGTTATACCCGCGATGCGATGGAGCCGGCTAAACAATATTATTCTGTGATGGATCAATATTACCAGGGACGAAGGGATACGGCGCTGATGGAATTGCTGGCAACATCGGCTTTTCAGAACGGCGATCGAGAGTTCGGCGATTCTGTTCTGAGCGATCTTCTTCCTAAAATTAAAAATCCCTTCACTAAAAACCGACTGGATCTGATTGGACAGGCTGTCAAAAAACCGGATGACGCGGGATTTGCATTATTTCTCCATAACGCGGAAAAAATAAACCAGGTAGAAAAACCGGATTTTGCGGAAACCGTTGTAATGAATGCGATCATGTGGCAAAATCCTCTGATTCTCGATCTGTTTAATGATCATTCTCCGCAAGAGAGCTGGGATAAAATTTATAATGATATAAATGTAAAGTACGGCCCGGCATATGCGCACCGTGTTGTGATGTGGATCAAAGTACGTTATTACAAAAGTCAGACAAATTGGGAACTCTATTTACAGAGCCTCCTCAGTTACCTGAAAGAATATGGCGATAACGTGGCTGCGAATGATATGAATAACTATTCCTGGGATATTTTTAAATACTGCACAAGTTCTGAGGACCTGGCTTTTGGGGTTTCCTACAGCCTGCGTTCCCTGGGGACCAGTGAAGGTATGAATCCGGAATTTATCGACACGTATGCCAACCTGCTCTATAAGTCAGGAAAAATTGCAGATGCGATCAAAAAGGAAACAGAAGCCCTGGCGCTGGCCGATCCCTCTCAGAAACAATCTTACAAGGATACAATCGGCAGGATGAAGGCAGGTCAAAAGACATGGGAGTAACCAGTTTACCCGAACATGCTTAAATTTAGTAGATGACTACTAATAAAACCGCATGATCAACCCACTGAATCGTCCAATTCGGAAAACTGCATTCCTCAGTATGCTGGCTGTGACTTTTTCTTTTTTTGTTTATGCCCAGGAGATGGAACCGAGAAGTTATTCGGTGGTACCCGTAGGTTTGCATGCGGCTCAGTTGTCCTATACTTTTTCGGGGGGAGATGTTGTATCCGGTTTGAATTCACCGGTGCAGAACCTGAACATCAATGCTTCTATTGTCAGTCTGGGTTATGTACAGACTTTTTCGCTTTTCAAAAAGCTCGGGCGGATTTCAGTCGGCATGCCCTACGCTTTTTTAAATGGAACAGCTAAAGTGGTTGGTGTTGATACGGCGGCTACCCGAAATGGTTTTGCTGACGGAAGAATAAAATTGGGTATCAATCTGATCGGGTCGCCCGTTATAGCTCCAAAAGATTTTCAGAAATTCCAGGAGCATACCGTCCTGGGTGTGAGTGTGGTAATCTCAGTCCCGATCGGCCAGTATTATTCAGATAAACTCATCAACATTGGATCCAACCGCTGGGGTATCAAGCCAGAGATCGGAGTCTCACACCGGGAAGGCAGGTTGTTTTACGAAGGATATGCCGGCGTTTGGTTTTATACAGAGAACAATGAATATTATCACAAATCAACACTCAGTCAGAAGGCATTATTCAGCTTTCAGGCCCATATGGATTATACATTCAAGCATGGAAGATACGTCGCATTAAACGGAGGATTTGCGAGTGGCGGGGAAACATCTTTAAATGCGGTGCAAAGATTTGACGACCAGGAGAACTGGCGGATCGGCGCTACATTTTCAACTCCCGTTTTCAACAAACACCAATCCATCAAATTCATGATCAACACGGGTGTGGCAACCCGCTCAGGACAAAACTATACCGCAGTAACGCTCGCGTATCAATATAACTGGTTCTGATTTGATCAAGCGTAACGCTTAACGCTTAACGCGGAACGCGAAACGCTTAACGCGGAACGCTTCAAGCCTCCAGCATCATGCCTCAAGTCTATTCAGTTTGAATGATAGTCGGTGCTAAGTGAGTCCTTCATCCATGAGTTTACATCGTTTGCCAGTCTTTCCTCACTTATTATATAATTATTAACCGAATCTGTTCCAATGGGCAAATGAAGCGGCGGATTTTCCACGTGGCCCAGTTTAACAACCAAAGCAGCCAGTTTCGAAGGATCACCCGGTTGGGATCCGTGAAAAGAATCCGTACTCATCCGCATACGTCCCACCAGTGTATTTTCATAATCGCTGATGGCATTTTGTGCAACGGCATAGGAATCTTTGCCGGTGAAACCTGTTCTGAACAAACCGGGTTTGATGGCAGTAACTTTTATTCCAAAGGGCTCCAGTTCTTTTGCCAGGCCCTGTGATATTCCTTCACCGCATTCTTGGTTGAGCCACAGAGCGCCCAGCCTGTCAGCGGTTCAAAAGCAAAGAGGGAAGACACATTCATGATATGCCCCGATTTTTCCTTACGCAAAAAGGGAAGGGTAGAACGAATCACATTCAATAAACCAAATACATTGGTATCGTATTGCCTTCTGGCTTCGGCATCGGACACTTCTTCAATGGCACCCCTTTACTTTTCTTTTAAATGCAAATTTTCTAAAGTTGCCTTTTCTAAAAAGATGGCCTCGTCTGTTCTCCCCACTCCACGAATAGCTGATGTGTATGATACATTTTGACTGAAATAAAATATTGTAGTTACGAATGAGTGGCTGGGTGTTTTTAAGAAATTGATAATGTATATTTTATCTCCGATTTTTCTTGATCTGTAGCTTTCCTGCCCGGTTGCATTCTGGCCAGGGCCTGAAATCCATTGGGATATTATTAGTCCATCTTTAAATTCCACGTGTTCACGACTTCCGGACTCATAAATGCAGTCAAAAGAACTACCGTCCAGCAAATGCTCGTCTTGTTTGGTTTGAGCCGTGGAATGAAAAGAGAATAAAATAAAACCCGTTAAAAACAAAAACTGTTTCATATATGAATATTTAAGTTAAGTTTCAATCGCATCGCAGATAAGACATTAATTTATGAGCGGTAGGCGATACATCCGGCAGCTGCTGTTTTTTATTTAACTTAGGTAATGTAATCTTTTCTATGAAGTTCTTGTATCTGCTATTGGCTGCTTTCTGCATAGCTAATGTTTGTTACTGTCAAACATGGAAAGGAACCGGTGTCGGGAATCCGGGAAGAGAGATATTTTACAACACGGATAATATTACCATTTTAAATATTGGACAACATAAAAATGTTATACAGGCCTGGTTTAAGGAAAAATTTGTCAGTCTGGAAGTTTCCGGTGTTCTATATGCATCCGGATATACCTTAACACGATATGCTTTTGATTGCAATGAAATGTTATGGTCCATCAATGAACTTATTTTCTATAAGCCATTAGGGGACGTTATCCGGGATTATACTTATGAAGTAGAATGGAGAGAAACTCCTCCGGGGACTCCCATGGCATTATTGTTCTATACTATTCGCAATAAATATTCAGGCAAATGAATTGCTTCGTTATCTGTTTTAATCGCTGATCATTTAAAATCACTCTGTTCTTAAACTTCTCCGCCAGCCGTAGCTCACTCTGTGCGTAGGCTGGTAACCGGATTAGCCATAGATACACGGATAGACTGAAAACTCACCGTAATCATAGTTATAATAAAGGCAATAGCCATCGTCCCAAAAAATATCCAGATGGAAATGGGAGTTCGGTAATCATATCGTTGCAGCCAGTTATGCATAAAAAACCAGGACAAAGGCAATGCAACGCATAAGGCGATCATCACTAGCAGCAGATATTCTTTGGACAGCAACTGCCAGAGATTCAGCAATGATGCACCCAGTACTTTACGAATGCCAATCTCACGCGTGCGCTGTTCGGCTGTGAAGGAAGCGAGTCCGAATAAGCCAAGGCAGCTGATGAAGATGGCAAATGCGGCGAATACGAGTGACAGGACGCCGATCCTGTTTTCCATTAAAAAATTACTCGAATAATCTTCGTCATTTTCATAATAGAAGAATGCCACGGCGGGATTATATTTTTTGAAAACGGGTTCTATCATCGCGATAGACCGGGCAAAAGGAATCGAAGGATTTAACCGTATGGTATAACAAAATAACTGGTCCTCGGGTACTTTCATAATATACAAAATGGGTACGACGGGTTCGAAAGGGGATTCCATAACCATGTCCTGAATTACACCAATGACCTGGAATTTTTTACCAGGCGCTAAACCAAACCATTCGTTATGCTGAAATCCCATCAGGGCGCCCACCGGATTTTTCAAACCCATATGTTTCACGGCTGATTCATTTAAAACGATTCCCATGCTGTCCGTAGGGTGATCTGTTGAAAAATCGCGACCCGCGATAAAATTCCATTTAACGGTCTTACCGAAATTCTGAGCTACCGGTAGTAAACCCAGATAAAGACGCTGGCCGGGATCCTTGCCAGGCCAGTCCCAGTCTGTCTCCAGTTTATCATACAGCGCAACAGCCGGGCCATTTGCCAGGGTGATATCATCAATGGCACGGATGGCCAGCAAATCCTGGCGGATTGCCCTGAAATTCTTAAAGCTCTCCGGTGTATTTCTGAAGACACTTATTAAATTATGCCGGTCATATCCCATGGGACGGTTCTTTGCAAATTGTATTTCTTCAAATACTACCAGCGTACCAATAATTAAAGCGATTGAAATCGTGAATTGCAAAACAACCAGGACCTGCCGCGGAAGGGATGCCAGGCGACCGGCTTTTATTTTCCCTTTTAATACTTTCACTGCGTCGAAAGAAGAAAGATAAAAAGCCGGGTAGCTTCCCGCCAATAATCCGGTCAGCAGGGTAAAAGCAATCATGATCCCCCAGAAAACAGGATTTCCCCATGGGAAGCTCATTTGTTTACCCGACAACTGATTGAACCTGGGGAGCGCCAGGTAAGTCAATACCAGCGAGAAGGCAATTGCCAGGCAGGTGATCAACAGTGACTCTCCCAGAAATTGAATAATCAGCTGGGTGCGCAGGGATCCGACGGATTTGCGTACACCCACTTCACGCGCTCTTCTTTCAGACCTCGCCGTGCTCAGGTTCATGAAGTTTATGCAGGCCAGCAATAACACAAAAAAACCGATGATTCCAAACATGCGGACGAATACAATGCTGCCACTGGTATTTTTTCCATTAGTAAATTCAGCATATAAATGCCAGCGGTTCATGGGATACAGCAATAGTTCGGGATGATCGGTACGACCATGGCCGCTCAAAACGCTGTTTATTTTTACTGACGTTTTTTCCATATTGGCCATGTCTGTTACCAGCGTATATACTTCAACTACATTGATATCCCATTTATCCATGACCTGTTTCGCCTCCGGAAATTCAGCAAGCATTTCAGACCAGGAAACCATCGCATGCAAACCCGGAAAAGCTGAGTTTTTGGGAAAGTCTTCAAAGACACCTGTAACCTTGAAAGAGTGACTGTTGTCGGCTATGATAATTTTGTTTAACGGGTCTTCCTTACCGAAAATGGTAATTGCCATAAAATGATCGATAATAATCGAAGCCGGTTCATTCAGTGCTTTTTCGTCGCCCCTGATCATTTTAAGCGGCAATATTTTAATCATGCCTGGTTCCGCGTACTTGCCTCCTTCTATGTACACTTTCTTATTCTTGTAGGCGTACATACCTCCGCCACTGTACTTCCACATCATGGCCGTTATTTTCAATCCATCTGTATATTTTGCCCGCAGATCACCAGCGAGCGGGTAAGGCATATCGTATAAAGTAACGGTCTGACCGTTTTTTGTTGAATTCATCAGCACCCGGGCGACCTGATCGTGGTTGCTGAAATTTTTATTTATATTGAATTCATCCCAAATCCATAAGCCGATCAGCAGGGCCATCGCCATGCCGATCGAGAGCCCGACAATATTGATACCAGAATAAAGTTTGTTTCGGAAGAGATTGCGCCAGGCGATCTTCAGGTAGTTTTTAAACATGGTGGAGGTTTTAAGGTGATCAGGTTATGCCAAAAACACTACAAATGGCAATCCTTTCCGTATCGGCCTGATTTACAATATGGATTAATAATCCCGGTGAATGAACCTGTCCGGTTTCAGTACAAATTTTCTCAGAACCGATACAATGTATTTATAATTGGCCGGGAACCCAAGTGACTTGCTTTCATTATCGCAGCCCGCGGATGACCGAAACCATATTAACATTTTCTTTGAAACATAGTCTCTGCGGCGACGTATTTACTGATTTAAACGGTTATGAATATCACTAAAACATTTGCCGCTTGTCTCTTCACAGCCTGCGTCCTGATTTCCGTAGGATGTAAGAAGACGGATCAAACTGTAAAAATGGGTCAGATCCCCGACCCTGATTGCGATCCCGTTCGCCTTTTTTCCATACCCATTGATGCAACCTATATCGTCATGTTGCGCGATGCCGGAAATCTAACCGGTTCTGTACAGACGCTGGGTAAGGCTACCACTGCTGCCAGCGCCATTCTCAGCCGTTATGCGATTCGGGAGAACCAACAGGTTGCCATACTGAACAGTATACATTCAGGATTCATTGCCCGTCTGACACAAAATCAAGCCCTGGCATTGAGGCAGGACCAGGATGTGGAACTGGTAGAACAGGACCGGGTAATTAAACTGGATAATGGCTGCTTCCAATTGGTTTCTCCGTCCAGCGTGCAGTGGGGCGTGAGGCGAACAGGCGTTGGCGATGGAACCGGTAAGCGGGTCTGGATCATTGATACCGGTGTGGATATTGACCATCCTGATCTTGATGTGGATACCGTACTGAGCAAATGTTTTGTGAATAACGAAACTTCTGTGGAAGATAATAACGGGCACGGCACACATGTGGCGGGAATAATCGGTGCTTTAAATAATTCCATAGGTGTGGTGGGCGTTGCTTCGGGTGTAAAAATAATTGCCCTGAAAGCATTGAACAATGATGGGGAGGGAAGTACCAGCCAGCTGATCCGGGCGCTTAATTATGTAGGACAGAATGCCAGACCCGGAGAAGTGGTTAATATGAGTCTGGGTACTGACACGATTTCCCCTTCTCTTGACAATGCTGTTCTTACGCTGGCAGAAAAAGGAATTTTATTTTCCATTGCTGCCGGTAATGAATCTCAAAAAGCAAGTCTTTCCTCACCAGGTAGGGTCAATCATCCCAATGTTTTTACTGTCTCTGCCATTGACAGCCTGGGAAGGTTTGCCTCTTTTTCAGACTTCGGCAACGATGTGGTAGATCTTGCAGCGCCGGGTGTTCGTATCGTTTCCACTTATAGTAAAGGCCGTTACGCACAACTCAGCGGCACTTCTATGGCCGCGCCTCATGTAGCCGGCATACTGGTAATCGAAGGAAAAAATATCCACACCCGAGGAGTTGCACTCAACGATCCGGACGGCGTGCCGGATGGGATAGCCTCTTTCTAGTGCCTATTCAACATTTATTCATTAACAATTTTCTTTCCAAATGGCATTAATGATAATTCAATCATTTGGAAATGCTTCCTTCCAAATGGCAAACCGATAATAGTAATGCAAAGTAACAATCCAAAAAAGAGATGGGAAACAGCAATCCAAATCCCGCCACATAAAATCCAGATAACATTTGCAAATATTTGTAAACAACCCCCATTTGAATTGCTGTAAACTACTTTTCTCCCAAAGGGCCATAGCATGAATTCTGCAAGCTTAAAACATTGCAGTCCAAATGGAATACCAATGATGGTACAACATAAAACAATGCCGCCAATTACATAACCAATGGCAGAAATCAATCCGCCAAACACAATCCAGACCAGGTTGCCGATGAGATTCAAAATGGATTTAATTTATCTGAAGGCTTCTCGATTTCAGGAAGCTAATTTAGATAATTCCGTAGGATTACTTCAACAATTATAGCTGTACTGCCTCTTAAGTTATTACTTTAGCGGACATTTTAGAACATGGAAGTACATCATCATCCCGATCTTCAACATAAAAAGAAGCGCTTTAAAGAATACCTTCTCGAATTCCTGATGATTTTTCTTGCCGTAACACTTGGCTTTCTCGCAGAGAATGTACGGGAGCATATAACTAACCACTCAAAAGAAAGGGAATACATCAGGGGATTCATCCGTAATGTACAGGATGATACGGCAAACCTGCGGCGCATTATAGACCTTGATAACAAACAGGTCATGGGAATCGATAGCTTTCTGCGTCTGTGGCACGCCGATATGAAACTGGATAGTAACCGCAAATTTTTTTATTATACCCTGCATAACTTTTATAACTCTGCTTCCTTTTCCAGCAACAATGCTACATTGCAGCAACTGAAAAGCACAGGTGATTACCGGCTCATTGTAAAAGACCATGTGGCAGATAGTCTTTCAAAATACGATACGGATATTCAGGGTTTGACAACACAGACCAATTATTATTATATGTATTTTAAGGAAATTTTGTCCATGCTGGATGTTCTGATAGACTTGTCCATTTACGAAGATTCAACTTATATGAAAAATGAAAAATTCACCAGTAAACCCGTTCCGGAATTAAATACAGATAAAAATCAGCTTCATATTCTTTTTAATAAAGCACATGACTTCAGACTGATTACCAGTTCTTACGCCAATAATATGCTGAAGCCGGCATTAGAAAATGCTACCCGGCTGATTTCCTTTCTTAAAAAAGAGTATGGTATCGAGGATGAATAAAAAATCGCGGATAAAAACTAATATGTTCAAATAAAAATTGAGACAAATTGATTAACTTTTGATAACAATTTTGCCCTGAATGCCGGTTGTCCAATTACTTTCTTTCGTAATTTAATCTTTCCGTCAAAATGACCGGGTTATGGTATCCGGTCGCGACCGCTCATAGTGCAATCCACTTCAAAAGGAAATCTAAATTAAACTGATAACGACGATGAAAAAATTGTCCGTGTTTTTTTTGTATTTTATTTTTTGCCTGCCTCTGGCCTTTTCGCAAAAACCTGTTCAAATTCAATCTCCCGATGGCAAATTGAAATTGACCATTGAAACAGCGGCACGGATTAGCTGGTCTTTAACCCTTCAAAACACAGATATTATTAAACCCTCAACCATTTCCCTCACGCTTGGAAATGGGGAAATTCTCGGTGAGCAAGTCGCCATAATTTCTTCCAAAAAATCATCTGTGAATGAAGTCATAAAAACGCCATTTTACAAAAAGAGCGAGGTGATTAATCATTACAATCAACTGGTACTTGAATGCAAAGGATTCTATGGAATTATTTTCAGAGCTTATAATGAGGGCATTGCTTACCGCTTTTTTACCAGGAGGAAAGACGAAATAATAGTCCGTTCTGAAGAGGCCAGGTTCAATTTTATTGCGGATGACACCTGCTTTGTTCCCTATGTCCGTGATTTAAGAGGCAAGGAACAATTCATTCAGTCTTTTGAGGCTCTGTATACCGAAAAGCCTTTTTCCGGGTTGTATCGGGACTCTCTCATCTTCCTGCCGGTTCTGGTGAAATTGCAGGATAATAAGAAAGTCGTCATAACAGAAGCTGATCTTGAAAATTATCCGGGTATGTATCTGAAATCAGTATCCAACCCGGGCTTCGGATTTGAGGCTGCTCATGCCGCTTATCCCCTGGAGGAGTTTCAGGGTGGATATCACATGTTGAATACGATGGTCTCGAAGCGTGCACCTTACATTGCCAGGGTTAACGGGAATCGTGATTTTCCCTGGCGGGTAGTGGTTGTCAGTGAAAGGGATGCCGATCTTCTAAACAATGACATGATCCAAAAACTGGCAGCGCCTTCCCGATTAAATGATATCTCCTGGATCCGACCCGGCAAAGTATCCTGGGACTGGTGGAACGACTGGAATATTTCGCATGTTGATTTTAAAGCGGGAATAAATACAGAAACCTACAAGTACTATATAGATTTTGCCAGTGCGAATAAACTCGAATACATCATCATGGATGCGGGATGGAGTGATCCGCTCGATCTGATGTTGGTTTCAAAGGATATTAATCTGAGTGAAATCATAGGATACGCAAAACAAAAAAACGTCTCCGTCATATTATGGGCATCCTGGTATGCGGCCAACCAGAAAACGGATGAAGCATTTTCCAAATACTCGGCAATGGGAATTAAAGGGTTCAAAATTGATTTTATGGACCGGGATGACCAAAAGATGGTGGAGTCAATGTATACTATTGCAAAAAAAGCTGCTGATTACAAGCTGATAATAGACTATCATGGCATGTATAAACCTACCGGATTACAGAGGACCTATCCAAATATACTGAACTGTGAAGGTGTAAAGGGAATGGAAAATGTCAAGTGGACGCCCAATGACGATGTGCCGCGGTATGACGTGAGCATTCCATTTATCCGCATGATGGCGGGTCCTATGGATTATACACCTGGGGCGATGAGAAATGCCACCAGGAGCGGTTTTCATGCGAACGGATCGATGCCTATGAGTCAGGGCACGCGATCTCACCAACTGGCAATGTATACAGTTTTTGAAGCGCCCCTTCAGATGCTGGCTGACAATCCAACTGCATATCGGAAGGATCAGGAATGCACGGATTTCATTTCGCAGATCCCTACAATTTTTGACAGTACCGTTGCACTTGATGGTGCTGTCGGCGAGTTTGTTTCCATTGCACGCAGGAAAAACGAAATCTGGTATGTAGGCGTACTCAATAATTGGAATGCCCGCGATGTTACGCTCGATTTTTCATTTTTGGGAAAAGGAGATTACGAAGCCGAAATTTTTAAAGATGGGATCAATGCTGACCGGGATGCGACAGACTATAAAAAAGAAATCAAAAAGATTAATGCTTCATCTAAAATAAATATTCATCTATCCAATGGAGGCGGATGGGCAGCAAGGATTGAATTCAAGTAATTTCTGTTAACTTGTCTTTTACTGTACATGAAAGAAATGAAAGGCTATTTTTCTGCCGGGTCACTGAAAGTGCCTTTTACTGAAAAACGCTATGTCGTTACGCTTGCTTTCGTTGTTTCACTCTTTATGTTATGGGGAATTGCAATAACTCTGGGCGATGTTTTGAACAGGCATTTTCAGCAGGTGTTACATATTTCCAAATCCCGGTCAGCCTTAGTTCAGTTCTCTTTGTTCGGTGCATACGCTGTGATGGGCATTCCTGCAGGATTGTTCATGAAAAAATTCGGATATAAAAATGCTGTAATACTGGGCCTGATGTTATATGCAACAGGTGCATTTTTATTTGTACCCGCAGCCAATGCGGCGTCCTTTGGTTTTTTCCGGCTCGCACTTTTTGTTCTTGCCTGCGGGCTGGCAACCCTGGAAACGGTTGCACATCCATTTGTTGCCGTGTTGGGAGCGCAGGATTCCAGTTCCCAACGACTTAATTTCGCACAGGGGTTTAACGGACTGGGTGGCGTGTTGGGTTCATCGCTGGGCGGATATTTTATTTTACGCGCGGTACATTCCCAGGATCTGGAGTCAGTAAAGGTTTTGTACACTACGATAGGCATCCTGCTTTTATCTATCGCCGCAGCTTTTTTCTTTTTGAAGGTACCATCATTAAATGAAACATATAACGTAAAAGCAGATTCGGAATCTTTGGCTGTTGCGGCAAATCCGGAAACATTTATACATTCCAAAAGGTTATTTAAGTATACTCATTTTAAATGGGCAATTGCCGCACAATTTTTTAATGTGGCCGCACAGGCCGGAACCTGGGCATTTTTTATAAATTATGGGGTTGAAAAAATGGGCCTTACCCCGGAAAGAGCGGCTTATTTTTTTTCTTTCAGCATGATATTGAAAATGGGAGGCCGGTTTGCCGGTGCATATCTTATGCGTTTCATTGAACCAAACAAATTGCTTGGCTTATTCGCACTGGGAAATATACTGATGTGCTTGCTGATAGCTCAAAGTTTTGGATGGCCTTCTTTTGTCGCATTGATTATGCTCAATTTTTTCTTTAGCATCATGTTTCCGACTATTTACAGTCTTGGATTAAAAGATCTGGGTCCGCATAAACAGCAGGCTTCTTCCTTTATTGTTCTGGGCGTGGCCGGAGGCGCCATTTTTCCTTCTTTGATGGGATTGATTGCGAATCACAATATTGCCGCAGCCTATTATTTGCCTATCATATGCTACGCATTTATTTTTCTTTTTGCAGTTAAACTGAGTAAAATTAGATAATGAATATTCCGGGCATTTTGTTTTTGCCTCCCAATCGCGTATGGCGCACATACCCGGGCGGCAAAACCCTTGACGGACTACAGGGTTGCCCCGGGCCTGAAGACAGTCATTTTGCGGAAGACTGGATTGCAAGTACTACGCTGGCAGCGAACAAAGGCAGAGAAGCTTTTAATGAAGAAGGTTATTCCGGTATGGAATTGAATGGGAAGCATTATTTATTAAAAGAACTGATGCAGGATTATCCCCGGGAAATACTTGGGAAAAAGCACTTTGACAAATATGGAGCTAACACGCAGTTCCTGCTGAAGTTTCTTGACGCTGCAACACGTTTACATATCCAGGCGCATCCAACCATTTCTTTTGCACAAAAACACCTGAACAGTAATTCAGGAAAAACAGAAGCCTATGTTATCCTGGGTATCCGTGAAGAATTGACTGATCCCTATATTTATCTGGGCTTTCAGCATCCTTTATCAAAGGCAGATTTTAAACAGGCTGTGTTGAGCCAGGACAGCGACCGGATACTGGCCTGTTTTGAAAAAATATATATAAAACCCGGTGATATATTTATAGTGCCCGGAGGATTGCCGCACGCCGTCGGCGAGGGCGTATTCATGATCGAGATCATGGAGCCAACTGATTTTGTTGTTCGCCTTGAATTTGAGAGAGGAGGATATCTTCTGCCTGAAGAAGCCCGTTTTATGGGGCGGGGAATTGATTTTGCCCTGGAAATGATCGAGTTTAAACAACTGCCGGTTGAGCTGGTCCGGAAAAAATATTTTTGTGAACCCGTATTGGTGCGTAGGGAAAGCAATAACGAAGAATTTATATTAATTGGTATTGAACAGACCTCCTGTTTTTCGGTGAATAAACTGAAAATAAAGAGTAGCTACACCCGAATATCGGACAATTTTCATGTGGGCATCGTTTCTGCGGGAAACGGAATCATTATGGCCGGAGGTTTATCTGTCCCTGTAAAAAAAGGCGACAAGTTCCTGATTCCATTTAAAACAAAAGAAGTAACATATACTACGTCATCTGATCTCGAGATTATTTTGACCTGCCGGGAAGCCTGACGATTGTCAGGTATTTATTTCCGGGTCAATTATCATTTTAGTTCTTCCTCCAATGAAAAATCGAGGTAAGTGAGATTTGCGCCATTATTGTATTTTAATGTAAGTAAATTGATTCCCGCTACAGGAAATCTGATCTCACCGACGGTTGCCTGTGTCCATATATGATAGCTTCCCGTATTTTCAGGCAGTACTAAATCGACCGCTTTTTCATTGTTTAACCAAAGAGAGGATTTGTTATCCTGATTACCGTAAATGCTGATGATTTTATATTTACCTGGCACTTTTACGTCAATGGTAAAGTTGATCCATTCTCCGTCAGCCTCATAGGCAAGAAACAACTGATTTACCGGAGGATCTACTTTATTCGGATGATTAAAGTCAATAAAATCTTTTGTATATGAAATGTCGACACCTTCCATCTCCCTGAAATGACAGATGTAGTCCGAAACGCCCGGTCGCTGATGTTCCGGTTTGCGGTTTAGCAATCCACTTCCTTTATTGATCGAATCCGTATCATGATAAGCAACGCCTTCACCGCCCCTGTCATAATAAGCAAGTTCTATTTTGCCCGGAATGACCTGAGCCCCCTTCTTATAATTTAGATCTTCAAAAGGTTTTCCTTTATATGTTGGAGGAATCTGGGCTGAGGTAGTACCAATGGCAAACATGAATATGAATACAGAGGAAATTGTTATTTTTCCCATTTGAGTAATTGTTTATTAAAAGTAAGGATTCAAATAAGTCCAGGTCAACGATTCGGAGATGTTATAAAGCTAAAATAACAAATCTAATTCGTGCGGGCCATTTGAAAAGTCTGTATATCTTTATTTGATGTTCGCCAAACTCGTCTGCAGCAACCTGATCTTACTAATTTCAATGGGACATGCGATTTTTGGTTCCGGCATTTATTTTAGATCTGCTAAAGTAATTCAGATTGGTGCCGGCGAAATATTAAATGCCAGGTCTGTGACAACCCTTAGTAAAGGAAAGCTGATAACCTGGACAACAGGAATAGATAAGGAAAATGGGTATCTGACAACGGCTGCTGCTTCATTTGCAGGTGATCACGATGCCCATGCCCTGCCTGATGATCCTTTATTCCCTGCCAGTCAGTCACATCCGGAAATTTTATTACATTATTCTAATGAGGCCGGGGCACAATTTCAAACAAGATGTCTGCCAGACACAGGTGAATTTATTATTAAGGTACCTGTCTATAAATATTCCGGTCTGTATCTTAGCCTCACCAGCTCATATGGTGAATCACCACTTCAAATTGAACTGACATATACTGATGCTGTTGAACGGAGAAATTTTATTTTACCGGACTGGTACAGGGATATTCCGGAGAATGATCCTGATCTAAGTTATGTGGCGCATAACAGGGGTAAATGGGGTACCAAAAACAATTTGAATGAAAAAGATCATCACAACATCGATGCGCTGAATATTCATCCCAATCCGAACCGTAAGCTCATTGCAGTAAAACTCAGGAAACTGCCTGGCGGATACCTC
>Ga0209863_10000560_pt1 | contig 17705 bp, 16 predicted proteins | sample OrgsoiDNA2013046_FD_185796 | JGI IMG/M metagenome (GOLD analysis project Ga0209863, IMG submission 185796) | Permafrost soil microbial communities from the Arctic, to analyse light accelerated degradation of dissolved organic matter (DOM) -... | ecosystem: Environmental > Terrestrial > Soil >...
TAAGATGAAATCGTTTTTCATTTTATTAATACTTGTTAGTCTGTTTAGAGTAAATGACTCATATGCTCAAACGCCGTCTCCCTATAAGTTGCCGGATACGTACAGCTTTGACTATCAGGTGACACAGGTAATTTCTAAAAAGAAAAACGTTTCGGACAGTTCCGTCCTTCACTTTTTCTATACCAAAAATGGCGACTATGCCGCATCCAGGATCAGTGGGAAAGTCAATAGGAATGGAAACTTGTTTATTGTGCTTACCCGCGACGGTATGAGTATCATCTTTGACGAGCACAATAAGAACATTACCATTGTCAGTGTTCGAAAATTGGCATCTGACCTTTCTGGTTTAACTAAATGGATCAGGATGGACAGCCTTCTTGCTCACATGAGGAGTAAACCGGATGGAAAAGATTTTCACTCCATGAAAACCGGTAATAACAAACAGATTGGCAGCTATACATCCGAGGAATACAATATAGCCGGCAACAAAGGTCATCACGGATCTGTCTGGTTGGCCAAAGTTGATTTCAATACGCAGGGAGATTATATTCTGGGTGCACTGGGTGGTAATTTTTTAAAAATGATGAGTGGCCGTTTAGCCAATCATCCACTGGCCCAGGCACTGACACAACCAAAGACCCTGGTCACTGCAATTGACATACAGGATTCCACTGGCGGTCATGCAATGGAAATGCATACCCTTACTATCGACCCGGTTTCCACAACGATGTCGACAAAAGGTTACGTGGTTAACGATTATAGTAATATGACGCTGCCCGAGATATTTCAGGCGGAGATGAAAAAGAGGAATAATTGAGCGAAAGGGTCAGTCCATAAAAATATCCATCTCTTTATTAAATTTTTCGATCCCCACCGGTAAATTCCAGCATCCAGCCTGGATATTCGGGAGGTAATTGACTTACTTTATTAAGTTGTTCCAAGTCGTCTGCGGTAAATCGCAGGTCAACGGATTTCAAATTATCTTCCAGCTGATCCATTTTATTGGCTCCGATAATAACTGTTGTGACGACAGGCTGATGAAGTAACCAGGCCAGCGCGAGTCCGGCAATGGTAGTGCCCTTAACCTTTGCCATCGGCTGCAATTGTTCAATGATATCAAAGGCGCGATCCCTGTTCACAGGTGGAAAATCGAAATTTGCCCGCCGGCCGTCTCCTTCTTTTTCTTTATCGCGACTATATTTACCACTGAGTAATCCGCCCGCGAGCGGAGACCATACCATCAGTCCAATTTTCTGATCCTGGAGCAGCGGAATAAGTTCTCTTTCCAGATCCCTGCCTGCAATTGTATAGTAGGCCTGAAGAGATACAAACTTTGCGAGCTGATTATAGTGACTATAGTCCACGGCCTTCATCAGCTGCCACGCGGCTACGTTACTGGCACCAATGTAACGCACTTTTCCACTTCGAACCAGGTCGTCCAATGCAGAAAGCGTTTCTTCGAAAGGGGTCAGGGGATCGTAGCTATGGATTTGATACAAATCGATATAATCGATTTGAAGCCTGCGAAGACTTGCCTCCGCCTGCTGAACGATATGTTTGCGTGTAAGTCCGCTATCATTGGGACTGTCGCCCATTTTTCCACGCACTTTGGTTGCCAGGATCAGATCATCCCGGTGCAGGCCCAGATTACGGATAGATTGCCCGGTAAGTTCTTCGCTCATGCCTTCCGAATATACATTTGCGGTATCAATAAAATTGATACCTCCGTCAATTGCCCGTTTCACTAATGTGTCAACCGAATCCTGTCCCAGGCTGCCGATGGCCTTAAACCTGCCTTTGCCGCCAAAAGTCATTGTACCCAGGCATAATTCAGAAACTTTGAGTCCGGTTTTACCGAGAAGATTGTATTTCATGGTATTTGCGATTTATGAATGGAATTATTGATTCAAATCCGGAATTAAATAATTACAGGGACCTGCCTTTCTCTATCATTGATTTTTTTGCGGGAGAGCTGAGTCCTTTGGGCGAAGACGGCATGCAGTTCGATAAATATCCGGCACTTCAAACCACGGTGATCGTTGCGGATCCAACCGGGATCTTTAATACGACACTTCATTTTTCTACGCCGGCCGTGTATGATGATAAATCCCGCGTGATTAAATATCATAATTTTGCTCACTTCTCCCCATATGCGGGATATGATTTGACAATTAGCTATTATAAATAAAATAAACGAAGTTTATTTAGGCATCTCAAAAATCTTTGGATCCAACTCCTTATCAAACTCCATTTTGACAATCGTTTCAACCAAATCAATCTGATCCCCAACTTTTGTTTCTACCTTAAACGGAGCCGTATATCCAATCGGGGTTTTTCGGAAATCTGACAGGGTTATGGTAATCGTAACATCCTGGCCATTCAGGGATCCGCTCTTCACTATTTCAAGTACGTAATAAGTGGCCGGATCAATATAGAAAACGGTCGATACACTGTCGGGGTCCGTTTCTTTAATCTTATATGCACTGACGGTGCCAACATTTTCCCTTCCGATAAGTTCGACCTTACCGCCCCGCTCAGAATAACGGGACAATGTGCCATCCACATAAATCAGGTCCCTGCCGGCATTAAACTCTTTGCCAGACATGGCCTGCGCGTCTGGTCCACCGGAAAAAGGATTAATGGTCCAGCCACTTTTATCCGTAAAGCCCTGAATTACCAGCTGTCCGAAGTCAGACTCGGCCCGGTAACCCTTACCGACCAGCAGAAAGGTTTTCCTTTGTCCGTCAGTGCCCATAACAGCAACGGTACCTTCAGTATATACAGATTTTATCTGATTTATTTTTTCTTTCCCTCCAATCGCGTTGATGTGTTTGGAAATAATTTCCTCGGCCGTTTGCGCCCGAACGCTCAACAAACCCGTGAGTGTCAAAAGCAATAGCAAGCAGTATTTCAAAATTTTCATTTTTTTATTAAATCTAAGAATATCTCCCTGATTTCACCAATTTTTGCTATCCAACCGTTTTTTTATTCATGCATTTTGTTAACAAAAGTCATACTCAGCATAAGGCTCATAAGAATAATCCCAATAAAAAATACTAAAAGAGATCCTTTGCGGACATTTGAAATTTTCCCTACCCTAAATAACAGATATCCGATTAGGAGATTAAACAGTCCCCAAAGGGTATTTATTGTAGGCGACGACAGGCCCTTCCCGGGAGGATTTGAAAAAGGGGAAGGGAAGGGGTCGCCCGAAATACCGTGAATAAAATGAGGTACTGTATTGGCTATAAATAATCCTGCAAAGAAACAAGCAACATAATTATACCATTTCATAAAATGTGAATTTTTATTTTTGAATATCTAATGGTGAGTGAATCGTTCATTTTTCGATACCGAAGGTAGAAATATCAGCAATTAGTTTAGTAATAAACGCAAACATTCCCGGGAGTCATTGCAAATACTGCGTCTCCACGCTACTGCAGAATGATTTTTTGCAAATCACAAAAATCCCCAATCGGTTTCCATTGAATTGTGGGGAAAAGCACTCTTAAATAAATTCATCCGGCGTTTATCAATTAGGTATCCGAAACCGTCCTGATTAGATTTGGATCAGATTGCTTTTAATCCAAATGAACCGCCATGGAACACGATATTTTATTATTCCTTTCGGTCATGTATGCCAAAATCAGCCTTGGACATCATTACCTGATTATATCCTTATATATTCTGGGATTTTATTTCTGCAGTAAAAACCTCGATGGCGGGTATAAACCTCCGACTCCGCCCGCAGATAAAAAAACCAGGAAGAAATAACGGGGAGTGGAAAAATCGGGTTGATTTAGTGTGCGGGTTCGATCAGGTCCCAGAGATTTCCATACAGGTCCTCGAATACAGCCACGGTCCCATATATCTCTTTGACGGGTTGGCGAACAAAATGAATTCCCTTTTCTATCATGTTCTGGTAGTCCCGGTTAAAATTATCAGTATAAAGAAATAAGAAAACGCGTCCTCCGGTTTGATTGCCGATGGCGGTTTCCTGTTCCGGCTTTGCTGCCTTTGCCAATAAAAGCGAGCATTCTTTGGATCCGGGAGGAGCCACGATTACCCATCTTTTACTTTCTGTCAGAACGGTATCCTCGATGAGGCGGAAGCCCAGCTTCTTAGTATAAAATGCAATGGCATCATCATAATCCTTCACAACCAGGGCAAGATGCGCTATAAACTGTTTCATTGTATAAATTTATCTCTTTTAACCTGTTATTTTTGTCCGACCGCTAATGGCCGGTTTACTTTATCTCTATGGGCAGAATTGTGCTACTGTTTTTTATTATCCCATCCATCTTACTCTCAAAAGCATATTGCCAGGGAAAAGATTCGATCTTTCTGTATAACGGTCAAGTGCTGATAGGAGCCGTTCAGGATGCAAACCTGGGCTCCCTATCCATTGATGAAGTTGATCTGAAGATGCTGACCATCAAATTGTTCAAAATAAAAAGACTAATAATCCAGGAACGGTTCAAGATCGAGACGGTTGACAAAAAGATCTTTTACGGCACAATGAAAACAACGGACAGGGAAGGGTGGGTGGATATCAATACGGTTGAAGGAACCCGGATACCTACCCGTATTACTCGGATATATCAGTTAATCTCCATGGATAATGATATTATCAGAAGATTAAACGGGAATGTTTCGGCGGGATTAAGTTTTACCAAGTCAAGCCAGATCGGCCAGGTTAATTTCAGCGCTGCGGTAAATTATGCCACCAAATTATTCAACTACCAGTTAACCATATCCAGCATTGGTTCCATTGATTCGGGAAAATATTCGAGGGACAATGAAAACGTTCAGCTTTTTACAATCTATGATATTACCGGGGCCTGGTTTCTTGCAGCCGAGGCACTATATCAACGGAACCTTGAACTGTCCGTCTCACGCAGATGGCTGGGGCTGACTGGGGCGGGCAACAAACTCGTTACCAAGAAAACCTGGCGGCTGTTAGCTGCCACCGGCATCTCTTTCTCCCAGGAAAAAAGTACTGAAGGTGTACAAAGCGGTCTGCTGTTGGAAGTTCCCGTAATGTTTCAATTCAATTTCTATCAGTTCCAGCATCCGGATATACAGATCAGTAGTACCCAAACGGTTTATTTCAGCCTATCGCAGAGTGGCAGAATCCGTTATGACGGGACAACAAACTTTTCCTGGCAGCTGATCAGGTATTTTTATTTGAATATCAGCCCCTATACGAATTTTGATAACCAGCCGCCTGCGGGTAGCGGGAGTACATTCGACTATGGTATAGTCCTGGGGTTATCGTATAAATTTTAACTGTATTCTTTTAAATACTACCACCCCTGTTTAACCGGATAACTGCAAATGAGCAAATACACTGGATACCATCCGGTCACACCGGGTTAGATGAAAACTGTACACGGTTTCCCGTTTTACCAGATACTAACCCGCAAACTATCGGGCCGGTACATTTTATCGCCTGGTTTTACACCGAATGCTTCGTAGAAGGCCGGTATATTGGCCATCGGACCATTTACCCGTTCTTTTGATGGCGCATGCACATCGGTCATCAACTGCTCGGCCAGGATTTCTTTTCTTTCATTATACATCCATCCATAAGCATATCCAAGGAAATAACGCTGGGCGGGAGTAAATCCACCGATCTTATCTCCTTTTTTAAAAGCCTCTGTTTTTGAAAATGCATCCCATCCCAGTAAAAGGCCGCCGAGATCCGCAATATTTTCTCCCTGACTGGCTTCTCCATTTACATGCAGGGTGTCCACCGGTATGAATTCATTAAACTGACGAATGATTTTTTGTGCATTCGAATTAAATTGTTTAATGTCATTGGGCTGCCACCAGTCTGTCAGGTTTCCGACAGCGTCAAATTTTCTTCCCTGGTCATCAAACCCATGCGTTATTTCATGCCCAATGGTGGAGGCGGCCGCATAGCCATAAACAAAAGCATCGTCCAGTTCATCATCTCTTTTTCCGGGAACAACAAAAATACCTGCAGGTAATACGATCTCGTTATTGCTTGGATTGTAATAGGCATTATAAGTTTGCGGCGACATGCCCCATTCCGTTCTGTCGACCGGTTTGCCGAGTTTTTTGACTTCGTAATTCGTCCACCATTCTGCGGCTCTTTGAATGTTCAGGACAAAGGGTCCGCGATCGATCATCAGTGCGCTGAAGTCCTTCCATTTATCCGGGTAACCTACTTTTTTTGTGACTTTTGAAAGTTTGAATAAAGCTTTTTGCTTGGTACTGTCGCTCATCCAGGTCAGGTGCATGATCCTTTCTTTATACGCATTCCGGATCGCTTCCACCATATCACTATATCGCTGTTTGGTTTTTTCCGGAAAATATTCTTTCACGAAGAGCTGGCCCAGTGCCTCACCGATGGCGCCTTCCTCTGCATCCAGTACTCTTTTCCATCGGGGTTTTGGTGTTTCAACCCCACTAAGGCTTTGTGAAAAGATAAAGCGGTCGTTAAAAAGAGCCTGATTCATGTAATAGGCAGAACCCTTCAGTAAATGAAAAGCCAGATAATTTTTCCATACATCAAGCGGAGTTTTTCTGAGTTCCTGGTTTAGCGCCACAAGGAATTCCGGTTGACCCACGATGACGGAATCAATGGATGTTACACCCGTATTTTTAAAAAAATCGTTCCAGTTAATATTCGAATACCGTTTCTGCATCAACTGCACATTCATCTTTGTATAATTAGAATCCGGATCCCGGAGTTTTTCCAGTTTGCGGGAAGCCTTTGCCAGCCTGGTTTCCAGTTGATAAACAGAATTGGTAGCTCCCCGGGCACTTGCGCTATCCTTTCCTAAAGAACGGAAAGCCTTATCTAAATAAGCCAGATAAGCTGTTCTGACCTTTCCGGATTTTAGGTCCGTATTAAAATAATAATCGCGGTTCGGCATGCCGAGACCACCCTGGTAAATATGAAATGCCATCACGTCACTCTTCTTTTCGTCCTGATCTATATTTTCATTCAGCAAAACATTAATACCCTTATTCTGAAGCGCAGCACTTACGCGAAGAAGATCCTGTAGACCGCTTATTTTTTCAATCCGCTGAAGATCGGGTTGCAGCGGCTGCAAACCCTGTTTTTCTATGCCGGCCGAATCCATGCCGCTAAACCAGAAATCTCCAATTTTTTGTGATATGCTGCCATTCACGGATGGTTCCGAATCCGCTTTTTCGTTGATCGTCCGGAGACGATTGTAAATATCTTCCTGGACCAACAGGCCGATTCCCCAGGCGCTTTGATCCGATGGTATCGGATTTTTTTTGATCCAACCGCCATTGGCATAGGAAAAAAAGTCCGTGGCCGGGTTGATGGTTGTATCTATATTTTCGGCAAGGAAATCGGGGGCTTCTTTTTTTTCGGACGTATTACAGGCCGCAAAAATCAGGAAGCCCAGAACAATCCAGGAATTGTTACGCATAACGGATTCGTTTTTGTAAGCGAGAAGTTAGCCATAGTTGATTAATCTTTCCATCCTAACTTTATGGTTTCTTAAATAAATATTATGAAGTACAGGATACTCTCCACAACCGGCGAAAAACTCTCCGCGATTGGCCTGGGTTGTATGGGAATGAGCTTTGCTTATGGACCGGTGGATGACGCAGAAAGTATTGCCACATTGCATAAAGCGCTGGATCTCGGGATAAATTTTTGGGACACTGCCGATGCGTATGCCAATGGCAGAAATGAAGAATTGATTTCAAAGGTCCTTGTTCAAAACCGCAACAAAGTTTTTATTGCTACCAAATTCGGATTTCGTTTCAAAGATGGCCTGGCCGGTCCCAGCAGTTCACCCAATACTTTTGTAGATGGTTCTCCGGCATGGATAAAGCAAGCCGTTGAAGGCAGTTTGAAAAGACTGGGCATCGAAACAATCGATTTATATTATGCGCACCGGATTGATCCGAATACGCCGGTGGAAGAAACCGTGGGCGCAATGGCGGAGCTCGTAAAACAGGGTAAGATCCGTTATATCGGCCTCTCCGAAGCATCAGCCGAAACGATCCGGAAAGCGGATGCTGTGCATCCGATTTCGGCGCTTCAAAGTGAATACTCGCTCCTGTCGAGACAACTGGAAGGAGGAACGCTCAAAACCATTCGCGAACTCGGCATTCCCCTGGTAGCCTATTCACCATTATCCAGGGGACTTATCACCGATACCGTAATTGGCGAACTGGCGGCAGATGATTTCAGAAGGACGCTGCCCAGATTTGATGAAACGCATATGGTTAATAACCGGATGTTGACCAGGGAGTTTGCAAATTTCGCGGCAAATAAAAATATTACGGCTGCCCAACTGGCCCTGGCCTGGGTCCTGGCACAGGGTGATGACATTATTCCCATTCCCGGCACAAAAAAAAGAAAGTATCTGGAAGAAAATGCAGCGGCCGTCGACGTCACATTAACCGGATCGGACCTGCAGGGACTTGACGACCTGGTAAAAAAATACCCCGACACGGGGAAGCGGTATAGTGAAAGATCCTTGCAGATGGTGGACCTTTAAAAGCATAAAACTCTTTTTAGCCTAAAGCCTAAAGCTTAAAGCTTAAAACTATGTTTATGACTTGAGGCTACTCTGACTAATATTCTCGAATTCTCGAATTCTCGAATTCCCAAATTGTTTTAGGCTTTACGCTTTAAGCTTTGGGCGTAGTATGGGCTTTAGGCTTCGAAATCCATTTATCGGCGTTTTTATTTTTTCCCATTTGCGCGATTGTTTTTCCAGAGACCACTGATTTGTCTTTTTTGGTAATATCGGTCCCGGCGGCAAATTCATCCCGGTGTTTGATCAGCAGCCAGGCATTGTCTCCCTTACCATTATTTTTTATATGGACAAGGGCAAACTCACCTTTTAATTTTTTACCGTGCAGGCGGAACTTAAGCGACCCGGTTTTCAGCTGGGCGAGTAAAGTTTTTTCTTCCTTCTTTTTTGTGGTAAAGGGTTCCAGGCTTTCATAGGTCCCTTCATCCCATACAATTACGGTTCCCGCACCGTAATTACCTTCCGGGATAAGGCCTTCGAAATCCTTATAATCATAGGGATGGTCTTCCACCATCATCGCCAGCCGCCTGTCATCCGGGTTTAGTGAGGGCCCCTTGGGAACAGCCCAGCTTTTTAAAACACCCTCCATCTCCAGCCTGAAATCGTAATGCAACCGGCTGGCATCGTGTTTTTGCACAACAAAATGTAAGGCGCTGGCTGCAGGTTTGCCACCGGTCGGCTCTGGTGTCTTGTTAAAAGTCCTTTTTTTATTATACTCCTTTAGTACCATAACGGGATGTTATGGATACTATGCAAATGGTATGCTAGCCTGATGAGGTTATTCGGCGCAATGCTGAAGGAGCCGTTCGGCTTCGGTGGTGATTTGTTTAAAATTGGCCGGTTTGGTTATCAGTTCAACACCGTGGCTAAGACAAAAATTAATGTCCGACGGATGACTGGACGTACTGAATACCACGATCGGCAGCCGGCTCAGCTTTTTATTCTTTTTTATTTCTGTCAGCGTCTCTTTGCCATTCATAATGGGCATGTTTATATCCAGGATAACGAGGCAGGGTAATTCAGAATCAATCGCCCTATGGAGATACTGAAGGGCCTCTTTCCCGTTGGTTGCGTAGGCAACGGTGTAGGAGGGATCAATTTTAAATATGGCGTTTCGTATCAGTTCCCGGTCGTCAGGATCGTCATCTACGCAAAGGACAATTCGGGCCATGGTCACAATTCAATTATGAGATTCCGTTGCATAGATAAGTTTATTTAAATAATTATAACAATTATTCGTATAAATTTTCTAAGTTGTTTGTTGATTTCTTAAAAACTGAAATTCTAACGCCATGCCCGGAGATTCGGTAAACATCAATAACAAAGCCGTTGTCAATAATAGTTTCGATGCGATCGTAATAGGATCCGGTATCAGCGGAGGCTGGGCGGCCAAAGAATTATGTGATCACGGATTGAAAACATTGGTGATCGAACGGGGAAGAAATGTGGTTCACTTAAAGGATTATCCTACCGCAACCCTGAACCCATGGGATTTCCCGCACCACGGACAATTGCCATTATCCGTAACTGAAAATAATCCGGTTGTCAACCGATGTTATGCTTTTAATGAAACATCCCAGCATTTTTTTGTGAAGGATCAGGAACATCCTTACGTCCAGGAAAAACCCTTTGACTGGATCCGCGGCTACCAGGTGGGCGGAAAATCACTTCTCTGGGCAAGACAAACCCAACGATGGAGCAAATATGATTTTGAAGGTCCGGGCAGGGATGGATTTGCCGTGGAATGGCCCCTGTCTTATGAAGAACTGGCTCCCTGGTACAGTCATGTAGAACATTTTGCCGGTATCAGCGGTAATTTCGATGGAATAGATACCCTGCCGGACGGAGATTTCCTTCCAGCCTGGGAAATGAATTGTGTAGAATCCGACATCAGTTCCAAAATCAATAAACATTATCCGGACCGGCATGTGGTCCAGGGTCGATGCGCACACCTGACCAAACCCAGGGAAATTCATTTACAACAAGGTCGCAATCCCTGCCAGGCAAGAGAAGAATGCGAAAGAGGATGTCCGTTCGGGGGCTATTTCAGTTCCAATTCGAGTACCCTGCCCTGGGCAGCAAAAACTGGAAACCTGCGTATACAAACCGATGCTGTCGTTCATTCCATTATTTATGATGAAGCGAAACAAAGAGCGACGGGTGTCCGGGTGATCGATGCACATACAAAAAAGGAAACCACGTACTACGCGAAAATTATTTTTGTAAACGCGGCCTGTCTGAATTCAAATCTGATTTTGTTGAACTCAACTTCTGGCCGTTTTCCAAATGGATTTTGCAATGATAGCGGACTGCTCGGAAAATATATTTGTTTTCACAACTATCGCGGATCGGTGACGGCTGCTTATGATGGTCCGATGGATAAATATTATTTCGGTCGCCGGCCCACCCAGCCCATGATGCCAAATTTCAGGAATGTGCATAAACAGGAAATGGATTTCCAGCGGGGATATATGGTATTTTTTGGTGCCTACCGGGGCACGGGCAATTTTTCAGGACAGAAAACAGAAATTGGTTCCGGGTTAAAAGAAAATCTTTCAGAAGCGGGTCCCTGGTTTGTGAGTTCCCAGATGCAGGGGGAAACCATTCCGAAAGAAACAAATCACGTGAGACTAAGCAAGGATAAAAAGGATGCCTGGGGAATTCCTGAACTGGTTTTTTCCGTCGACTATGATGAGAATGATGTAAAATCAATGAAGGACTATCAGCAACAGACTGCAGAAATGCTTGAACTGGCCGGTTGCAAAAATATCCGGCCACACGACAGTAAACAGGCGCCCGGACTGGATATCCATGAAATGGGTGGTTGCCGTATGGGAAAGGATCCAAAAACTTCACTTCTGAATAAATACAATCAGTTTCACCTTTGTCCGAATGTATTTGTCACCGACGGATCTGCCATGATTTCAACCAGCACCCAAAATCCTTCGTTAACATTTATGGCATATACGGCACGCGCCGTGGACCATGCCGTTTCAGAATTAAAAAAAGGAAACATTTGAATACATATGATGCCATCGTAGTAGGCTCCGGGATCAGTGGGGGGTGGGCCGCAAAAGAACTTTGTGAAGCCGGTTTAAAAACCCTGGTTTTGGAAAGAGGACGCGATGTAAAACATATAATAGATTATCCGACGGCCACCCTGGCTCCCTGGGAATTTCCGCACCGGGGAGAGATGCCGGAAAAATTCATGAAAGAAAATCCGCTGATCACCAAAGCAGCGGGATTTGATGAATCCACGCAGCATTTTTTTATCAAGGACAGTGACCATCCGTATGTACAGGAAAGGCCGTTTGACTGGATCCGCGGATATCAGGTTGGCGGCAAATCACTGATCTGGGGAAGAGCCTGTCCCCGCTGGAGCCCTTATGAATTTACCGCACCCGCCCGTTACGGATATGGAATTGAATGGCCCATCGGGTACGAAGATGTAGCGCCCTGGTATTCCCATGTAGAACAGTTTGCCGGCATTTGCGGAAATAAGGACGGCCTGGAATCCATGCCCGATGGCGATTATCTGCCGCCATTCGAATTCAATTGCGTGGAAAAAGACCTTCAAAAAAAAATCAGTTCAAAATACAAGGACCGTTTTATGATCCAGGGACGGTGGGCCCAACTCACCGAGGCCCGGGATATTCATGTCAAACAGGGCCGCACACGTTGCCAGGCCCGTGACCTTTGTATGCGCGGTTGTCCCTTTGGCGGATACTTCAGTTCCAATTCTTCCACGCTGCCATGGGCGGCAGCTACCGGAAATCTTACGGTTCGCCCACACAGCGTAGTTCATTCCGTCATTTACGATGAAAAGAAAAATAAAGCGGTCGGCGTGCGAATCATAGATTCGGAGACCCATCAGGCAACGGAATACTTCTCACGTATCATTTTCATGAATGCTTCGGCCCTGAATACAAATCTTGTTTTACTGAATTCTGTATCGAACCGTTTTCCAAATGGTCTCGGCAATGATAGCGGTCTGCTGGGAAAATATATTTGTCATCATAATTATAATGGTTCAGTGAACGGAAGAATAGAAGGGTACCAGGATACTTATTATTATGGAAGAAGACCTTCCGAATCCATGATGCCCAATTTCAGAAATTTCAAAAAGCAGGACATGGATTTTGTCGGCGGCTATATGGCTTTCATGGGTTGTTACAGAAAGAGAGGAGAGGGAACGGATGGTCCGCAAATCGGAGAGGATTATAAAAAGGCATTGTCAGAAGCCGGTGAGTGGGGTTGTTATATGTATATGCAGGGAGAAACCATACCCAAAATAACCAACCAGGTTTATCTCAGCAAAGAGAAAAAAGATCAGTGGGGCATACCGCTACTCGTAACGGATGTGGGTTATGATCACAATGATAAACTGCTCTTTCAAGATTTTCTGGAACAGGCAACAGAAACACTTTCTAGCGGAGGTGTAAAAGATATTGAACAGACTGACAGGAAATGGGCGCCGGGAAGGGATATTCATGAAATGGGGGGTTGCCGTATGGGAAAAGATCCAAAAACCTCCCTGCTCAATGGCCATAATCAATTGCATCATTGTAATAATGTTTTTGTAACAGACGGGGCCTGCATGACCAGTACGGCCAATCAGAGCCCTTCTATTTTATATATGGCGTTGACGGCCAGAGCATCCCGGTTTGCGGTAGATGAGCTAAAAAAACAGAATCTGTAAGGCAATTGTTAGTTGTTGATTGTTAACGATGAATTTTAGGTCGTAGATTAATAGTCGGAATCTAAAATTTTGTAGACATTTCTGTTGTTTACATTTAATCACGGATCCGCTCTTCAGCGTTAACAATTGACAATTAACAATTAAATTGCGCTTTATAAAATTCGTAGTTTGCGATACCTGCGTGCTGTCAATAAATACTTCTGGAAATATAAATGGAGGCTTTTGCTTGGCCTCATTTTCGTTATTCTGTCAAATTATTTTCGCATTCTTGCTCCCCAGGTTACCGGTTATGTCGTTAATACAGTGGAAAAGGAATTAACTGCGCAGGCCCACCCAAATATTTCCCATCCTGTTTCTGCGGAGACGCAAATACAAAATACAAGGACACAGAAATCGGACACGGCCAACTATGATATCCTGGTAAAAAAATACATCCGTAAATTAAATTCCACAAAACAAAGTTTCGGACAGAAAGTAGTCATTTCGGGAGTCACGTTATTGTTGCTGGCTATTATTGGTGGTGTGTTTATGTTTTTTATGCGGCAGACGATCATCGTTATGAGTCGTCATATAGAATTCGATCAGAAAAATGAAATTTATCAGCATTACCAGCTTCTCGATACTTCTTTCTACAAAACACACAGTACGGGTGATCTGATGAGCCGTATGGCAGAAGACGTAAGCCGCGTACGGATGTATACAGGGCCGGCCATCATGTATCTCGTAAACCTTTTGGCAACCATTGGTTTCAGCCTTTACTTTATGATCCGGAAAGATGCGCTACTTACGCTATATGTGTTGGCCCCCCTGCCCATTTTGGCCGTGACCATTTATATGGTCAATAATCTGATTCACAAAAAAAGCGAAAGAATTCAGGCGCTGCTGAGCAATCTGACCACCAACGCACAGGAATCTTACAGCGGAATTCGCGTTATAAAATCATTTGTTCAGGAATCTGCCATGCTCCGGTTTTTCAAATCTAACAGCGAGGAATACCGGAAAAATGCCATCAGCCTGGCCAGGGTAGAAGCCATCTACTTCCCTTCCATGGGTCTGATCATTGGCCTGAGTACGCTCCTGACCATTATGATCGGAGGTTTTTATGTGATCCGGGGTACGCATCAGACGGACCTGGGAACCATCACTGAATTCGTGATTTATATTACCATGCTCACGTTTCCCGTAAGCGCCATTGGTTGGGTGGCCAGCATGATTCAACGGGCTTCCGCTTCTCAGAAAAGACTAAATGAATTTCTGGAAACCGAACCGGCCATCCAGAATATTACCCAGCCCGTTAACCAACCGCTAACCGGAAATATTTCCTTCGAACACGTTGATTTTACCTATCCCCATACCGGAATTCATGCGCTGAAAGATTTCAATCTGGAAGTCCGTAAAGGAGAAAAAATAGCCATTATCGGAAGAACCGGAAGCGGCAAAACCACGCTGGCGCAGTTGATCCTTCGCTTTTATGACCCTACTCATGGAACCATCCGGATGGATGGTAAAAATATTCAAACCCTGGATCTGCCCGACTTCAGAAACCAGATCGGATACGTTCCGCAGGATGTATTTCTGTTCAGTGACACGGTAACTGGCAATATTCTTTTTGGGATGGACCGGAAATCGGCAGCCGATGCAAAAAAAGCAGCCGAATACGCCAGCATTGACAAGGAAATTTCCCAGTTTTCATCCGGTTACGATACAATGATCGGAGAGCGGGGAGTTACTTTAAGCGGAGGTCAAAAACAACGGATTTCCATCGCCCGCGCCCTGGCCGGCGATCATGAACTCGTCGTTTTTGATGATTGTCTCAGTGCGGTAGACGCCCGTACCGAAAAGGATATCATTACCAATCTCTATAAATACCTGCAAAACAAAACAGCGTTTATTATAACCCACCGGATCTTCTCCCTTTTTGAATTTGACCGGATAGTCGTACTTGACCAGGGTAAAATGGTGGAAACCGGTACGCATGAAGATCTGCTTGCCAGAAATGGCCATTATACCCGGCTTTACGATCAACAACAAAAGACCGGCGAGGAACTCCAAACCCGCGACAGACGGGAATCTGCGTAAAAACACGCGAGTAGAACAAATTGGGGAATTTTTTTACCAGTTCAATAACAATATTATATTTGTATGGGCTTGTTTAATTTTTTGAACCCTAAAACAATCAACGTGGCTTACGAGAACAATGACAAAAGGATGGAGAGTGTTTACAGCAAACGAATCAGGGCCGGTAAGCGTAGAACTTATTTTTTTGACGTTCGGGCAACAAGAAGCAACGACTATTATCTAACGATTACTGAGAGCCGAAAAAAATTTAATGAAGATGGTTATGACCGGCATAAGATCTTCCTGTACAAAGAGGACTTCAATAAGTTCATCAAGGCACTTACTGAAGCAGTAGATTATGTAAAGACAGACCTGATGCCCGATTTTGATTTCGATGCGTTCAATCACGATCAGGTTTCGGAAAACGGAGAAGTACATCACGAACAGCATGAAAATCCTGAACCAAGGCTGGATCCGGTTGTTCAGGTCGCTGAGGTTGAACCGGTAAAAAATGAAGTGCCCGTTACTGCCCCCGAACCGTCTTCCTCTTCCACAGATCACTTGGAGGAAGTTGATAAATGGTAGGGTGATTATTAATTATTGATTATTAATTATTGATTATTGATTTCAAAGGTTGATGATAATCGGATTCTTTATCCGTTAAGTATCTGTTTTGATCAATAATCAATAATTAATAATCAATAAAGTCCGCTGCGCGTTTGGTAATATTCACCCAATAAAAATGTTTATAAAAATCACCGGAAATCGAGGCCTCTGAATCCAGCGCACGAATGATAGCATCTGTAAACAAACTCCAGTTGTGATCGGGGGAAATGATCAGTTTTCCATTGCATATACCAGGGTCCACGCCGATCGAACCATGTACGGTTGACACCGCCGTGAGATTATAGGCCAGTGCCTCCACGAGTTTTGTTTTTATTCCGCCGCCGGACCGGACCGGATTTAGAAATGCATCACAACCCAAAAGATATAGTTCAAGATTCTCTACAAATCCCAGAACCTGTACATCCGGATAGGACGAATTCAAAATGGATGACGGTATATCCAGACCCAGTATGAGAATCAGATAGGAGCGACCCCTGTCTTGCAAAATGGGATTGATCCTGAAAAGAAGATTATCCAGGGCCTCCCGGTTGGGGCTATATCCGAATGCCCCGTTGAATAATAATAGTGATTTGTCTTCCGGGATTTGAAATTGCTGATGCAGGATCTTCCGGGAAGAAAGCTTTTTTTCCTCTGACGGAGCAGACGGAATTTCAGTTCCGAAACTAACCGTAAGGCAGGAATTTTCTTTTAAACCAAAAGCAGATATCGCATAATATCTGTCCTCATCCTGGATGAAGAAATTATAGTCAGCCTGCCGGTGGGTAAATTTTTCATAGTTCCATAATATGCGCCACCACCACTTTCCCAGGCCCCGCCAGCGTGTCGCTTCTATGTTGTGAGAGTGAACGATCAGGCGCACACCGCAAATTTTTTTCAGCAAAAAACCCAGCCATCCATAATAAGGATGTTCCAAAATCAGGTGGGTTGCTTTTTTGTCGCGAATCCATCTTCTGATTGTAAAAAAAATAAAAGGATTGACATATCTGAAAGAAGAATCAGGAAGAATGTTCATCAACTCATATCCTTCTGCCAGGGCGGGATCATTTTTCCGTGTTCCGATACAGGTTACCTGATGATACTTTGAAAAATATTTATAAAACAAGGCAATGCCTTTTTGTCCGCCGGATTTCGCAGGAAGAAAGGGATAACTAATCAGGCTGATGATGTTCATTTTAAAAAGCCTAAAGCTCAAAGCTTAAAGCCTAAAACTTTTTATTAGTAGTTAATTATTAAATTCAATTTGCCTATTCGCACATCTGCACATTTGCACATTTACTTAGGTTTTGGGCTTCAAGCTTTGAGCTTTAGGCTTTAAATCCTTTATCCATTTCGCAACCGCTGCAATCAATAACAAATACGTAATGATAGCCGACCACACGGTAAGCCGGTTGCCCATCACATAAGATTTTGGTTCGAACCGGAATTCAATAGTATGTTCGCCTGCGGGAACCGACATACCGCGCAATACATAATCCACTTTGCAATAAGGAGCTGGTTTACCATCTATAAACGCATTCCAGCCCTTATCATAATAGACTTCACTGAACACGGCAAACTGGTTCGTACTGGACTTAAAGCGGTACGAAATTTTATCATTCAAATTTTCTATGAGCTGGATACTTGCGGAACTGTCTTTCCCGGGCATGAAAGGAATCCTTTCCTTATATATATTTTCCACGATGGCCGTGTCGCGGACGTTTATACTATCCAACGCAGCCATTTCCTCGTCAGCATTTTTTACATAATGAATCGCAGAAACCAGCCAG
>Ga0209863_10000561_pt1 | contig 17660 bp, 15 predicted proteins | sample OrgsoiDNA2013046_FD_185796 | JGI IMG/M metagenome (GOLD analysis project Ga0209863, IMG submission 185796) | Permafrost soil microbial communities from the Arctic, to analyse light accelerated degradation of dissolved organic matter (DOM) -... | ecosystem: Environmental > Terrestrial > Soil >...
CCGCCCCCGCTGCCGCCAACACCGCCCACTTTTCGTCGAGGAATCGGAGCTGCCAGCCGTCCGCACGCAGTCGGGGGACCACCTTCGATGCGGCGGGTAAGAACGCGCAGCGGATCCCGTAGCGATCGAAGGTCGGACGATAGGGCCCACCGCGCTCGATCGCGACGTCCTCCGCCAGCAGCGAAATTGGATAGGGATCCTGGCGGTTGTCGATGAAGACCCGCTTTTCGGGCACGAGCCAGATCAGGTAGCCGCCGTCGTAATAGTGGTTGTACAGGGGCCCTGCGCACCCGCGGAGCGCGCTCTGGGCGGCCGCCCCAACCGGATGCCAGCGGAGCCGCGGGGCGTCCGTTTTCCAGCTCACCCCGACGATTCCGGCCACGACCACGGCGACGCCCCCGAGGACGGCCACATTGACGGCCGGATGATCGGGGCTCGGTGCGCGCGCGAGCAATCGCAGGCGAAACCGAAAATCCGCACCGAGCAGCCGGCTCGCGGCCGGCGTGGCGACCATCAAGAACGGTCCGATGTTGCGCAGCGATTGAAAAGCCAGCGGCATGATGGCGGTGGCGGACGCCACGACGGCGGTATCGGCCCAGCTCGCCGGCGGGAGGGTACGCCGCCGCCACACCAGCAACCCCAGGAACCCGAGCGCGAGCAGCCAGAAGATCACCTCGAACGGGCCCGTGGGCCAAGGGGCTCCCCACTCGAGAATGTGCTCCGCGTGGAGCCGCGCCGTCGATTCCAACACGAAGCGGTAGATCCCGAACCCGAGTGGCGTGCCGGCCGTCGCCAGGCCAGACAGCGGCAACACCACCGCGAGCGTCATCAGGCGTTTGCGATCCGCGGCCTCCCGCCCTCGCAGAAAACGTAGCCCGGCGCAGGCGGTCGCCAGGACCAGCACCGGCCCACCCAGCACCACGCCGGCGTGCGCGTTGGCCCAGATCCAGAACAGAACCGGAATGAACCGGTAGCGCTCGCGCGCCAGCAGCCAGATCAGCACGACCAGCAAGGACAGCGAGACGATCTGCGGGCGCAGCACCCAGAGCAGCGACGAGACGGTGAGTGGCACCAGCATGAGCGCGAGGCGCGCCTCCGGCGGACCCACCATCAAGCGGTAGACGAGGACGACGCCGACGCCGATCACCACGGCCGCGCCGATCTCGAGACCCGGCATCCCGCCCAGGCGATAGCAGAGATACATCAATGCCTGCGACAGCCCTTCGTGATCGGGCCAAGGGAGGCCGGCGACGGTGTGCGAGTAGCTGTCGACGGTCGGGACATGTCCTGTCCGCCAGATGTCTGCCCCGGCCCGCAATTGCCAAAACGTATCGCTCTGCGTCGGCAGGAGCAGCGCGACGGTCGCCAATCCGAGCAGGAAGATGCCGACGGCCATCCGTCCGAAAGTCACGGCCCGTCCCGCCTCAACCGGCCCCCGGGGCGACCAGGACGGCCCAGTCCTTGTCGACGAACCGCGGCTGCCAGCCGTCGCCGCGCAGCTGATCGCCCGTCGTCGATTTCGCCGGCAGGAATGCGCACCGAACGCCATAGCGGTCAAACAGCGGCCGGTACGATCCGCCGTGGTCGACGGCCCTCACCTCCTGCACGAACGACAGCGGGTAGGGGTCCTGTCGACCGTCGACGAAGACCGGCTTCTCCGGCACGAACCAGATCAGGAAGCCTCCCTCGTTGTAGCGGTTGTAGATCGGCGCCGGGCAAGCCCGCACCGCCTGCAGCGCCCCATCACCGATCGGATGCCAGCCCAAATATTCGGCGCCGGCACGCCAACCGATGGGGACCATCGGAATGGCGGCCAGGCAGGCGCCGACCAGGAGCATCAGGTTCACGCGCGGATGATCGGGGCTGGATGGTCGCGGGTGCCGGCTCAGTCGAAACCGAAACTCGGGGCCGAGCAGTCGACTCGCCGCCGGCGTGGCCAGCGTCAGGAAGGGCCCGACGTTGCGCAGCGACCGGGCGGCGAACGGCAGCAAGGCCAGCGACGCGACGACGACGACCCAGTCGGCCCAGCTCCCCCCCATGACCGCGCGCCTGCGCGCGAGCGCGATCACGATGAACGCCAGGGCGACGACCCAAAACGCGGCGCCCAGCGCGGTGTCCGGACGTGGCGCGTACCACTCGCTGATCTGCGCGGCGACCGAGCGCGCGGTCGATGCGACGACAAAGCGAAAGATGCCGAATCCAAGCGGGGTGGCCGCGGTCGCCAATCCGGAGAGCGGAAGCACGACGGCGAGCGCGACGGCACGCCGTCGATCGGCGGCAGCCCGAAACCGCAGCCAACGCCCCATCGCCGCGGCGGTCGCCGCGACCAGCACCACGCCCCCCAGCACGACGCCGCCGTGCGCGTTCGCCCAGAGCAGAAACAGGGGCGGGACCAGCAGGAACCGGCCGCGCGCGAGCAACCAGACCAGCAGCACCAACAGCAGCAGCGAAAATATCTGGGGCCGCAAGCTCCAGACACAAGACGAGACGGTCAGTCCCACCGCCATGACCACGAAGCGCGTCAACCGCGGCCCGACCATGAGCCGGTAGACGATCGCGACGGTCGCCAGGATCAGCCCGGCCGCGCCGATCTCGAGCCCGCGCATCCCACCCAAGTGGTAGGCGGCGTACATGAGCGCTTGCGATAGCCATTCATGATCGGGCCAGGCCGCTCCCAGCTCGGTGTACGAATAGGTGTCGATCCGGGGGACGTGACCGGTCCGCCAGATGTCGGCGCCGGCCCGCAGGTGCCAGAAGGTGTCGTTCTGGGCCGGCGAAAACGTCGCGACCACGGCAAACGCCACGAACAGCAGGCCCACCGCCATCTGATCGAACGCCAGGCCGCGCCCGGCGCTGCCTGCCCCCGCTGGAGCCGTTCGCGCGGTCGAGACGGCGGTCGGGACGGCAGTCGGGACGGCAGGAATAGCCACGACATGATATCGCAAGCCGCAGCGCGGCGGCGGGATTCAGTTTTCCCGCTCGCGCTCACTGAATCGATTGGACCCCGATCGCCCCGACGTCAGGCGCATGGAATTTCCCCATCTCGCTGGTCTCGTCAGTTTCCGCCCGGAACCGAAGGCGGCGGCGTGTACCCTTCGGTCCCACCCCGGCTCTGGCCGATCATGACCATCTGCCCCTGGCCTGCCACATCGTTCGCGCCGCTGGCCTTGCGGTAGTTCCTGGAGACGGAGGACGCCTCCTGGGCGTCCAGGCTGCCGAGAGCCCGGCGGGTGGCCTCCGAGTTGGAGGGCTCGTGCCGCACGTGCTGCGCTGTGAACCAGGCGTTGTAGGACATGCCGTAGTTCGGGTTCAGATGTTGGTGGCTGCAGGCGCCTCCCAGCAGCGGCGACCCCAGAAAAGCCAGCGCCAGCGCCAGGAGCCAGCCTCGCCCTGGGCGTTGCCGCACTGCGCCCGCATTCGCCGTCGTTGTGGTGGTCGTCGTCATGGGGTCGCCTCTGGTTTGTTGAGCTCAGACTCGGACATTGGTTTGGCGGGGGGGATCGCCTCGGGGGGGACCGGGCGCCCCAGCGCCAGCGCCGCGTGGACCAGATTGGAGCGCGCGCGGTCGGCGGTGGGATCGATACGGACCGACTGGAGATAGAGGTCGTAGGCGTTGCTCAGATCGCCCCTACGTTCGTAGGCGAAGCCCAGATTGTTCTTCGCTTCGGCCTCGGTGCCGCCCATGCTGAATTCGCGCGAGGCGCGCGGCAGGTCGCCCAGCGCCGCATAGGCGAAGCCCATGTTGGTGCGGACCCGTCGCGACAGGGGGGCCAGGCTCGCGGCCTTTTCGTACTCCTTGATCGAGTCTTTGAAGTGCTGGCGCAGGAACAAAGAGAAGCCGAGGTTGTTGAGATAGGCGGGATTGTTGGGCGCGAGGCGAACCGCCTCGCGATGCTCCGCCTCGGCGTCTGGGCGTAGCTCGACATCATAGAGGATGCCCAGCGCCGCGTGCGCCTCGGCGGACTTGGGCCTGGCGCGGAGCGCGGCGTGCAGGTCGGCGTCGGCGTCGGCGAAGAGGCCCTTTTCGCGGTAGACGATGCCGCGCAGCGTGAGCACCTCGGCGTCGTCGGGATATTGGCGGTGAATGTCGTCGACCAGCTCGAAGGCCCGGCCCCAATCGCCACGCTCGATCAACTGGCGCGCCAGGCTCAGGCGCGCGACATCGACTTGGGATCGGCGGGCCATGTTCCCGGTCGCGCAGGCCCCGAGCGCGCAGGAAAGCGCGAGCGCGGCGAGGCGGGCGCCACCCAGCTTCATTTGCCCCCAAACGCGGTCATCATCAGCAGGGCCGCGGGACCCAGCACGACCACCATCAGCGAGGGCAAGATGAGCATGATGAGGGGCACCGTCATCTTGACCGAGACCATGGCCGCCTTCTCTTCGGCCTGCTGCATGCGCTTGGTCCGCATCCCTTCGGAGTGAACGCGCAGCGCGCGCGACACGCTGGTGCCGAAGAGCTCGGTCTGAATGATCATGGCCGACAGTGATTTGAGATCCGCGACGCCGGTCCGGTTCGAGAGCCGGTGAAACGCGTCGGAGCGTTTGACGCCCGCCTGGATCTCGAACATCGTCTGCTTGAGCTCTTGCGCCAGAATGGGGGCGATGAGATCCATCTCTTGCGACACGCGCGCCATCGCCGAGTCCAGCGACAGCCCCGCCTCGACGCAGGTGACCAGGAGATCCATCGCATCGGGCAAGGGCTGCTCGATGGCCAGCTTTCGTTTGCTGGTCTTGTTGTAGAGCCAGATGTTCGGCAGGAAGAAGGCGATCGCGATGACGATGAGCGCCACACAGAAGTTCATCGGAAACTCCATGGGCGTATCGGAGCTTCCGTTGATGAACCAGAGCAACAGAAACGCGATCGGGGTGAGCAGGAGCTTGACGCCCAGATAGACCTCGACGGCGTTCTCGCTGCGGTAGCCGGCGTGAACGAGCGTCAGGTTCATCCGGGACAGCTCGTCCCCCCCCGAGGGCTTGGCGAGGCGCGCCAACGGGCGCAGGATGTTGGCGATCCGGGCCAGGGTCTTTTCGGGCGTCTTCGTATCGATGGCGACCAGGTCCATCCCGTGGGTGGGCCGCTCCAGCCGGTCGATCACCTCGTCGTGGCGATCTCCGAGCATCGAGCGCGCGGCGACGGCGATCGCGATCACGCAGAGCAGACCACCCACCGCCGCGACGATGAGCTCCGTGCTGATGCCGGAAAAAAGCTCGCCCATCAGATCGTGACCTTGTTCATGTCGCGCATCCAGAGGAATCCCATCGTCCACATCGTGAGCGCGACGCCGCACATGATGTGCCCTAAATCGGTGGTAAATAGCGGCATGATGTAGGGCCGGTTCGCGAACAACAGGAAGAGGAGCGTGACGAATGGGAGCGCGCCGACGATGTAGCTCGACATCCGCCCCTCGGCGGTCAGGCCGGCCAGCTTCCCTTGAAACCGGTAGCGGGCGCGAACGGTGTCGGCGATCTTCTCGATGATCTCGACCAAGTTGCCGCCGGTCTCCTTCTGCACGATGACCGACAGCGCGAAGATCTTGAGATCCTGGTTGTCCGGGGCGCGCCGGGTCATGTCGGCGACCGCCTTCTCGAACGGCAGGCCCAGCTCCTGCGACTCGAACGCCCGTCCGAACTCGATGGAGACCGGCGTCGGCATCTCGGTCGCCACCATCTTGAAGGCGCTGGACAGCGCGTGCCCGGCGCGCAGTGACCGCGCCATCATTTCCAGGGCATCGGGGAGCTGCTCGGAGAGCTTTCGACTGCGCCGCGAGCGCATGAACATCACGAAGCCGAGAGGCAGGAAGCCGAACAGAAGCACCAGAATCAGCGACAGCCAGCCGCCGTCGCTGAGAAGACCCAGAATCAACCCCACGAAGGCGCCCGCGGCGCAGTAGCCGAGCAGGCGCGCGACGGTCATCTCGAGCTCGGTCTGCTCGAGCATGGTCTCCAGGCGCGCGGTCAACTTGAGTGAGCGCAAGATTGCGTCGATCGCGGGGTTGGCCGAGAGCTTCCCCTTGCGAAGCAGCCCCGTCACCGCCCCCCTCCCCTCGAAGGTCCCCAGCGAGGAGAGGCGCCTCTTGAGCTCGTCTTGGCGCCGGTCGGTGAAGAACCGCAGCGTGTAGAAGAGCGCCTCGATCACCGCCACCGCCGTGAACGCCAGGACGCCGATTAGGATGATCTGCATATCCGGCTCCTACAAATACGGCTTGATGATCTCCGCGGGATCGATGCCGTAGCGCTCGATGCGATCGAGCGCGCGCGGCCGAATGCCCGTGAAGCGGAATTGCCCGATCACCTTGCCCGCGGCGTCGGTGCCGGTCTGCTCGAACTTGAAGATCTCCTGCATGGTGATGACGCCGGCCTGCATGTCGGTGATCTCGGAGATGCTGGTGATGCGGCGCTTTCCGTCGGTCCCGCGCGTGAGCTGGATGATGGTGTTGACCGACCGCGCGATGGTCTGCCGGATCAGCGTCTCCGACATGTTGATGCCGCCCATGCCGACCATCGCTTCGATACGCGACAGCGCGTCGCGCGGCGTATTGGCGTGCACGGTAGTCATCGACCCTTCGTGGCCGGTGTTCATGGCTTGGAGCATGTCGAGCACCTCGCCGCCTCGGCACTCACCGATGACGATCCGGTCGGGACGCATACGGAGCGCGTTCTTCACCAGATCGCGGGCCAGCACCTCGCCCTTGCCCTCGATGTTGGGCGGGCGCGTCTCGAGGCGGACCACGTGCCGCTGCTGGAGCTGCAGCTCCGCCGCGTCTTCGATGGTGACCACGCGCTCCCCCTCGGGGATGAACGACGACAGCGCGTTCAACATGGTGGTCTTGCCGGTGCCGGTTCCGCCGCTGATGAGGCAGTTCAACTTGGCCTTCACGCAGGCAGCCAGAAACGCCAGCATCTCCGGGGTCGCGCTGTTGATGGCGACCATGTCCTTGACCCGCAGCGGTGAGCCGCCGAAGCGCCGGATGGACAGCACCGGCCCGTCGATGGCGAGGGGCGGAATGATCGCGTTGACGCGCGCACCGTCGGGGAGGCGGGCGTCGGCCATCGGCGACGACTCGTCGATGCGGCGACCGACGCGCGACACGATGCGCACGATGATCTGCTGCAGGTGCGCGTTGTCGCGAAAGCGCACGTTGGTCAGCTCGAGCTTGCCGAAGCGCTCGACGTATACGGTGTTGAAGCCGTTGACCATGATGTCCGAGATCGTCGTGTCCGCGAGCAACGGCTCGAGCGGGCCCAGGCCCGTCACCTCGTCGAGCAGCTCCTCGACCAGCTGCTCGCGCTCGAGCCGGTTGAGCGGCAGATCGCTGGCCGCCAGCAGCTGATTCAGGATGAGGCGCAGCTCGTCCCGGAGCTGATCGCGCGGCAGCCGCTCGATCGTCTGCATGTCCAGCTTCTCGACCAGCTTCTGGTGCAGCTCGTGCTTGAGCTCGTGGTAGGCGTCCGGGTTGGCATTGGGAATGGTCGCCGGCCGCGAGGAGGGCGTCCGGGGAACCGTGGCCGAGAACGAGCCGGTCGACGGCTCGGTTTTCATCAGGCGATCACGTAGTCCCATCGACGACCTTCTTTCCGAACAGCGTCCCGAGCAGGCTCTGCCGGCGCAGGCGCGGCGCGCGCTCCGGCAGCAGATGCGGAATCAGTCCTTCAATGTCCTGGGTGATCTTGGCGCGCGGCGCGATCTCGGTGAGCAACAACCCTCGGTTGATCGCGTCGATCAGCACCAAGAAGTCGTTGCTGATCGTGTGCGTGAGCGGTTGGCCCAGCGTCTCGCTCACGACCTCGATGCTGATCTTGGAGGCCTTGAGATAGCGGTTGAGGAGCAGCTTGACGCGCCCCTGGTCGTATTGCAGCCGCCCGAACAGCTCCAGGCAGCGCTGGCCGTTACGAACGGCCGGCACGTCCTGGGTCAAGGTCATGAACACGTGCTGGCTGCCATCCAGCGCCGCCAGAGAGATCTCGTCGAACCCACGCACACCGTCGACGATCACGAAGTCGTAGTTCCTGCGTAGAAACTCCAAGAGCGCCGCGACGTCCGGACCCTTGATCTGCTCCGCCTCCTCGACCTTGCTGCTCTGGGCGAGCACGTTGATGCCCGAGCGGTGCTTGGTCACCGACGATGCCAGCAGATCCCGATCGAGGCGGCTCATGTTGGCGAGCACGTCGGTGATCGAATAGCTCCCCGGGATATCCAGGAACGCGAGCACGTCCCCCAGGTAGAGATCGAGATCGACCAGACAGACCCGCAGCGACCGGCGCTGCATGGCGCCGGCCAGGTTGGTGGCGATCGCGGTGGCGCCCACGCCCCCCTTGGCGCCGAAAATCGTCACCACCTGGCCGAGCTCGCCGGCGCCGAAAGTCACCTTGGCGTGGGTGCGAACGGCCAGACGCAGCTCCTCGTGGTCGCTCTCGAGCACGAACTCGCGCGCGCCGGCGCGCATCGAGCGCAGGATGAGCTCCGGATCCTTGGTCTCGGAAACGACGATCACGATCCCACCCGCGGCCGAGATGTTGTGGATGATGCCGAAGCGCGCGGGCGTGTCCGATCGGACCGCCACGATGGCGGCGCCTGGGTTCAGGCTGCGGTATTCGTCGGCGATCTGCTCGGCGGGCGTCTTGGACCGAACGACGTTGGCGACGTCCTTGAGCGCCAGGCGCAAGTCGGCCTGTTGGGCATCGTCCATTCCAAGCAGCATGACGGTTGGTCTCGACATGGTGATCTCTCAGCCTTAGCGGATAAATCCCAGCTCGCCAGTGGGTCCGCGGTCTTTCATCGCCGTCGAGCGCGGCGCCCCGCCCGCGTCGGCCTCCTTCATGGCGTCGCCGCTGTCGCTCGCGTGCCCACCACCGCCGTCACTGCCGAACAGGAAGAGCTGAATGTCATTGGGATCGTTGAGCTCGTTCTCGGTCGGCAGATGGGGAGCATCGTGGGGCGCCACCGGTTTGGCCAGGTGGGCGGTCACCACCACCAGGAGCTCGGTCTCGTTGCGCTGATAGCTCACCGATCGAAACAGCGCGCCCAAGATCGGCAGGTCGCCCAGAAACGGGATCTTGCTGATGGTTGACTGGACCTTGTCCGAGAGCAGCCCGGCGATCGCGAAGCTCTGGCCATCGGCCAGCCGGACAGTGGTCTCGCTCTGGCGCGAGGTGAGCCCAGGGATCGACAGGCCTCCGATGGTGACCGATCGGGTGGGGTCGACGTCGCTGACCTCCGTCGAGAGCTTGAGGTGCAGCGCCCCGTCGGCGATCACCGTGGGCGTGAAGTTCAGGATGATGCCGAACTTCTTCCACAAGACCGAGATCGCGCCCAGGGTGGTCGACATCGGGATCGGAAACTCGCCGCCGACCAGAAACTTTGCCTCCTGACCGGAGAGCGCGACGAGCGTCGGCTCGGCCAGCATCTTGGCGAGGCCACTCTGTTCGAGGACATTCAGGATGGCGCTGAACGGAAACGTGGGCAGACCGGAAAAGAAGACCGAGAACCCTGCACCGGGCGTACCCTGCACCGGGGGCAGCCCCGCCGACCCCGTTCCAGGAACCGCCACGAACCCATCGCTGGCCTGACCGGGATTGGTGATACCGCTCAAGAAACGCCCGCCCGCGTCCTGGTGGAAAAAGTTGATGCCGAGCTGGCGGAGGCCGGAACGCGAGACCTCCGCGAACTTCACTTCGATCTGGACTTGCTGGTTGCCGACGACGTGGATCAGGTTGGCCACCTTCTCGGCATGCAGCTGCGCGACCTCGGCCGCCCGTTCCGGCACCCGCACGTCGGAGACCTCGCCGGTGAGCACCACCAAATCACCGGCCGCCGAGACGTCTATTTTTTCGTTGGGAAACAGGTCGCCGAGCTGGGCCTTGAGTCGATCCAAGTTGCGCGTGACCTGCAGCGCGAGCACCAGCGGCTCGTCGTGTTTGTTCCACAGTGTCAGATCGGTCGTGCCCACCCCCTTCGACGTGAGGAGCAGCTGCACCGGCGTGATCACCTTCAGGTCGGCGACCCGGGGATCGGCCACCGAAACCCGACCGATGGGCTCGGACAGGATCAGCAGGCGATTCTGGCCGGTCTGCAGCGCCAGGTTTCGCACCGCGCCGACCTCGCGTTCGATCCGGATGGCGGGGACCGAGCTCAACCCAGAATCGGCGGCGACCGCACCACCGCCCCCACCCAGCGCCAAGGCGGACATCAGCGTCGCGGGAACAAGCGCGCCGGATTTCACTAGCGGCCGTCTCCCTTTACAAAGTTCCGCTGTTCGTATCGATCGCCGCGCAAGATCTCGACCGTATCTCTCTTGGGAGCGTCGGATTGCGCGCCGGCCGGCGACGCCCCAGTGACCTGCCGACCGCCGCGGCCGCGCCGGGCGGCGACCGGCGCCCGCGGCGGGGTCGCACCTTCCGGCTTTCCGCCAACCGCCAGCGGCTCCGCGATCAATGCATCGTCCATCGCGCCGCTCGTGGTGGCCGGCAGCGAATCGGTCCAGCTGCGCAGGGTCAGCACCAGGCGCCCCTCCTGCGAGGCCAGCGCCAGCCGTTCGGAGTCCTGCGGCGACACCAACAGGGTCGCGACGGTCGCCGGGCTGGCGCGCATGCGCGCCTGATCGTTCGCTTCGACGTCCTGGCCGACGGCCAGCACTTTGATATTTTGCATGAACACCTTCGAGGTCATCTGGCCCCCGGGCCGGCTCGGATGCATCGTGACGAGAATGTCGACCCGGTCGTCGGGATGGATGAAGCCCGCGACGCCCACGACGTCGTCGACCCGGACCGCTATCGCCCGCATGTTGGGTGGAATCAGCGCGGCCAGACCGTTGCCGGCGTTCTTCGAGGCCAGCATCCCCGGCAGCACCGGCTGTCCGGCCAGGACCCGCGAAAGCAAGATGCGCTCGGCCACCTCCTTCGGATCGCGGATCGATCCCGCGGGCAGGTGATCCGCCGGCCATTCGGCGAGCTTGAGATCCTCCGGACGGATCTTCGATGCCAACGGCAGATCGACGGCCGCAACCACGATCTTTGCCGTCGGCGAGGACACCCCACCCGAGCGATGATCGAGGTAGCGCGCTATGAAGAGCGCGGTACCGAGCCCGGCGACCAGCGCGAAGGCCCAAAACAGCGCCGCGCGCGTGCCCGAGCGGCGTGCGGTCCCAGCCGCCGCGCGCAGACGATTCGATCCCATCGAGTCATTGATCGCCAAGGGCATCTCCTGAAAAGACATCGTCGCCCGCACGAGTCGAGCGCACCAAAGGCATAGAAGTAGTCATCGACGGGCTGCGCCGTAGGTTTAGGTGCGTCGATGCCGAGGACTGGATCACGCCGCAGCATGCAAGTTCGCATGCCCAGCGAAAAGCATCAAGATGCGTCATGCTCAGGCTGAAGCGGCCACCCAAAACGCGACCACCGCCCCGCAGGCGATCGCCAGCGCGTAGGGAACGGATATGTGCCCAGCGCGGTGCGATGGGACAGCGGGGAGCTCATTCTGCAGAACGGCCAAGGTCAAATTCGCCCTGATCTCCGCGCGCGCCGAGGCGCGCCCAAAGAAATAACAGATCGCCGCAACCAAACCACCGGCCGCGGCTGTCGACAGCGCGAACCAAGAGAGCTGTGCCAATCCCACCCAAGCGCCGGTGGCAGCCGCCAGCTTCACGTCACCGCCACCGATTCCCCCCAGGCGCCAAGGGCGATAGAGCGTGGCGACGACCAGCGCCGCCACGCCCACGCCCGAAAGCGCAGCCAATCCCCCTTGGTCAATCGCGCGCACCACCACCGCCGAGAGGAATATGAATCCAGAAATTGCGTTCGGAATCCGGCGATTCCGCAGATCGCAGACGACCGCCGCGATCAATCCCAGTGCCAGTGGACCAAGGTGGGGTATTGGCAGTGTCATCTAGCTCGACTGACCAGCCAGACCCCCCGGATCTGAATCGTGCTCTGCTTTGGTGTTACAGGGAGTTTTGTACATTGTTGAAGTTGTTCTTGATCTTGTTTCCCAAGACCAAGACGACCGCAATGATGACACCCGCGATGGCGGCCACGATGAGCCCGTATTCGACCGCAGTAGCACCTTCTTCGTCCTTGAACAGCTTGATCGCGTTCTTCAGCATAGTCGGTTCTCCTTCGATCGATATTGGGTCAGGTCGTTTCAGTGCCCGAATCCAGAGTGATCATCATCGGGCCCCCCTCACGAGTGGCAAAACACACTGAAATTACGTATCAAGCCCCATGTCGCCTGGTGTCGACGGGGGCCGAGTTACCCTGGCGCCCCCGACCACCGCTACATGGCGTTTTGTACATTATTGAAGCTGTTCTTGATCTTGTTTCCCAAGACCAAGACGACCGCGATGATGACACCGGCGATGGCGGCTACGATGAGCCCGTACTCGACCGCGGTGGCGCCCTCTTCGTCCTTGAACAACTTGATCGCATTCTTCAACATGGTGAGCTCTCCTTCGATTGGTCAGGTCGTTCAGTGCCCGAATCAGAGCGACCCATCATTGGGCGCCCTCACGTAGTGCACAATACTGAAATTGCGTGATAAAGCACTATGTCACTGCTATCGACGAACGCCGAGTAACCTTTAATATGATCTCTCAGAAATGATCGGCTTGCGTGGTTCCACGAAGGTGCAGGTAATCGCTGCACCTACAGTCGCGCCGGGAGATTCTTGGGCCAGCGGCTCGCTTTGCTGTAAAGGTTACGAGTCTTGACGCCGAGAGCGTAGACAACGACCACGATGACGCCGGCGATCGCACCTACCCTGAGGTCGTATTCCACCGCGGGTGCTCCGGAAGGGTCGTTCAGGAGCGTAACTACCCGGCGCGCGAGATGGTCGAACGCGAATACCGCTTTGATTCAGTGTGGATTTGCAACGCCAGTCAAATCATCTTTTGCGCGGCTGCTTCCATCCTTCTGGAGGGTGACGTCATGATCCCGATCCGTGTGCATCGACGGCTTTTGGCGCTCGCCGCCGCGCTCTGCCCAATCTTGGCCCTTGGTTGCGGGCGCGTTCCCGGGCAGTTCGAGATTTTGAACAACCAGGTTCCAATAACCGCAGGCGGCGGGTGCACCATTCCTGTCGACGAAGCGGTCTACAGCGGTAAGGGAATGCTGGACCTGAGCATCGTTCGCGGCGACTTCTCGACGGCCTACTTCGTCTTCCCGCTGATCGAAAACAACCTGCCCCCGTCGGCCGGCAACAGCATCGATCCGAACCAGATCCAGCTCTCCGGGTTCAACATCGACATCGGCACCATCGGCGTCGTTCCGGATTCGGTGGCGACCGTGCTGCACGGTAGCTCGCTGCTTCACTATCAGACAGCCTGGTCCGGCGGCATCGATTCGGGGGGCGGCAAGATCAGCGCGAGCGTCGAGGCCTTCCCGGTCGCGCTCGCCCAACAGCTTGCCGCCTCGGGTAGCTTCGGGACCGAACCTTCGGTGGTGTTCAATCTGAAAATCCAGGCACTCGGAACCACCAACAGCGGCCGCAGCCTGCAGTCCGATCCGTTCGACTATCCCGTCGAGGTCTGCGCCGGCTGCCTGGCCAGGGATCTGGGCCCCTGCCCCTCCGCGGCGACGCCCGCCAACCTCGGAAACGGCTGCAACCCTGCTCAAGATGAACCGGTCGACTGCTGCACCGACAACGGCGTTCTCGTCTGCCCCGCGACGGTGGCAAGCCCGTGATAGCCCGGCGCGGCCTGTGGGCTATCGCGCTCGTGCAGGCCCTGGCCTGCGGCACCAACAACAGCAACAATCCCTTCATCGCCCCGACCGGCGGCGGCGGCGCCGGATCCACGATCACGCCGAGCGGCACGGTCGCGATCGCCTTGCAGTCCCCGCCTACGCCGGCCGACGGCGCCACGCTGGCGTCGAACAGCGACGTCCCGGTGAGCGCAACGGTAGACATCCAAGGCGGCACCGACTTCGTCGACACGAGCAGCGTGAAGGTCACGGTGACGCCGATGGGAAGCACCACGGCGGTGACGAACGGCCAGCTGATCTCCACGGGCAGCGACCTGTACACGGGGACGATCAGCCTCGGCAAGCTCCCCGTGGGAGGGTACACGCTCACCGTCACCGCCAAGAGCTCGGGGGGCGCCGTCGGCAAGGCCACCAAAGACTTCACCGTGGACAACGGACCGATCGTGACGGTGCTGTCCCCGGTGGCCGGCCAACCCTACAATGGAAGCCTTACCATCGAGATCATCGCCGACCCGGGCGCGTATCCGCCCCTGGCAAGCGGTGGGCCGACCGTGACGGTGGGGGGCATGCCGGTGCCGCTTGCGCCCGACGTGGCGCTCAACAGCTACCGCGCCACCATCGCCTTCGATCCCGCCACGCCGCCTCCGGCAGGCGTGCAGGTATTTCCGCCGCTCGCGGGCAAGCAGCTGCTCGACGTCAAGGCGACCAACGCCAACGGCGTCACGACGGAGTCGCAGGTCATCTTCACCATCGACGTTGTCGGGCCGACCATCGCGAGCACGATCCCGATTCCGGGTGAGATCGTGGGCGGCGTAGTGAAGATCTCGGCGACCATCACGGACGATTCAGGGGTGCTCGACTCCTCGGTGATCGCGATCATCGGCGACAAAAACACCCCGATCTTCGATCTGCCGCTCGCGCCGCAGGGGAGCGGCGTCTACAGCACGCTGTTCGACACGGCCACCCTCACCCCCTGCCAGGCGCCTCCCTCCAACACGAGGTGTATCGTCTACCCGACGGTCTCGTTTCGGGCATCGGACTCGGTGGGGAACCAGACCGTGGTCGGTTACGAATTCTCGGTCGACAACATCGCTCCCGTCGCCGACCTCGATCCGCCGCAGATGCGCGGGATGCGCCTGGGCCCGACGAGCTACGAGTGTTCTCTGCTCTTCGATCCGCTCAGCGTCAATCAAAACGTGGGCGACATGCCCAACGACGGTTGTATGGTCCCGCAGATCTTCGACCTGCGCGCGCGCATCGAGGACGACGGCAACCACGCCCACGGGCTCAAAGTGGTGCCGATCGCCACGGTCGATCCGGATAACACCAGCGTCTATATCCTCGACGACACCAGCCAGCCGCTGGTCGTGGATAGCAACGGCGATGGCAACTGCGATCAGATCAACCCGCTGCTGGTTCCGACCATCGATCCCCCCACCACCAGCAACCAGGTGCTGAAGATCCGCTTGGCCGGTGTGCCGCCCGCGGGCTTCGCCGATTTCCGGCCCGACAATGCGTTGCCCTCGACGCTCACGCCCGGCATCCCCTGCGTCCAGGGCTCGTCGCTGGGGCCACCGCCCTTGCTCTGCATCTTCGAACAGCCGACCATTGCCATTGGATACGCCGACGGCCTACCGGCGATCTGGTCGGTCGAGCCAATCGAGGCCACCTTCCGCTGCCTCGGGAGCCAATTCGATGCGCTCGCCAACAACATCAGCGAAGGGTGGGCCTGCATCGCCGTGGGCACCGCGGACCTGGCCGGCAACAAGAGCGTCTCGGCGCCGATGCGCGTCTACATCCAGTACGACGACGCCGGCGGGTTTTGCGCCGCGCCGCCCGCCGGGGCTGGCCCGCCGCCCACCTGCACGGGAACGTTCGACGCCGGCACGAACACCGCCGCGGTGGGCGCCTGCAACGCGCGGAAGTTCACCGGCACCGAGTACTACTGCGCCCCGGGCGCCTGCTGACGCCGGCCGGGCTATCCTCGACGTCGTATGGGCGATCCGGGCATCGTCGTCGACGCGCTCGTCAAGACCTTCGGGTCGAAGACGGCGGTCGCCGGGCTGTCGTTCTCGGTCGCGGCGGGTGAGATCTACGGCCTCCTCGGACCGAACGGCGCCGGCAAGACCACCACGTTGCGCGTGCTGGCCGGCATCCTGACGCCGACCGGTGGGCGGGCGACCGTCGCGGGGTTGGACGTCGCCGCCCACCCCCTCGAGGTCAGACGACGGCTCGGCTTCCTCACCAACACCACCGGGCTTTATGCCCGGCTCACCGGTCGCGAGCTGCTCGACTACTTCGCGCGCCTCTACGGAATGTCGCCGGCCGCGGCCGACGCCCGGATCGCGACGCTGATCCGGGCGCTCGATCTGGCGCCGTTCTTCGGGCGCCGGTGCGAGGCGCTGTCGACCGGCGAGCGACAACGGCTGTCGATCGCCCGCGCGGTGCTGCACGATCCCGCGGTCCTGATCCTCGACGAGCCGACTGCCGGCCTCGACGTGCTCGCTTCGCGGTTCTTGCGCGCCTTCGTGCGCGCCGAGCGCGATCGCGGTAAGGCGGTGGTCTTCTCGACCCACTATCTCGCCGAGGCCGAGCTGCTGTGTGATCGCATCGGCCTCCTGCACCATGGAGGTCTTTTGGCCGAGGGAACGCCCGCGGCGTTGCGCGCGATGGCGGGCGAAGCCCCCAGCCTCGAAGAAGCCTTCCTGCGCCTCTGCGCCGCCCACGACGAAACCGATTCCGATTCCGACGCCGAGGTCGCCGGCCCGTGAGGGCGCGCGACGAAATCGACTTCGCCGACGAGGTCGCCGGCCCGTGAAGCTGCGCGAGGTGACGCTGGTCGCGGGCAAGGAGCTGCGGGAGACGCTGCGCGATCGGCGGACGCTGGCGGTCATGGTGCTGTTCCCGCTGGTGGTCTATCCGCTGGTCTCGCTGGTGACGGCCCAGGTGCTGGCGGCCCGCGTGGCCCGCGTCGAGGCGCACGTCTCGCGTATTGCCGTCCAGGGTCCCGCACCGCTGACCGCGGAGGTGCGCCGCCGGTTGACGGGGCCCGACTTTGCGCCCGCGTCTGCCGGCGCGCCCGCCGACGTCGCCGCGAACCGCGTCGACGCCTTCGTCGAAGTGACGCCCGGGCCGTCGGGCACGCCACCGTCGGTGCGAATCCTCTTCGATGAAACGCGGGAGAGCTCGACCGCGGCGCGCGATCGGGTGGCGCAGGCCCTGGGCGTCGTGACGGGCGCCGGGTGCGCGCCGGCCTTCGCGATCGTGACCCAGGGGATCGCGCCGCGCGCGCGGGTGAGCGGGTACCTGCTCTCGAAGATCTTGCCGCTGATCGTGGTGGTGATGGTGATGCTGGGCGCGTTTCACCCCGCCATCGACATCACCGCCGGCGAGCGCGAGCGGGGCACGCTCGAAACCACGCTCTCGGCGCCGATCGACCGGGCCGCGCTGATGGCCGGCAAGGTGCTGGCCGTCGCGACCCTAGCCGCGCTCACCGGTTTTCTCAATTTGGCTTCGATGTCGTTGACGGTGCTGGAGGGAGCTCGGTTGGTGGCGGTCGGCGCGCCCCTCTCCATCCCGTGGCTCCACATCGCCGCCGCGTTCGCGGTCATCCCACCGACGGCCTTCCTGTTCGCGTCGGTGATGGTGGCGTTGGGCTCGGTCGCACGCAGCTTCAAGGAGGCACAGACGCTGCTGACGCCGGTCTATTTCCTCTGCATGGCGCCGTCCCTCACCGCCGCCCTGGGCGACTTCCGGCTCGACGGGATCACCGCCGTCGTCCCGGGGGTGAGCGTGACCTTGCTCGCGCGCGACCTGATCCTCGGGCGGGCGCCGCTGGGGCTGTCCCTGATCGTCGTCGGCAGCACCATCGTCTACGGCCTCTGCGCGCTCGTCCTCGCCGCACGCCTCTATGACTCGGAGCGACTGTTCTTCACCGACGAGGCCGGCCTGGGCCTGGGCGCCTGGAT
>Ga0209863_10000563_pt1 | contig 17581 bp, 10 predicted proteins | sample OrgsoiDNA2013046_FD_185796 | JGI IMG/M metagenome (GOLD analysis project Ga0209863, IMG submission 185796) | Permafrost soil microbial communities from the Arctic, to analyse light accelerated degradation of dissolved organic matter (DOM) -... | ecosystem: Environmental > Terrestrial > Soil >...
AAGCCAGTCTGAACGATAAAGAATATTTCGTGGAATATCATACTGCTTTTGCCGAGGTGGAAACGGTTTTTCTTCAGAGTAAAAAAACCAATCGCTGGTGGATGCAGCTGCCCGACCAGAAATATATTGCCTGCTCTTATCAGGATTATCTTCAGGCCAGCAGCAATGAAGTTCCGGAGAGATGGCTGCGGGCACAGGAACGGTAAACGCCTAAAGCCCAAAGCTTAAAGCCTAAAACCAATACAAGCTTAAAGCCTAAAGCCCAAAGCCTAAAACCAATACAAATAATTAACAGGGATAGATTGATTCAAACTTCAAGAAACTTCTTCACAAAAATAGCTTTAGGCGTAAAAAAAGTTTTAGGCTTTAGACTTTGGGCTTTAGGCATTATAGTCAGTCTCTCAATCAATCAGACTTCAAAAGCGCAATGCTGTCTCCCGGGAAATTCTTCGCTCAAACAATTTCTGGATAACAAAGAACTCCGAACCGCTCATGTGGGTGTATATGTTTACGACGACTCCGCGAAAAAAGTGATTGCGGATTACCAGAGCGATAAATATTTTGTTCCCGCCAGCAACACAAAATTATTTTCCCTTTATGCCGGCATGAAATACCTGGGGGATTCACTGGCAGGTATCCGTTATATAGAAAAAGACACAGCCTTATGGCTGTTCCCTACCGGTGACCCGAGTTTTCTGCATCCGGATTTCCAGTCGCAACCGGTATTTGACCTAATGAAGAAAACGAAGAAAAAGATTTATCTGGTTGATAATGGATTTGCCGAGTCTCCATTGGGAGAAGGCTGGGCCTGGGATGACTACAACGATGATTATTCCGTGGAGCGAAGCCAGTTTCCGGTTTACGGAAACTTCATTCGCTGGAACCGGCAGAAATCCCCATTCCGCAGCAACGCTTCTTTTGAAGAAACGCCAAGCGTATCCAGCTCTCCCGAAATTTCATGGAAAGTGAGATTTAATCCAGACAGTCTGCCCAAAACTTTCTTAGTAAAAAGGGTCATCGATTCAAACGTGTTCAGCATCCGCCTGGGGAATGAATCAAATATAATACAGGACGTTCCTTTTATCACTTACAATATGAATTCTGCCGCTGAATTACTGGGTGATTCCGTTGGAAAACAGGTTTACATTTATAAACCTCCTGCCTATATCCCGACTAAAGAGTTTCGTATGGGAAATTCCATAATTCCTCCAGTTATTCGTTCCAGACCGGTAGATTCTATTTTCGTTCCAATGATGTACCGGAGTGATAACTTCTTTGCTGAACAAACTTTGCTGATGGTAAGTGATGTGGAACTTGGATATATGAAAGATGAAGTCATTATCGACAGCCTTCTTACCGGCCCATTAGCTGATCTCCCGCAAAAACCATCCTGGGTAGATGGAAGCGGTTTGAGTCGATACAATTTATTTACAGCACAGGATTTTGTGACCCTTCTGATCAAATTTAAAAATGAATTTGGGATGGACCGAATGAAAAGAATCCTTCCGACCGGCGGGACTGGTACTCTGAAAAATCGCTATCTCGCGGGCGCCGGATATGTGTTTGCTAAGACCGGCTCCATGAACGGCGTGGTCTGTCTAAGCGGTTATGTCTATACGATAAAAAAACACCTGTTAGAATTTTCCATTCTCGTCAACAACGAAATGGATAGCGCACCGGCGATCAGAAGAGAAATGGAAACTTATGTTGAATTCCTACGTAGGAACAATTAAGCAAATGAATTAATCTTCTAATTAGAGTTAATAACGCCGCGAAGGAAGAGATAGCTAATTTAAATTACAAATATTTCTGTAGAAATTGACATTGCGCCTTACTGGCTTTATTGAACATCTCACCGGGATAATATAGAAGTCCAAAATGACCTCCATCAACTTCCATCAATTCTTTTGGACCAGGAATTAAGTCATACACCTCTTTTGCAACAACAGGGCTTGTCAATTCGTCTTCTTTGGCAATTAATAAAAAGACAGCCGCTTTTATATATTTGGCACCTAATGCAGGATGAAATAATACAATTGCATTTGGATTTACATAAGTTGCCAGATTTTTCCAGCCCGTATTGTGCCGACCTCCATATTCAATAAACCAGCGAAAAGCCGTTAAGGGCTTAAGCAGAGATGGAGTTCCCTTTTGATCGGTAGACACTACAGGAAGAGGCCCGTTGGTTATCTCCGGCTTTCCGGCAATATCTCCATTTTTAAAAAAATCAATTATGGCGTTGAACAACTTCCCATCTTCGTCAGCCGGGGCAGATTTATCATTACAGGCAGGCACCTGGCCAATAATTACCTTTATGCGCAAATCGATTGCCCCTAAAATAAGTGCCTGACCCGCACTCAGGCTATCACCCCACAATGCAATTCGATTTGAATCAATTCCCTCGATGCCCGTAACAAAATTTATGGCATCCTGATAGCCTCTCATTTGCAGCCACTTATTTATTTCCTGCCTGGGCTCTCCATCACTCATGCCAAAATTCCGGTGATCATATAACAAAACCGCAAAGCCCGCTTTACAGATTTCATCAGCATAATTATCTGTAACCATACCAATGGTAGCGCTAAAGCCGTGCGTCATAATCACGATCGGCAGAGGTTTTGAATTGTCAGCCGGAAGATATAATCTGCCGCGAACTGTTGCAGCTTGCGATTGAAATTCCGTATTCTTAAACATTATTTGGATTTTAATAACTGCTGATGAATTTACGATTTAAGATTTGCAACCAGATAAAATTTGTTTTACGCCTACCGGCAGGCGGTCTTTAGGCTTAGGTGTGTTTTGGTTTTAGGCATTTGGCCATAAGTTTTATACGTTTTTTGGTTTTAAGCGTTCAGCTTTAATCTGGCAATCATACCAGGATTTAATGGGATACCCTGGTCATTTTCGACTAATCCACCTTTGCATTCATACGGTTTATGATATTCCTACCCAATGTTATTCCGGGTTTTTCAATTATCCGATACGTCAAGAAAGATATAATTGTCAAGGGCAGAAGAGTTGCCAGGACACACATCAAAAAGGAAAGGCTTGTATTTGGCCCCAGCAAATAAATTTTCTTATATAAATCACCAATATAGTATACCAATTGTGGGTGATTTAAATATAGTGAGTAACTGATAAGGCCAAAGAAAACTGAAATTCGGTTGACTATAATTTGTATCGGAAAAATCGAGAGGCCAATCAAAAGCGTTCCATAAGCAATCGACATCGGATAATTAAGTGGTATTCCACCAAATATCTTTGGAAAATAAGGAACTACGATAATTATGATAGAGCTACAGATGATTAGCAATAACGAAATTCTTTTGTTTATCTCTTTCTCGTTTATAATTAAAAAAATATGATAACAAATAATTCCCATTGCAAAAACTGGTAACTGACTTAAAATCCCAATACCACTATTATAATTTGGGCTCTTATGAGTAAGCTCAAAATGCAACCATGAAAATATAAAACTGCATAGTAAGAAGATGACCGAGCGATTAAGGTTTTTACAGAATCGAATTATTAAAGGGAAGAACAGATAAAATATCATCTCAACTCCGAGTGTCCAGCTCGCCCAAACAAGACCCTCCTGTTTTCCCGGAAAGAAATTAAATCCAAAAATAATATAAAGAACCAAAGATTTCTTGATCAGCCAAATGCCGGAAAATAAATCCCACCCAAACATCATAAAACACATCACGAATAACCAGGTATAATATAGGGGAAGAATTCTGAATCCGCGTCTCAAATAAAAGGACATAACAGGGCTTTTTTCTGAATGCTTTTCCTGAAATGTATAACAAAGAGTGAATGCGCTTATCACAAAAAATAGGGTAACTCCTGACCAGCCATTTAAGACGAGGGGCTTTATTAAATCAGGAATAGTAGACTTGAATTTTGGAACCAACGTAATGTGAAATATTACTACGTATAAAGCGGCGATACCTCTCAATGAATCTATAAAAGCTAAACGTTTTGGATCGCGCATTAAGGCCATTAAATATTACATCAATTTTTATGTTAGGACAGCTATTTTGACCAATTCGCTAATGCCGTCGTCCAAAAACTTTCTCCAGATAATCTCTTTTAAATTCAACAAAAACGGGCTTGCCGTTGGGGGAAGTATTGGGCTGGAGACAACGGAAAAGACTTTCGACAAGAGAGCGCATTTCGGGTTCTGACAAAACAGTGCCTGCCTTAGTAGCCTGCTGCCATGCGAGGGAGCGAATCATTTTTTCCTGGAGGGAATCTGTTTTTTCGTTACCAGAATGTTTACAATGCTCGAGTAAATTTTCAATTACTTTTTTCTCGTTTCCATCGGCATATCCGGCGGGTGCTCCCTGTACAATGAAACTATCTTTCCCGAATGGTTCGATTGCATAGCCCAATGCATTCAGTGCGGGTAACAGTTCCTGCAGCATCACCGCATCGGGGGTGGAAAGCGTGAGCGTTACCGGAAATAATCCAGGCTGCGTGGCCAGTGGTTTTCCGCTGAGGGCCAGCATAAATTTTTCATACAAAACCCGTTCGTGAGCGGCCTGCTGATGGACCAGCAGGAAACCGCCATGGGTCTCACAAATAATATATGTATTCTGTAGTTGGGTCAGTTTCAATTCCTGATCATGGAACAAGGGATCTGCGCTAAAACGTGCATATAGAGATTGAAAAGATGAAGCCGTTTCGCTGCTGTGTTCCAATTTCTCCACCCCCGTATTCTGATCCGTCTGCTGTTCATCGGAAAAATCATCTGAAATAATTCCTTTTGATTTGGCAAGTGTTGAACCCGCAACAGAAGCGGCAAAATTTTCATCTTCCATTTCGCGGTTCTTCCAGTGAACGAGTTCGCTTTGATTGTTCGGCTCTATAAAATGCGCCTGGTTTTTCTGGGTAAAAGTTTTGAATAAACTGGATGACTGAATTTCAGATTCTGCCCCGGCAGGGATTGGTTTGTTGATCGCATCAAGTTGCTGTATAGCGGGATCCAGATCAAAATCCAGACTCGGTGTAATGCTGAACTGGGCAAGCGCGTGTTTCACCGCCGCCTGAACAAAAGCATATACTATTTTTTCGTCCTCAAATTTGATTTCCTGTTTGGTTGGATGCACATTGATATCCACCCGCGACGGATCGATTTCAATGAACAGTACATATAGCGGAAAACTATCGCCGGGAATCATTTGCTGAAAGGCTGTCATCACCGCGTGATTCAGGTAGGCGCTCCGGATAAAACGATTGTTCACAAAAAAATACTGATCGCCTCTTGTGCGTTTCGCTATGTCTGGTTTTCCGACAAAACCTATGATATTGAGATAATCCGTATTCTCCTGGACCGTCACCAGTTTGGATGTATAACTGACCCCGAGTATTTGAATAATGCGTTGCTTCAGTGATCCTTTTTCCAGGTGGAAAACTTCCTGGCTGTTGCTGAACAGAATAAACCGTACATCCGGGAAAGAAAGTGCAACGCGGATGAATTCATCCACGATATGCCGCATTTCTGCTGCATTGCTTTTGAGAAAATTCCTGCGGGCCGGCACATTGAAAAAAAGATTTTTCATCGCAATGCTGGTGCCATTCGAACAGGCAACGGGTTCCTGTTTGGTAACAAAACTGTTTTCTATTTCGATGCAGGTGCCGTTTCCATCAACTGGTCTCTTTGTTTTGAGCTCTACCTGTGCCACGGCAGCAATGGATGCGAGGGCTTCACCCCGGAATCCCATGGTGCGGATACGAAAAAGGTCCTCAATATTCCGGATTTTGGAAGTGGCATGCCTTTCAAAAGCCATCCGGGCATCTGTAACGCTCATTCCCCTCCCGTTGTCAATCACCTGGACCAGTGATTTTCCGGCATCCTGAACAATCAGTTTCACCTGGCTGGCGCCGGCATCAATGGCATTTTCCATCAGTTCCTTCACGGCACTGGCCGGCCGCTGGATCACTTCACCCGCGGCAATCTGGTTTGCAATATTATCAGGAAGCAATTCTATCAGGTCATTCATCAGCAAATCCTTATTGACCGGGCAATTTAGTGAAAATAAAATTCGTTTAACTTCGAAGCCAGGTCTGGCAATTGTCAATTGTTAATTGTCAATTGTCAATTGTGAGACTTGCCCTGGTTTTAGGCTTTAGGCGTTGGGCTTTAAGCGTAGTAAAAATCCATTATGAAAAATGTTTTCCTGCCCTTATTCCTCGTTTTATCCCTTTCGCTCCATTCGCAATACAATGTAAATCTTCCGGCAAATAACTGGGTTGACTCGGTATTTAAAACCCTGACGGACACCCAGAAAATAGCCCAGCTGATCGTCGTTCGTTTATCATCCATTGACCAGTCCACCGGCAAAATCACCTTCTATGACAACCAGGTAGAGGTCGACATTAACCGGTTTAATATCGGAGGCATCTGCCTGTTCCAGGGAGGTCCGAAGAAACAGGCTGCCTTGATCAATCATTTTCAACAGATTGCCCGGACGCCGGTTCTGTTTTCCATCGACGCTGAAAACGGGTTGGGGATGCGCATGGACAGCGTGGGGGCGCTGCCCAGACAAATGATGCTGGGCGCCGTAGAGGACCCGCAGCTCATCTATGCCTATGGAAAAACGGTTGCTGAACAGTGCAAACGCATGGGCATCCAGGTTAACTATGCGCCGGTAGTGGACGTGAACAATAATCCCGATAACCCTGTAATCAACGACCGCTCCTTCGGAGAAAACCCGAAGCGGGTTGCGGAACTGGGTATCCAATATATGAAGGGTCTGCAGGATAACGGCGTTTTGGCCACGGCCAAACATTTCCCCGGTCACGGTGATGTATCAGTGGATTCTCACTATGACCTGCCCGTTATAAATAAAAGCAGGAAACAACTGGACACCCTGGAGCTTTACCCCTTTAAGAAATTAATTGAAGCCGGAATTGGTAGCGTAATGATCGGGCATCTTTTTGTTCCGGCTATCGATTCACGTGAAAACCGCGCTACTTCGATATCTGTAAATACCGTTACCGGTTTGCTCCGAAAACAAATGCATTTCAACGGCCTGAGTTTTACCGATGCGCTGGAGATGAAAGCTGTAACCAAATATTTTCCGGATGGAGACGCATCTGTGGAATCTCTGATCGCCGGTAATGATATGCTTTGTCTGCCGGGCGATGTGGCGCTCAGTGTGGGGAAAATTTTCAAAGCCATTAAAGCGAAAAAACTTAAGTGGAAAGATCTGAATGCGCGAGTTAAAAAAGTGCTGACTGCCAAATATCAGCTCGGAGTGGGACATTGGCAGCCCATCGACACTGTGCATCTCGTAGAAGATTTGAACAAAGACGTTCCGGAGCTTTATAGGAATATTGCCAAACAGGCCATCACCCTGGTAAGAAAATCGGATCGAACCTTTCCCACCCTGCTCGCCAAACGCGTTGCCTATATTGGTTTTGGTTTGATGACCGACAATACATTCAGTAAACGTATGCGGGACGATTTTCATGCAAACACATACTATTTCGATTATGGTCTCGATAGTGTGAAAGCGGCGGCGGCTTTTGAACTACTGAGAAACCGGTATGATATGATCGTGATCGGTCTCCATAATATCAACCGGTATCCTGCACATGATTTCGGAATCAGTGAGGCTGCCCTGCAGCTCCTGAAAAATCTGAGTCGTCAGCCGAATGCCGTGAGCTTTGTTTTCGGAAATCCATATGCACTGAAATATGTCTGCGACGCCTCTTTATTAATGGAATGTTATGATGACAATGAGATTACACAGGGGGTTGCGGCGGACTGGCTGAGTGGAAAATTCCTGGCCAGCGGTCGATTACCTGTATCCGTTTGTAATGGACTAAAAGCAGGATTCGGTATCAGTTACTCACGTGGACCCTTACCCGAAGTGGCTCCTGAGACCCTGGGTTTTAATCCGGCCAAACTTCAGCGCATTGATTCCATTTGCAAGCACGCCATTGCGTTGCAGGCGGCACCCGGATGTGTGGTAGTCGTCGTAAAGGACGGCCAGGTGGCCTATGAAAAAGCATTTGGAACACTCGAATATAATAAGGCCGAGCCCGTATACCCGGAAACGATTTACGACCTGGCATCGGTTACGAAAGTTTGCGCCACCACCATTTCGGTGATGAAATTATATGATGAAGGAAAACTGGACCTGCATCAGACACTGGGATATTATCTGCCCTGGGTAAGAGGAACGGACAAGGATTCTTTGCGGATCTGGGATATCATGCTTCACCAGGCCGGCTTAAAAGATTATATCCCTTTTTATGCAGAAACGCTTTCGAAAGACAAAGATGCCGGCCCCATGCCAGGAGTTTATTCTGCCATAACGGACAGTTTACATTCTATTCGCGTGGCAGAAAATTTATTTATCCGCACCGACTGGGAAGACACGATGTATCATCGCATACTGGCAAGCAAACTCGGGCCGGTCGGAAAATATGTATATAGCGACAATGATTTTATTTTCATGGGAAAGATTGTGGAAGCATTGAGTGGCCAAACCCTGGATGAATATGCTTATACAAATTTTTATCAGCCGATGGGTCTTTCCACGACGGGATTTAAACCGAGGAAAAGATTTCCGCTCAGCCGGATAGCGCCAACAGAACAGGAAGTTCCATTTCGCCGGCAGCTTCTGCGCGGAGATGTTCATGATCCAGGCGCTGCGATGTTTGGCGGAGTATCGGGCCATGCCGGATTATTCAGTGATGCTTACGACCTGGCCGTCATCATGCAAATGCTGATGAACGGAGGAACCATGTCGGGGCACCAGTATCTCAAAAAAGAAACCATCGAATATTTCACGGCTTATCACAGTGATTTCAGCCGGCGGGGTCTTGGATTCGACAAGCCCGAGAAAGACAATGCGACCCGCAAGGAACCCTATCCCTGCGCAGATGCATCTCCTCTGACTTTCGGGCATACGGGATTCACCGGAACCTGCGTTTGGGCAGATCCCGCTAAAAAAATTGTTTTAATCTTTCTTTCCAACCGTGTAAATCCCCAGGAAAGTTCAAGACTTTCCTCTTTGAGCGTGCGCGGAAATATTATGGAGGATATATATCAGGCGTTGCAGTAGGCTTGAGGCGTGAAGCTTGAGGCGTGAAGCTTGAGGCGTGAGGCTTGAACGATAGCTGTACCACATTTTCAAATTATCATTACTAATTCAATTAAGAATTCTTACATTCTTACAGTTACATCCCGCACTATGCGGGACCACATTAAGCTTCACGCCTCGAGCTTAACTCCCCCCTCCGGGGGGAGGAAAAAAACCAGTTACATTTTAATTCTCCCCTTCGTCCCATTTTAGGTTTTTTCTTCAGGGAATATTTTTAAAATTTAATGGTCCTTTTTTGCGAATTGATGTTGCCTTAACTGATTCTTTTACGACCAATCTGGATTATGAGAGCCCTGCCAATTCTTATTGCTTTACAGCTGTCATTTTTCTTATCCTTCTCCCAGGACAGGATTGGCAAAATTGAAGGCAGCGTTAAAGAAAGCGGTGGAAAATTCCTGGATGCCGTTACGATTTCCATTTTGAAGTCTGCGGACTCCGACCTCGTAAAAATTGCATTGACGGACAAATCAGGTGCATTTGTTTTCGAAAATATAGTGCCGGGTAAATATTTTTTGGCTGCCAGCCACGTGGGTTATATTCTCTGGTATGGAAGCGCTTTTGAAATAAATGCTGCTAATAATTCTGTCCATATAAATGAAATTTCCCTTCAGGCATCCCGCGATTCTTTGGGCACTGTAACGGTTACAGGTAAACGCCCCCTGATCGAAAACAGGATCGACAAAACGATTGTAAATGTGGATGCCTCCACTACCAATGGCGGATTGACGGCGCTTGAAATACTGGAAAAATCTCCCGGAGTAATGGTAGATAACGATGGGAAGGTCAGCCTGAAAGGCAAACAGGGAGTTATCATTATGATCGATGGCAAGCCCACTTACCTGAGTCCGCAGGATCTGGCCAGTTATTTAAAAAATATGCCGTCCAATCAGTTGGACCAGGTGGAAATCATGAGTCAGCCCCCCGCCAAATACGACGCTTCCGGAAACTCCGGTATCATTAATATCATCACTAAAAAAAATAAAAATGCCGGATTCAATGGGTCGCTGACCACCAGTGCCATTGTGGCAAAATATTTTAAGAATACGAACAGTCTGAATTTTAACTGGCATAAGGGGAAAATCAATATTTATGGTACTTACGGATTTTCATACTGGGAAGGCTTCAGTGATATCAATATAGATAAAAGTCTAAGGGAAAATGCGGGCACTGCCTTCGACAGATATTCTTCCCAATATACTTTCGGCAGGTATTCGGACCGCGCACAAACTTTCCGTGCAGGCATCGATTTTTTTGCCGATAAGAAAAACACATTTGGGGTTTCAGTAAATGGTACGGTGGATAAACAAAGCTTCACATCCACCTCCACAGCTAATATTTATGACAGCCTGCATAATTTTGTCCAATACAATAATGCGCAATCGCAAAACAAAACGCCCCAGACACATTTAGGGTTCAATGCCAACTGGCTTGGTAAACTGGACGATAAGGGTAGTGAATTTTCCATTGATGCCGATTATATATTTTATAATACCCAGGGCTCGGTCTATTCCAATAACTATTTATATGATGCAGACAAAATACCTTCTGAGGATCCCTACCTGCTCAATGGGCTGTTACCTTCCCTGATTGATATCTACAGCATTAAATCCGACTATAAAAAAATAGTCAATAAGGATATTACACTGGAAGCCGGTATTAAATCGAGTTATGTGAAAACGGATAACGATGCGGCATATTCATTGTTCGACAGCGAAGCTCAAAAATGGCAGTCAGACAGCAGCATCAGTAATCATTTTATTTATAAAGAAAATATTAATGCCGCCTATCTGAACTGGCAGCAGAATATCAATAAATTATCTATCCAGCTGGGTTTGCGCGCGGAGCAGACCAATTCAATCGGAGACCAGACGGTAAAAAATGTAAATTTCAAAAGGAATTATTTCCAGCTTTTCCCAACGGCCTATTTCACTTATAAAAAAGACGATAAAAATACATTCGGACTATCCTTCGGCAGGAGAATTGAAAGACCCTCTTACGAAAGTCTCAATCCATTTCGTTTTCAGCTGGACCGGTACGATTATGAAGAAGGAAATCCGGATCTTTTACCCCAGTTCAGCAACAATGTAGAAGTCAGTTACAATTATAAAGGTGTTTGGAATATTTCAGCCAACTATACAATGACCACGGATATTATCAGTGATGTGCTTATCACCGTGAAGGAATCTGCTGATTCAAACTATACCACTTTCCTGACCAGCCAGAATATCGCATCGCAGAGGAATATCGGATTGTCAGTCAACTTCAGCAAACAATTAACAGCATCCTGGACACTGAATGCCTTTTTGAATGTTTACAATAACCATTATATAGGAGTCATTGACAGTACGAATATCAATGTGGGTTTTACTTCCTTTAATGCAAATTTCAATACACAGTATAGTTTTAAAAAGGGATGGGCGGCTGAGCTAAGCGGATTCTACTATGCAAAGGATTATGTCAGTAGTGCTATCCTTGCTGATGGCCGGGGCATGTTTTCACTGGGTGCCTCCAAACAAATTTTACATGGGAACGGGTCTATCAAATTAAATCTCCGGGATCCTTTTTACCTCATGAGTTTTACCGGGTATACCAATCTCGACAAGGGCCTTACACGCGCCTATTATGATTGGGATAACCGCCGGATCATTCTCACATTCGTTTACCGGTTCGGAAAATCGACCGGTAACCAGCCACAAAGACGAAACAACGGAGCAAGTGATGAACAAAACCGTGTTGGGGGGAAGAATGGACAACAGTAATAGTTGGCAGTTGGCAGTTGGAAGTTGGCGGTTGACGATTTTTCGTTGACTGACGACTACTGACCGGAAAGCCTTAAGCGTTTTGCGTTCCGCGTTGAGCGTTACAAGGCTTTAAGCTTTGCGCTTTAAGCTTTAAGCGTAAAATGCTACCTTTGCCGGCTATGTCAGCCAAGCCTACAGAGAAGATTTTAAGAGATGTGGTCATTAAATTTGCCGGCGATTCCGGGGACGGAATGCAGCTCACGGGCAGCCAGTTTACGAACAACACCGCCCTGTTGGGTATTGACCTCGCGACTTTTCCTGATTTTCCGGCAGAAATCCGTGCACCTATCGGAACACTTCCGGGGGTAAGCGGTTTCCAGTTGCATTTTTCCAGTGATCATATTTTTACGCCGGGAGATGATTGTGATGTACTCGTGGCAATGAATGCTGCGGCATTAAAAACAAATCTGAAAAGCCTGAAAAAAGGCGGCCGCATCATTGCCAATATAGAAGGATTTGACGCGAAAAATCTTCGTCTCGCCAACTATCCTGAAGGAATCAATCCGCTGGATGATAATAGTCTGCATAATTATGAACTGATTAAAGTAGACATCACCAAACTTACCCGTGAGGCTTTGAAAGAAATTCCCCTCGGCACAAAAGAACGGGACCGTGCGAAAAATATGTTTGTACTGGGTCTCTTATACTGGATGTATAACCGGACGCTGGAAAATACTATTCAGTTCCTGACTGAAAAATTCGGGAAGAAGCCCGAGATTCTTCAAAGTAATATCAGTGCCTTAAAGGCCGGATTTAATTACGGCGATACGACGGAAGCATTTACCACAACCTATACGGTTGCAAAGGCAAAACTGCAACCTGGCAAATACCGTTCGATCATGGGGAACCAGGCGCTGGCCTATGGGTTGATTGCTGCTTCTGAAAAAAGCGGCTTACCGATTTTCCTGGGTACCTACCCGATAACGCCGGCGTCCGATATTCTGCACGAACTCAGCCGGCACAAAGCATTTGGCGTACGAACGTTTCAGGCAGAGGATGAAATTGCGGCGATCACTGCTGCCATCGGCGCGAGCTATGGTGGATCGCTTGGTGTAACTGCTACCTCAGGTCCGGGTATGGCTTTAAAAGCCGAGGCCATGGGACTGGCCATGATGCTTGAGATCCCTTTACTCATCTGCGATATACAAAGAGGCGGCCCTTCAACCGGACTTCCGACAAAAACCGAACAAAGCGATTTATTGCAGGCATATTATGGAAGGAACGGGGAGAGTCCGATTCCAGTGATTTCTGCATCCATGCCGAGTGATTGTTTTGATGTGGCTTATGAAGCGGTTCGTATTGCTGTACAGCATATGACGCCTGTTATTTTATTAAGTGACGGATATATCGCCAACGGTTCAGAACCCTGGAAATTTCCGGATGCGGAACACTTACATCCTATTGACTTTAAGTTTAAAACTGAGCTGGGTCATGGGGAGGACAAACTCCAGCCTTATTTGCGGGATGAAAAAGGTGTGCGGCCCTGGGCCATTCCAGGTACGCCCGGATTGGAACACCGGATCGGAGGACTCGAGAAACAACATATCACGGGCAATGTAAGTTATGATCCTGAAAACCATCAGCTGATGGTAAAACTCCGTCAGGAAAAAGTAGATAAGATCGCAGATTATATTCCGCACCAAAAACTCGACAGCGGACCTGAGAAGGGGAAACTGCTGGTACTCGGATGGGGATCCACCTATGGTGCCATTAAAACGGCCGCAGCAGAATTACAAAAAGAAGGACTTTCCGTTTCGCATGCACATCTCCGTTATATCAGGCCATTCCCGAAAAACCTGGGTCACATACTGGAGAATTTCGAACAGGTACTGATACCTGAACTCAATAATGGTCAGCTGATCAAAATCATCCGCGATCAATACTTTATTGATGCCGCGGGATATAATAAAATCATGGGCATTCCCTTTACGCGTTCTGAACTGATTCAGAAAATGCGGGACATGTTGGAGGAAAAAGAGCATGGGGTGCCGAATGTTTAACGCCGAAAGCCCAACGCCTAACGCCTAAAACTAATACAGATGTGGAAATGTGAAAATAGTTAATGTACTGGTTTTAGGCCTTCTTTAGGCTTTGAGCTTGTACTGGTTTTAGGCGTTAGGCTTTAGGCTTTAAGCGTCTTCAAAAGGTCCTCACTGATTTTCCAGATAAAATTAAACTGATCGTTTACGGATTTCACCACGGAGAGGCGCAGCTGGGTTTCAGTAATTCCCTGTTCGAGTTCTTTTTTACGTAATGAAACCATTTCTTCAACGCGGTTGTTGAGTTTCGTTAAACCCGCGAGGACATAGGAACCTTCCAGGTCAGCTTTTTTTGAATCTATGGTCGGATTGATTATGCGATCTGAATTTTCGACTCCTGAATTTTCGACTTTTGAATTTCCGACATCTGAATTTTCGACTCCTGAATTTTCAACTCCTGAATTCACAGCTTCTGAATTTTTCGTGTCCATGGGTTTCTTCTGAAAATTTTTTTCCTGGGAGTTACCTGCGATTCTTATCGTGGAAGGAATATTTTCCGCGACTGTTTTCAATCCATTCATTGCCTGATCCAGGTTGTCCATCACGGCATGCACGACCGGAAGATATTCCGGATCCGGTGCGGGAGGCGTTTTACTCAGTGCAAATGCAGCCAGCGTGGCGATATGCGTTGCCATCATATAATTCAATACCACCAGTTCATGATATTCGGCCGCATTTTTTTGTTTGCTCTTGGGTTCGGCAAGCATCCTGTTGAGAGCGTCCGAAATATTGGCCAAAGCCACATAGGCGTTCTTTCGCGACAATTTGTATTTATTTACAGGCACTCCTTTCCCGGTAAAAAAAGAAGTTACGTCGCCGAAATAATTTTTATTCGCTTCCAGCATTTGTTGCAGATATTCGGCAAACTGCTTATAGGACCAGTCCGGTGAAAACAAAAGATTTGCCAACATAGCAATAGCGGAACCTATGGCTGTATCAATCACGCGGTCAATAATCAGGTCCTTAAAATGGAGCGGGTTCAGGATATACAGCAGGATCAGAATATAGGGTGTCATCAGGGAGACAAATAACAAATACCGCGTTCGCATAAAACTATAAGCCAGCACCATCAGGACAATCATACACGCAATCATCAGGTATCTGTCTTTCACAATAATCAAAATAATCACGCCGATCACTGCCCCAGCAATCGTCCCCAGTAAACGGTCCCTGTTCCTCCTTTTTGTAATACTGTAAGCAGGTTTCAGGATAACGATGATCGTTAGCATAATCCAGTATCCATGCCCGAAAGGAAAAAATTCAGAAATAATAAATCCCAGTGTGGTTGCAAATGAAACCCGGAGCGCGTGCCGGAACGTATTGGATTTCCAGCTGAAATTATCCAGGAAAACTTTGGCATCAATATCCTGGTGACTCACGAACTGGTCGTAGTTCTGAACACGGGCGTCCTTCTTTGCATCCTTCAGGTCATAAGCCGTGTATTGCTGTATGGTCAGGATCCGGGACACGAAATCCTCGGTTGCATTAACCAGGGCACGCAGTCCGATAAATCCTTCCACATTAGCAGGCGTTATTTCTTTACTCCTGAAATCTTCAAATTGTTTTTTCAGAACGGTAAGGGCTTTCTCCATCCTGTCATTCACCGGGTAAGCCTTTCCGCTTTTCAGTGTAATACCGGTTTCATTCAGTTCTTCGGATATGAGTTCAAGAAAATTTTTGAAAATACCCAGGATATTGGTCTTGTCGAAGTATTCATGAAAAGCCTTGTGATGCAACTGAAGGCTCATTACACGCTCGAAAAGATCATTGATGTCAATAAATATCAGCAGGGTAATGCGACCGGTATTAGTTGATTCTTTAACAAAATCGCGGCTTTTATAAAGCAGTTCGCGAACCAGGTTTTGCTTGTCATTTATTTCGGCCTGTTTTTCGAGGAGGTTTAAATAAATTTTGTCATAATCGGGATCTTTTGAATAAAATGCAGTGCGCAACAGGATATATTCACCTGTGGCCTGGATGAGGTCACCCAGAGCCTGCTGGGTAACTTTATAAGGGCGAAAACTATACAGCGAAAGGCTCAGCAGCATATACCAGACTCCGCCACATAATATAAATAGTGCATTCAGAACGATCGCTTCGGAACCGAATCGATGGGTGAAATTCAGCACCATAACAAAGAGTCCGGCGAGCCCGATGGATCCTGCCCTTGCGCCGTATACACCGATCATGGAAAAGATGAAGCAAAAAACTGCGATGAGTAAACCCGTTGCCAATGGGGAACCGATTACGAATCCTGTTAACAGGGATGCTATAAATATTACGAGATTACATACCAGCATCGCATTTTTCCGATGATGGACCGGACCGGCATTGTCGACAATCGTAACGCATACTGCACCGATCGACATGGTAATGCCGATATTTTCATGGTTCAGCAGCGTGCCGATAATAGTTGGCAAAGTGAGACCAAGCGTAATACGCAAACCTTCACTGAGGTAGTAACTGTTAATGAAGCTGCGATATTGAGTTCGGTAATCCATCTTGTACGCCTAAAGCCCAAAGCCTAAAGCCTAAAACTAAAACAGGTTTTAGGTCTAAAGCAAATGACCTTTTATTTTAAACACTAGAATTCAATTTCAATTAAGATAATAGTAAATGACTATTGTATTGGTTTTAGGCTTTGGGCTTTAGGCTTTAAGCGTTGAAAGTATTTACAACAGGGCCGAAGACCGCAAACTTCACATTTGGGATTTCGTGCAACGCAAATATAACGGCCATGCAGGATGAGCCAGTGATGGGCCTTATGAATAAGTTCTGTGGGAATCAGTTGAACCAGTTGCTTTTCGGCTGCCAGTGGAGTTTTAGCACCAACCGTTAAGCCGATTCGCGCGGAAACCCGAAATACATGGGTATCGACCGCCATATTTGGTTGATGATCGATAACGGAAGTAATCACATTGGCTGTTTTTCTACCAACACCCGGTAGTTTGATTAATTCGTCGACTGTGAGCGGTACTTCCCCTTTGAAATCCTTTACCAGCATATTCGCCATGCCGATCAGGTGTTTGGTTTTGTTATTGGGATAAGATATACTCCGGATGAAGGGAAAAACCTCATCAAAATGGGCTTTAGCCAGGGGGCCCGGACCAGGAAAATGGGCAAAAAAAGCCGGGGTAGTCATATTTACCCGTTTGTCGGTGCACTGGGCTGACAAAATCACGGATACGAGTAACTGAAAGGGATTGTCGAAGATGAGCTCTGTTTCAGCATCAGGGGCATGTTCACTGAACCACGCAATAACAAAATCGAATCTCTGTTTCCGGGTCATTTATAAAAATGAACCCGAAATTAAGCCAAATCGGAACGAAGAGGAAATCAGCCCTTAGCGGTTGTTTCGACAGCTGTATCACGTGCATATTGAAGAACACGTAAAACAACTTCCATGCGGGGAGCTACCACTTGTTTTTCTATATCTAATTGATTAACAGATGTTTGTATTTCTTCCATTTGTTCCCGAAGCGTCCAGTTTTCTTTCAGAGCAACCTGGATTGCAGCCGTCAACTCGGGGGAAGACTCTTTATACAAATACCGTAAAAGATCCTCCGGTGTAAAGAGTGCCATAAGCGAAACCATTTGAATGTCCAATAATCAGAAAGCAGTA
>Ga0209863_10000565_pt1 | contig 17499 bp, 14 predicted proteins | sample OrgsoiDNA2013046_FD_185796 | JGI IMG/M metagenome (GOLD analysis project Ga0209863, IMG submission 185796) | Permafrost soil microbial communities from the Arctic, to analyse light accelerated degradation of dissolved organic matter (DOM) -... | ecosystem: Environmental > Terrestrial > Soil >...
CGTAGACCTGCGAAATCTCGCAGCCGGACATGCTCTCGGCTTCCAGGACCGCCTGTTTGATCGACGCGACGGTCGAGTCGATGTTGACGATCACGCCCTTTTTCAGGCCCCGCGAGGGGTGGGTGCCGACGCCGATGATGTCGAGGCCGTCGGGTCCGATCTCGCCGACGACGGCGGCAATCTTGGTGGTCCCGATGTCGAGACCCACGATGATGTCGGACGATCTCCTGGGCATGCGCGGTTAATCATCGCCGCGTTTGTTCGCTACCCGAAATTTTTTGCTCGCCAGGACGGGGGCGACGGGGGCGACTGGCGCGGTTTGGGCCCCGGCGGGCGCCGGGGAGGGTTTGAGGCGGAGGGTGACCCGCTCCGAAGGCGCGCCGTCCAGGTAGACCGTCGCCAGCGCCGCGGGCCCGCGTGGACCGAGCGCGCCGAGGATGCGATCGAAGGCGGCGAGCTTGCCCGCCCAGTCGCCCCGCCCGAGACGGATCTCGCCGCCACCGTCGTAGAGTACGAGGGTGAAGCCGGCCCGAGGATCGACGTGAATCTCCGACAGTCTGGGGCGCGTCGGCGGGCTCACGTACCCCGGATCCGAAATTTCGGGCCGGCCGTCGGATGCGCCGGTGTAGGCGCCGAGGAGGCTCAGGGTCTCGCGGAAGGCGGCCTCGCTGGTCGGGCGCATGGCCGCGTACTGGTCGCGGGTGATGCCGGTCAGCACCGGCAGGCCGTCGGCTTCCTCGAAGGTGGCGCGCTTGAACGGGCGGCCGGAGTCGTCGAGCAGGTACAGGGCGCCCAGCAGCGCGCTCGCGATCGCGTGTCGCTCCGTGACTTCGATGGAGAGCGCGGACGGCAGCTCGCGCCGGACGCGCGCCGACACGATCCAGGGGTGCGTCGTGAGGCGAGCCGCCACCACGTCCGGGTCGACGGCCAGTAGGCGATCGCCGATCCGGACACCCGACAAAGCGCGAAGCTCGTCCGGGCCGACGTGCGTCGTCGGGCCGACCCGGATGTCGCGTACGGCGAAACGGGGCGACGCGATCACGTGCCGGATCGCCTGCCGTCCCCCGGCGGCGGCGGCGGCCAGAAACACCACCACGGCCAGGATCTTGCCGACCAGCACCAGCCTTGCCGCCAGGACGCGCAGCCGGCCCGCCAGCCAGAGGGCAACCGAGGGGCGCGAGACTACGATCCGCCGGTTGCTTCGCCGTTTGAAGAATCCGCGGCGGGCCGGCGTGCGCTCCACGGCTACCGTCTGTGCTTGCGCCGAGCTTGCGCTCACGTCGCGTCTCCGCGCTTGGCCAGGGCGGCCAGCAGCTCGCCGGCGACGCCGGTGATGTCGCCGGCGCCCAGGCAGAGAACAAGGTCGCCGGGCCGTGCGGCCTCCACCAGCGCGCGGGTGAGCGCCGCACGCGCGACATGTCGCACCGGCGCGCCCGCCGGAAACGTGGCCAGCAGCGCGCGGGCGTCGGCTCCCGGAATCGGCGCCTCGCCGGCCGGATAGACGTCGGTCAGCACGACCTGGTCGGCGCCCGCCAGCGCCGGCGCGAAGTCGCCCAGCAGATCGCGCGTCCGGGTGTAGCGGTGGGGTTGGAAGGCGACCAGCAGACGCCGGCCGTGCAGCCGAGCCGCCGCAATGGTCGCCGCCAGCTCGGTGGGGTGGTGGCCGTAGTCGTCGACGACCAGGACGCCGGCGGCTTCGCCGCGCACGGAAAACCGCCGGTCGACACCCTGGAAGCTCGACAGCGCCTGGCCCGCCTCCACGAACGGCACCCCCAGAAAATCGGCCACGCACAGCGCACCCAGCGCATTTGCGGCGTAGTGCACGCCGGGCATGCGCACGTGCGCCTCGCCATGGAGGCGATCCCGCACCCGGATCCGGAAGCGGGTTCCGTTCGGGCCGGCCTCGAGGATCTCGCCCCGCCAGTCCCCTGCGGCGAGGCCATAGGTGGTGTGCCGTTTGGAAAGCCGCGGCGGCAGGCGCGCGGCCGTGGGGTTGTCGGCGCCGATCACGACCAATCCATAGAACGGCACCTTCTCGGCGAAGTCTAAAAATGCATCGAACAGCGCCTCTTCCGTCCCGAAATGGTCGAGGTGCTCCCGGTCGATGTTGGTGATGAGGGCGACGGTCGGGAACAGGTGGCGGAACGAGCCGTCCGACTCGTCGGCCTCGGCCACCAGGATCTCCCCTTGGCCGAGGCGCGCGTTCGACCCGAAGGCGCGCGCCTTGCCGCCGATCACCGCGGTCGGATCGAGCCCGGCCTCGGCGAGGATGACCGCGATCATCGTGGTGGTGGTGGTCTTGCCGTGGCTGCCGGCGACGGCCACCCCGTCCTTGACGCGCATCAGCTCGCCCAGCATCTCGGCGCGCGGGATGACCGGGATGTCGCGGGCGCGGGCGGCGGCGATCTCGGGGTTGTCGGGGCGGACGGCGCTCGACACCACCACCACGTCGGCCCGCGCGACGTTCTCGGCGCGGTGGCCGAAGGCGATCTGCGCCCCCTGCGCGGCGAGGCGCCGGGTCACCTCGCTTTCGCGCAGGTCGGACCCGGAAACCGGATAGCCGAGGTTGAGCAACACCTCTGCGATGCCCGACATGCCGATGCCGCCGATGCCGACGAAATGAATGGCGACGTCGCGCTTGCGAAACACCCGTGTCCTTTACCGCGTCTGGCGCCCGCGCGGGAAACGGATTCCCGTCCGTTCCTCTGCGACTAGCGTTTCTTCGGTGCCGACCGTCGCGCCATCAATGCCGCCCGCAGCGATTCGAGCACGGCCTTGTCCTTGGGTCGGCCAGCCGCGCGCTTGCTCGCGATCACGCGTTCGAGGGGTAGCACCTTGATTGAAAAATCGGCGACGGCGAGCTCGATGGCATTGCGGTACTCCGCATCGAAGGTCTTGAGTCCCTGGCAGCGGACCACGAGGTCGATGCGATCGAGTCCTCGACCGGCGATCATCGGCGGATCGGTTCTTGTCGCGAACACGCCTCCTGCCGCGCGGGCGGCCTCCGTGATAGCGGGATCTCCGAGTGTACGAAACCACAGGTCCAGATCCTGGGTCACCGCGTCGGCTCCCTGCAAGACCGCCGCTCCGAGACCGACGATCAGAAATCGAGCTTCTGCGCGCACCAGCTCGCGCAGAAACACGAGCTCGGCGTCACCGAGCGGAAAGTCGCTTGAGTCCGGCACGTCCAAAACTCCTCGCCAGCCTCTCCCAAGGAGGCAACGTCAGATTGAACAAGACGTGCTCGACATCTCCCACGTCGACCGCGTGCCGTTCGGCAATCCGCTCGGCATGTCGCCGGCGCTGGAGCCGCTGAGAAAGCTCGCGCCGTTGTTCTTGCGATAGACCGGGTTCGGCGAAGGGATCTTGCGAGCGGTCGATCGAAACGCGTAGAGGTGCGCTCATGATGGTCATGGCCCGCGTCATCAGATTTGCGGCCACCGAGCCGTCCCCAGCTTCGAGCTTGCAGATGCGGGAAGGGCTCGAGCCCATTGCTCGCGCCAGGTCACTCTGCGTCCACCCCAGCTCTTCTCGTCGCTGCCGCACCAAAATCGCAAGCCGCTGGAGCATGTGAGCTGATTATGTCAATTTTGACAAATACTACAAGGAGTGCCGGTTCGGCTTCACAGCCGGAACGCGAGCTCGAGCGACAGGTTCATCGAGAGCAGAGTCTGGTTGTTGGTCACCCAGATCATGGGCGCCAGCTCGGTCACGAGGTCGACGCGCGGGGTGAGCGCGAACGCGAGGCCTGCCGCCAGTCGGACCACGGGGCCGTTGCGTGGCAGATAGCCGGAGGCGAAGCGGAGCGGGATGCGCACGGTGTCACCGGGCACGCCGGTGCGGTACTCGAGCTGCGCGTAGGGGAGCAGATCGCTCGCGCGCCCGTCCTTTCCCTTGAGGTTCACGTAGCCGAGGTAACCACCGAAGCTGACCTGCGGCGAGAACTGCGCGTCGAGGCGCAAGCCAACCAGCTGGTTGTAGAAGTGACCGGTGACGACGCCGCCCGCGGCCTCGGTCTGGATGGCCAGGCGGAGCGGGATGCTCACGACTGTCGTGTCCTCTGCGCGAGGCGCGACATTCACGAGTGTCGACTCCTCGGCGCGGGCGGCGCTCGCAGCGAACGACAGCAACATCACGAAAGCGGCGGTGGTTCTCATCTTCGCGAAGCTCCGATCCGCGCCGCCTGCGCGATCGCCGGTTCCGCGGCGGCGAGCAGGGCCCGGGCGTAGGGGGCGTTGTGGGCGGCGGCGCCCGGATCCTCGATCACCAGCAGCAAGTCCCAGGCGGCGCGCCCCAGCGGCGTGCCGCGATCGAGCCGCAGGTCGCTGGCGTGCGCCGGCGCCGATCCATCGAGCCGCAGGTCGCTGGCGTGCGCCGGCGCCGATCCGACCGCCGACGTCCCCGCGACCTGTCGCCAGGTCTCCCAGAGACGCCGGGCGCGCGTGGCCAGGTCCGACGGGGGGAGCGCTTGCGCGTGGCAGGGGGTGCAGGTGGTCGGTGGCGCCGCAAAGCCGTGGCCGGCGCCGCGGGCGAGTCCTTCGGGACCCGCGCGGTGGCAGGCGACGCAACCGCCGACGGCGCGCGCGTGGACCGCGGCCCCGATCAGCGGTTGGCCGCTCGCGGGATCGAGGCCGCCGCGGCCGAGCCAGAGCGCTGCGGCCGAGGCGGAGGGAAGCAGCGCTTCCGGATTCGGCGTGTGGCACGGCAGGCAGACCGAGGATCTCGGGTCGACCGACGATCTCGGGTCGGCGGTGATCGCCGCCAGCAGCGACGGCGCGGCGGGCGTGCGCAGCAACGCCCCGGGTGGGCCCGCGGTCTCGTGCGCGTGCACCGCGTGGCAAGCGGCGCAGGTGATCCCGATCGGCTCGGCGTCGTCGGGCGATCGCCGGTCGGCGCGGGCGTCGATCGACGCGAGAAATCCGGAGGTGGTGTGGCAGCGGGCGCAGGTGCGATCGGAGCGGGTGCGAGGTTCCCGATCCGCGTGGGCCATGCCGGTTTCCTGCCAGGCCACGACATGTCCGTAGCGCGGGGGTGCGTCGTGGCAGACGGCGCAGACATCGGCGCGCAGCACGCGGGCGCGCGCCGCCTCCGGGGGGAGGGCAGCGGGCCCGTGGCAGGCGAGACAGCCGACGCCGCCCAGCCGGCGCAAAGGGCGCGGCAGCTCTTCCCATCGCGCTGGGTGGTCGGCGGCCACGCCCATCTCCTTCGCCACATGCGTGTAGCCACCGTCGGGCAGGCCGGGATCGCCCGTCGCGTGACAGGCGAGCGCGCAGCCGGGATAGCCCGGACCGAACGCCGGACTGGAGCTGCCGGCCACCGCCCCGAGGCCACGCGCGAGCACCGTCGTCATCGGGCTTCCCGCCGCGGCGTCGGCGATCGCGGCGTGGCAACCCGAGCGCCCGCAGTCGAGCGGCGTCTCGTCGTAGCGCGCGGCGCGCAGGACGAGCTCGCGTCCCCGGGCGTCGGCCAGGCGATAGTCGCCCGTGACATCCGGCAGGAGGCTGGCGGGGCGTGGCTCCAGATCCAGCGTCGCCGCGCTGCCGGGCGGGCCCGAGATCAGATGCCAGCCCTCGCCGCCGAGATAGAGGCGCGTGCCGACCGCCGTATTGGAGAGGCCGCGCGCGCGGGGGGCCGACGCGATGGGGACCTCGCGTCGCAGCTCGTGGCCACGCCCGTCGTTCCAGAGCGCCTCCAGCGTCGCCTCGCCGCGGGTGCGTGGAGACAGCGGAATCACGCCCCACGGAAGCGGACCGGGGCGGGCCTGGGCCAGTGTGGGGGTTCGCGCGGTCAGACTGAAACCGTCGTCCGCGATCGCGAGCGCGCGCAGCGACACGCCCGCGACCTGACGCCAGGTGATCCGCCCGCGGCCGCGTCCGGGGCAGGTCACCCGCGCGGCGATCGAAAAAGCCGCGTCGAAGCCGACCGGCGCCGTCGGCGCATCGATCTCGAGGCATAAGTTGGCGGGCTCCTGTGCGGGCGCCGGCGCGCGCCGACATCCCAAGGCGGCGCCAACCGCGGCGCCGACGAGCAGCATCCCCACCGCCCGACTCACGGCCGTGTCGCCTCGCAGCTTCCGAACTGACAGTGGCGGCCGGGACAGTCGGTGTCGAACCAGCAATCGGGCGTCCGCCGCCGGAGCGCGCATCGCTCCGCGACACAATCGCTCCCCTCGGCGCAGGGATGGAGCGCGCCACAGCCCGCGCCCAGCTTCCAGGTGGCGGGATCGCGATCGCAGATCCGGCGCGCGGGCGGATCGGCGACGATCCGGCAGCGCCAGTCGGCCCTCTCGCCAACCGGGAGATCGGGCGAAGGGTCGACGCAGATTCGTGAGCCCAGCAGATCGGACGGCGTTCCCCGCCGCGCGCCGCAGGTCCAGGCCGGATCGGCCGCCGCCGGCGCCACACCCGCGGCGCGCTCGCCCCCCACGCAGATCATCGCGCCGGCCTGGTCGGTGCAGGTCCACTCCCCGTCGTCGGGCATGCGCGGATGGCGCTGCACACAGCGATCGGCGACGCAGGAAAACGGCTGCGGCGCCGGTGACTCGCGCGCGGCGGGCGCGGGCGGGCGCGGACCCCGGCAGGCGAGCGCGGTCAGGACTGCGCAGACGGTCCATCTCACGGCCTCGAGCGGCCTCGACGTCGGCGCCCGGCCAAGACGACGGCGACGACGGCCAAGACGACGGCCAGCAACCCGAACATCGAACCAGCCGCCGCGGGCCGAGCATTTGGTGCCAGCTCGCACCCTTGAAAGAAAGGCGGGGCGGTCGTCTCGACGCAGGCCTCCCGATCGGCACTGCTCGAGACCTGGCCGGTGGTGTCACGCACCAGCCCCGCAAAACAGATCCGACCGACCGAATCTCCCGCCGGCAACGCGACCTCGGCGCTCTCTCCTTCGGGCGGCAGGGCGCGCGCGAGCACCGGGACCGAGCCGTCGCCCGCGCCCGGACCCGAGGTCTGGAACAGCAGCAGCGTCAACCCGTCCCGGCCGCCGTCGTCGCTGGCGGCGCCGAGGTCGAGGTCGAAGACGAAGCGCTCCTCGATAGAATCGGTGCAGTCGTTGGTCGAGCGATCGAGGTGCCAGCGCGCCGCCGCGACACCGTCGAACATCGGTGGGGCGCTGTCGGGCGTCGTGACGACCGAGAAGGTCGCTTGCCCGCCTGTCCCCGGCGCGGCGGCGTTGAGGCCGCGCAGCGCCGGCCAGCGCACGACGTAGGGGCCGCCGGGTGCCAGCGGCGCGCCGGGCGTTATCGACAGGCGGACCTCGGTCGCGTCGAACGTCGCGGGCAGCGTCTGCTCCTCCCCGTCGGGCAGCACCAGCACCACCGGCTCGCCAAGATAGTCGGCGGACGCCGTGTAGTGGGCCGCCAGCGTCGCGTTGGGCGGGACGTCGGTCGCCTTGTCGGGGGGCACCATGTCGACCAGGTTCGGCTGTCCGCAGGGCGCGCCGCGCGCGGGCGCCGCGAGGGCGAGGATGCCGAACAGGCTGGCGCACGCCGCCCCGGCGGCTATGGGGCGCACGAGACCGCCCCGCAGTTTCCGATCATCTCGTTGCGATCGCCGTCGTTGTCGAGGTCGAAGGTGTCGACGCAGCAGTAGCCGTTCATCAGGCAGCACTGCTCCAAGGCCGCCGATCGCTGCATGTTCTGGGCGACCGCCTGGCACTCCGGGGGGACCGACTTGGCTTCCTGGCAGGGGCCGAACGATCGCCCGTCCGGCGCGCAGGGTTGCGTTCCCCAGTAGGTGCAGAAGGAGGTGAAGCAGGTCCGCGCGCTGCCGGGAACGCAGACCTCGCATCGCTGCGGGCAATCGGAGTAGTGCCCAGCCACGCAATATTGGGACCCGCCGTTCGGACAGGGGATGGCCGGCAAATTTTCGTCGATGGATCCGTTGCAATCGTCGTCGAGACCGTTGCAGATCTCGGGCTCGGGAACGCAGGCGGGCGGGGCGTGGTCGGCGGGGCGATCGACGGCCAGGTCCGCGGTCGCATCCCTGCGGTCGGCGCTGCGGTCGATCGCCCGATCCGCGGGATGATCGACCGGACGATCGGCGGCCCGATCCGCAGAATGGTCGACCGGACCATCGACTGGACGATCGACGGGGCGGTCGACGGCCGCATCGGTGACCGGTGTACCAAACGCCTGGTCGAGCGAAGTGCGCCCGCAGCCCGCCCCGATCAACGCCGCGCACAGCGCCGCACAGGTCAGCGTCAGCGGGTGAGCGGGCGCTCGCACGGAGTCATGGACACGGCTAGGACCCACAAAAGAAAATTGTTGAGGTTTTTTGGGGGTCGCGGTGTCTGTTGAATGCATGTCGCCGTCTCGGAACTGGGGATCCGTCCCGGGATCTCAGGGTAACACCGGACGGTCCTCGGCTCGGATTGCGGTAGTCGCCGGTGTCCTTTGCGGGCTCGTCGCGTCGGCGGCCCGTGCCCAGACCTCGCCTCCCGCGTTCGACCCGCCGCCGCCCCCCGCGGCGACCTTGCCGCCGCCCCCTCCGTCGCCGCCCGCGGCGACCTCGCCGCCGCCGCCGCCCGCGGCGACCTTGCCGCCGCCGCCCGCGGCGACCTTGCCGCCGCCTCTGTCGCCTTCTCCGCCGCCCGTGGCACCGGTCGATGCATTGCCGCCGTCTCCGCTTCCGTCGATCCCGCCGCCGCCCCCCGCGCCCGCCCCGCGTTTCGAATCGCCCGCGCCCGAATCACCGCCCGGGCTGGTGGCGGTTTCGGGGGCGACGTCGCCGCCAGGGCGTGCTCCCGCGGAGGACCCTCAAGCCGATCGGGTGGTGCTTCTTCCGACCGCTTACACCCACCCGAAGGGGACCTTCTACCTCACGAGCTACGACGTCGTTCTCCTCCAGGCGGGCTATGCGTTCACGGACGACACGCAGGTCAGCGTCACGGCGCTGCCCATCGCCACCGAATCGTTCACCGTCCTGGATTTCAGCCTGAAGACCGTCCTGGTCCGCAGTGGCCTGGTCCGGGTGGCGGCGATCGGATCGGTCAGCGGCGGCGTCGGCAAGGACATCGGCGTGGAGTTCGTCGGTCGGGTGGGCGGCGTTGGACAGCTCTGCCTCGATCGCCGCTGCGACTCTAGCTTCTCGCTGTCGAGCAACCTGACGCTGGTCGGCGCGCCCATCATGGCCAATGGCGTGGGCGGCATCTGGCGGGTGGGCCGGACGGTGTCGCTGCTGGCCGAGCTCGCCACGTTGGTGCCGCTCAGCGGCAGTGGGCTAGCAGAGTTCAACGGCGCCGCTCTGGGAGGTGGCGTGCGTTTCCACCTGGTGCACTGGGGTTTCGACGTCGCGCTCGTCCGCGCGCTCAATTCGGCAGGGTCCGTGGTGCCGCTGCTGACCGCGACCTACCGGTCGTCGCCGTAGTTACCCGTTTCGCTCCTTGCGGCGGCGCGCAATCGACTCGAGCTCGGCGACGACCGCGCGGGTCGCCTCGGCGCGCGCGAGGGCGCCCATGGCGGCGGCCATGCTGCCCCTGCGGGCGGGATCGCCCAGTATCTGATCGACGAGATCGCCGAGCCGCGTGGCCGAGGCATCGCTCTGGTGGAGGATCACGGCGGCCCCCGCCCGCTCGAAAGCCATCGCGTTTCGCGTCTGGTGGTCGTCGGCGGCTGTGGGCAGCGGAATCAGGATCGCCGGTCGCCGCATGATCGCCAGCTCCGCCAGCGTGAGCGCCCCCGCGCGCGCCACCACCAGCGCCGCGTCGGCGAGGACGCCGGGCATGTCGTCGATGAAGGCGCGGACGTCGACCCGTCCTTCGTAGCCGAGCGCCGCGTAGTGGAGCTGCATGCGATCGTATTCGTCGGGGCCGGTCTGGTGCACCACCGGCGGCAGCCGGCCGCGGGCGTCGAGGACGCGCACCAATCCGGTCGCCAGCTCGTTGACCGCGTGAGAGCCCTGGCTGCCGCCCAGCACCAGGATGCTCTTCCCGCTGCCGGTCGCGGTCAGGGCGCGATCGAGGAAACGGCGCCGCACCGGGTTGCCGGTGAGCCGGACCTTGCGCCGCGCGAAGAAGCCGCCTGCCTCTTCGAACGCCACGAACACCCGCCGCGCGAAATGGCCGAGCAGACGATTGGTGAAACCCGGAAAGCTGTTCTGTTCTTGCACCGCGGTCGGATATCCCGAGAGCGCGGCCATCAACACCAGCGGCCCCGACGCGTAGCCGCCGACGCCGAGCACCACGTCGGGCCGATGGCGGCGGAGGATGCGACGCGATTCGAGCAGCGCGCGCGGCAGGCGCGCGAGCCCGCTCACGAGACCCCGCAAACCCATCCGCTTGAGGCCGCTCACCTTGACCAGCTCCAGCGGGAAGCCCGCCTGCGGAACCAGCTTGGTCTCGAGCCCGCGCGCGGTCCCCACGAAGACCGCCACGCCGCCCGGCACCGCGGTCACCTCTTCGGCCACGGCAATGCCCGGATAGAGATGGCCGCCCGTCCCGCCACCCGCGATCAGCAGCCGCAGCGGCGGCGCGCTCATGCGCTCGGCGATCGCCGCCGCCCCACCTCGACGACCAGGCGCGGACCGACGTCGAGCCGGCGGTTCGCCCCCTTGAGCGCGTGCCGGGCCGCCGGCAAGAGGCCCTCGTGCGGCTCGGGGTTGCGCGCCGAGATGTTGGCCAGGACGCCGGCCGAAAACAGGCTCATCACCAGCGAGGTGCCGCCGTAGCTGATGAACGGCAGCGGCAGGCCCTTGGTCGGCAGCGATCCGAGGACCACGCCGATGTTGACCAGCGCCTGCAGGCCGAACATGGCGGTGATTCCGAAGGCCAAGTAGGTGCCGAAAACGTCGCGCGCGCGAACGGCAGCGCGCAGGCCACGCCAGACCAGCAGCGCGAAGCCGGCCACGATGCAGAGCACGCCGATGAGGCCCAGCTCTTCGCCGATGATGGAGAGGATGAAGTCGGTGTGCGCCTCGGGGAGAAAGAACAATTTCTGCCGGCCGTCACCCAGACCCAGACCCGCAACGCCGCCGGAGCCGACGCTGATGAGCGACTCGGTGATCTGGTAGCCGACGTCGCGGCGGAAGGCCCAGGGATCGAGGAAGGCCAGCATGCGGCGCATGCGGAACGGCGTCGAGACGATGAACTTCCACCCGGCGGGGAGCGCGACCAGCACGGCGAGGATGAGATAGCTGGTGCGCGTGCCGGCAATGAACAGCAGGCCGAGCGCGACGGCGCCGAAGATAGCGGCGGTGCCGAGATCCGGCTGCTTGAGCAGGAGCCCCATCATGAGACCGGTGACCAGCAGCGGGGGGAGAAAGCCGATCGAGAAGACGCGGACCTTTTCGGCTTTGCGGGCGAGCAGCGCGGCCAGGTAGACACAGAGCGCGAGCTTGGCCAGCTCGCCGGGCTGGAACGAGAGAGGGCCGAGACGGAACCAACGGATCGCGCCGCCGGCGCGCGAGCCGATTTTCAAGACCGCTGCCAGCAGCAGGATGCTGAACACCAGCAGCGGATAGGCCAGGCGTCGATAGAGGCTGTAGTCGATCCGGGTTCCCAGCGAGAGCGCCCCCAGGCCGAGCAGCGCGTAGATCATCTCGCGCTTCAGGAAATAACCGGCGTCGCCGTACTTCTTGGCGGCGAATACGGCGCCCGACGAATAGACCATCACCATCCCGAAGGCGAGCAACCCGAGCACGGTGCCGATCAGCACGCGGTCGACGCCCACCTGGCTCGGGCGGATGAGCTGCGTCGGGGTCGGCGCGCCCGGTGTCCGATCGCCGCCGCGCAGATGCTGGACCCGCGCGCGTAGCCCCGACCAGAGCGCCGACGCTGCGGTGGCCACGCTCATGGCGCTCCCTTCGAGCTGCCCGTACGGAGCTGGCGGTCGACCGCGGCGCGAAAAACCTCGGCGCGGTGGGCGTAGTCGCGAAACATGTCGAAGCTGGAACAGGCCGGCGACAGCACGACGGCGTCGCCCGGTTGGGCGAGGCGGCGCGCGGCCTCGACCGCGTCGTCGAGCGTCGCCGCCCGTTCGACGGGAAGCGCGCCACCCAGAGCCGCCTGCATCTTGTCGGCGGCCTCGCCGATCAGCACCGCCGCGCGGCCCACCCGTCCGAGCGCCTCGGCCAGCGGTGCGTAGTCCCCGCCCTTGTCGCGGCCCCCGGCGATGAGAACCACCCGGCGCGGGAATCCCGCCAGCGCCGCGACGACCGCGCCGACATTGGTCCCCTTCGAGTCGTCGTAATAGGCGACGCCCTCGGTGACGCCGACCAGCTCCATCCGGTGCGCCAGGGGGCGAAACATGCTCAGGGCGGCGTGCGCCTCGGCGGGTGTCGCACCGGCGAGGCGGGCTGCGAGCAGTGCCGCCAGCGCGTTGGCCTGGTTGTGGCGTCCGACCAGCGACGCCAACCTCGCGGGATAGCGCTCCGGTTCCCCCTCGGGAAGCCGTATCACGAGCGCGTCCTTCTCGAGCCAACCTCCGCTGCCGAGTGGGCGCGCGACCGAGAAGCCGACCCGTCGGCTCGGCGCGCCGGCCGTGGCGCGCACGACGATCGGATCGTCGAGGTTCACGACCGCGTCGTCGCCGGCGCTCTGCGCCGCGAAGATCCGCGCCTTGGCGGCGGCGTAGGCGTCGAGGTCCGGGTAGCGATCCAGATGGTCGGCGGTGACGTTGAGCAGCGCCGCGACCCGCGGGTGGAACGTCACCGTTGTTTCGAGCTGGAAGCTCGACGCCTCGACGACGCAGAACCCGCCCGGCGCCGCGGCGGGCGTCCCGACCGCCTCGGTCAGCGGCTCGCCCAGGTTGCCGCCGACGAAGGTCGGGCGTCCGGTCGCCCGCAGCATGCCGCCCACCAGCGTGGTGGTGGTCGACTTCCCGTTGGTGCCGGTGATCGCCACGATGGTTCCCGAGATGAAGCTCGACGCCAGCTCCATCTCGCCGGTGATCGCGACGCCCGCGCCGCGCGCGGCCGCCAGCTCGGGGATCTCGGGAATGCCCGGCGACAGGACAATCAGATCGGCGCTCACGAAGCTCTTGTGGCGGTGCCCGCCGAGCTCGCGCAGGACGCCCGCCGGCAGGTGCGAGAGAGCGGGTGCCAGCGCGGCGGCGGCGCGGCTGTCGGTGGCGGTCACGCGCGCGCCCCGCGCCACGCAGAGCTGCGCCGCCGCGATCCCGGAGCGCCCGAGGCCGACCACCAGAATATTCTTGCCGCGTAGATCAATGCTCATCGAACCTTCAGGGTCGTGATGAGGCCTAGAATCGCGCAAGCGAACGACACGATCCAAAAACGCACCACGATGCGCGATTCCGGCCAGCCCAGCTTCTCGAAATGGTGGTGGATCGGCGCCATCAGGAAGATGCGCTTCCCGGTCCGCTTGTAGTAGCCGACCTGAATGATGTCGGAGAGGGCCTCGACCACGAATACGCCGCCAATCAGGGGCAGCGACAGCTCGGTCTTGGTCGCCAGCGCGACGAACCCGATCGCGCCCCCCAGGGCGAGCGCGCCCACGTCTCCCATGAAGACTTGCGCCGGGTGGGTGTTGAACCACAGGAAGCCGATCCCGGCGCCCCCCATCGCGCCGCAGAACACCGCCAGCTCGCCCGCGCCGGGAACGTGCGGCATGCCGAGGTAGTTGGCGATGTTGAAGTCGCGCAGCGTGGTGCCGGCCGCATAGGAGAGCAGCAGCAGCGTGAAGGCGCAGATGATCACCGGCCCGATCGCGAGCCCGTCCAGGCCGTCGGTGAGGTTGACCGCGTTCGATTCGGCCATCAGCACGAAAACCGCGAACGCGACGTAGGCGCCGACGGGGAGCGCCAGCGACAGGTGGTGGAAGTTGACCAGCGGCAGCGCCAGCCGCAGCCGGATCTCGGGCGGGAGCCCGTCGCCGGTGTAGAGCCAGATCATCGCGACGGCGCCGATGACCAGCTGGCCGGCCAGCTTGAGCTTGCCCGGGAGCCCCTTCTTGTTCTTGCGCGACAGCTTGAGGTAGTCGTCGAGGAACCCGATGGCGCCGTAGCCGACGGTGACCAGCAGCGCCAGCCAGACCAGCGTGCTGCGCAGATCGCACCAGAGCACCGTCGCCGACACCAGCGCCAGGATGATGAGGGCGCCGCCCATGGTGGGCGTGCCACTCTTCGCCGCGTGCCCCGCGGGGCCGTCGGCGCGGATCACCTCGCCGAGCTGGCGCTCGCGGGCCCGTCGGATGAACCAGGGCGCGACCATGAAGGTGATCAGCAGCGAGGTCAGCGTCGCCAGGCCCACCCGCGTCGACACGTAGCGGAAGATGTTGGCGCCCGGGACCCGCTCACGAAGCGCGTGGAAAAGATGAAACAGCATCGGTTAGGACACTCCCTCCAGCGTTGGGGCAAGCGTCGCACGCAACGCCTCCACGGCGCGCTCGAGACGGATTCCGCGCGACGCCTTGATCAAGATCCAGTCGCCCGCCGCGGTCCAGGGCGCCAGCGCGGTCGCGGCGGCTTCGGGCGACGCCGCGACGACGGAGCGCGCGGCCGCCAGCCCCCCCTCGCGAGCACCGTCGACGATCGTGGAGGCGAAGTCGCCCACCGCCGCCAGGCCGGCCAGGCGCGCGCCCGCCTCCCGCCCCAGCGCGCGGTGCAGCGCCTCGGCGTCGGGCCCGAGCTCCAGCATGTCGCCCAGGATCGCGAAGCCATGACCGTCCCGGGCTGCGGCCGCCAGGCTGGCCAGCGCCGCGCTCATCGAAGCGGGGTTGGCGTTGTAGCAATCATCGAGAATGGTGCGGCCACCGGCCGGCAGCGCCGCCGAGCGGTGGGGTGGTAGCGCGACGGTCTCGAGCTCCGCGGCGGCGGCACGCGGGGAGACGCCGGCCGCGAACGCCGCCGCCAGGGCGGCCGCGCCGTTCTTGGCGTTGTGCGCGCCGCCGAGGGGGAGCCGCACGACGACCGGGACGCCGCGCACGGCGTAGCGCACGACCGCGCCGGCCACGCCGGCCGGGACGAAATCGAGGACGCGCACGTCGCCCGACTCGCGCGCGCCGAAGGTGAGGCGGCGCTCGCGCGCCACCGGCGCCGCCTGCGCCGCGATGAGCGGATCGTCGACCGGCAACACGGCGAAGCCGTCGGCGCCGAGGCCGGCGAAGAGCTCGCCCTTGGCGCGCGCCACCTCTTCGAGCGAGCCCAGCGTTTCGAGATGCGCGGCCGCGACGTTGGTGATGACGCCGATCTCCGGCCGCGCGATGTCGGTGAGATACGCGATCTCGCCGCGCGCGCGCATCGCCATCTCCAGCACCCAGACGGCTTCGTCGCCGCTCGCCGAGAGGATCGTGAGCGGCAGGCCGACGTCGGTGTTGAAGTTGCCGGGCGTCCGCAGCCCGGCGCCGAGCGGCCGCAGCGCCGCCGCGCAGAGCTCCTTCGTGGTGGTCTTGCCGTTCGAGCCGGTCACCGCCACCACCTTCCCGCGAAAGCCGCCGCGCACCGCCCGCGCGAGATCACCGAGCGCCCGCCGCGGATCCTCGACGGCGATCACCGCGAGGTCGGCGCACCCCGCCGGCAGGCCCCGGTCCCGCGCGACCACCACGCCGGCCGCCCCGGCCACCCCGGCCTGCGCCGCAAAGGCGAAGCCGTCCACCCGGTCGCCCGGCAGCGCGAAGAAGAGCTGCTCCGCCCCGACCGCGCGGCTGTCGGTGGAGGCGCCCGCGAAGGTCACGCCACGCGCGCCCGGTTGCACGATCGTTCCGTTCATCGATTGGGCGGCGAACTCCAGGCTGTGGCGGGCGGCGCTCATTGCGGTATATCCGAATGCGCTGCCGTTGCCGCCGCGAGCGCGGCCGCCGCCTCTTCCCGGTCGTCGAAGTGCGCGCGCGTCGTCCCGACGATCTGATAATCCTCGTGTCCCTTGCCGGCGATCAGCAAGACGTCGCCCGGCCCCGCGGCGGCGGCGCCGGCCCGAATCGCGCGGCGTCGGTCCGCCTCGACGTGAACCCCGCGCGCCGCGCTCGGCAGCTCCCCCAAGTTGAGCTCCGGGCTTCGGGCCGATCGCGTTCCGTCGAGGATCATCGCCACGATGCTGGCCGGATCCTCGGTGCGCGGGTTGTCGGAGGTGACGATCGCGATGTCGGCATCGCGCGCGGCGATCGCACCCATCAGGGGGCGCTTGCCGCGATCGCGGTCGCCGCCGCAGCCGAAGACGACGATCAAACGCCGGCGCGCCAGCGGTCGCATCGCCGCGATCGCGCGCTCGAGCGCGTCGGGCGTGTGCGCATAGTCGACCACGCAGAGGACATCCCGGGTGTTCGCGACCCGTTCCAGCCGGCCGGGGACGCCCAAGAGGCGCGCGGCGCCCGCGACGATCGGATCGGCCGGCAACCCGCGGGCGATCGCCATCCCGACCGCCAGCGCGAGGTTGGAGAGGTTGTATTCGCCGACCAGGGACGACGCGATCTCGAAACGTCCCACCGGCGTCGCGAAGGTCGCGCGCGTTCCGTCGGCGCCCAGCGCCTGCTCCTCGACAATGACGTCCGCCCCCCGGGCCGCCGCACCCGTCCCCCGCGCGATACCCAGCTTCGCGCCCGCCCTTGCCCGCGCGCGCATGCGACGGCCGGCCTCGTCGTCGACGAACGTCACCGCCGTTCCGCGCGTCGGGTCGACCAGGCGTTCGAACAGGATCGCCTTGGCGTCCTCGTACGCCGTCATCGTGCCGTGATAGTCGAGGTGGTCCTGCGTCAGGTTCGTCATCGCCGCCACGCGAAACCGGCACCCGTCGAGGCGCCCCTGCTCGAGCGCGTGCGAGGTGGCTTCTAGCACGACGTCGGTGGTGCCGACCGCGCGCATGTCCGCCAGCAGGCCGTGCAGCATGAGCGCGCCCGGTGTCGTGAGCGGCGCCGCCCGTCCGCCGTCCGGCAGGCCCGGCGCGCGGTACGCGATCGTGCCGAAGACGCCGGCCGCCACGCCCGCCGCGCGCAGCATCTCGTCGACGATGTAGCTGGTGGTGGTCTTGCCGTTGGTGCCGGTCACCGCCAGCAGCGTCAGCGCCTCGGCCGCGCCGAACCGGTTGGCGGCGATGACGCCCAGCGCATGCCGCGCGCTCGGAACGGTGACGACGACGCCCGAAAATTGCGGGGGCGGATCGCCTTCGACGACGATCGCGATCGCGCCACGCGCCGTCGCATCGGCGATGAAGCGCCGGCCGTCGGCCGCCACGCCCGGGACGGCCACGAAGAGATCGCCCGGTCCCACATGGCGCGAGTCGTCGCGCACCTCGGCGACGGTCAGCGCGGCGCCGCCCTCTCCCGCGATGTGGGCGCCATCGATGCCCCGGAGCAACGCCCCCAGCGTGTGCGCCGCCGTCGTCGTCGTCGCGGTTGTCGGGGTCGTCATTCTGGGCGCCCGAACGCCACGCGGCAGACCACCCCGCGCGGCGCCGGGCCGGCCGCGGGATGCTGCCGCAGCGCCACGCCCGTCGCGCGCCCGTCGGGATCGTCGAAGGCCAGCTCGATCCCGCTCTTGCGCGCGGCGTGAATCGCCTGCCCCAGGGTCATCCCGGCGAAATCGGGGATCACCACCCGTTCGATCGGCTG
>Ga0209863_10000566_pt1 | contig 17497 bp, 16 predicted proteins | sample OrgsoiDNA2013046_FD_185796 | JGI IMG/M metagenome (GOLD analysis project Ga0209863, IMG submission 185796) | Permafrost soil microbial communities from the Arctic, to analyse light accelerated degradation of dissolved organic matter (DOM) -... | ecosystem: Environmental > Terrestrial > Soil >...
TGTATTTTAACAAACACTTTTAATTAATCCACTTAATTTGCCGCTCTAAAAAACCCGCCCGGATGCTACGACGTTTATTGACTGGTGTTTTTTTGCTTTCTTTCTGCTTATTGATCAAAAATGCTGAGGCGCAGGTTACTGATACCACTCATCAAATTGCCGCTGATACCACTCATCATATTGCTGCTGATACCACTCATCATATTGCTGCTGACACCACTCATCCGGTTTCTGTAGATCCTGAATTACTGGCCCTTGAAAATCAAAAAACCCCCAAAGAGTTTACGATTGCCGGTCTTAAAATTACGGGCAGCAAATATCTCGACGAATCCCTTTTAATTTCAGTTTCCGGTCTGAGTATTGGCGACAAAGTAATTATCCCCGGCGGTGACAATTTCAGTAAAGCCATCCAGAAGTTGTGGAATCAGAACCTGTTTTCAAATATTGCCATTTATTTCACCAAGATAACCGGCAATGAACTGTATGTTGAAATAAACGTAACGGAAAGACCGCGCCTGACGAATTTCATTTTTGACGGGGCGAGCAAATCAGAATCTGACGAATTAAAAGTAAAAACAGGCCTGATCAAGGGTCGCGTGATCACGGAAAACATGAAGCAAACGGCTGATGAAAATATCAAAAAATATTTTGCTGATAAGGGCTTCCAGGGTGTAACGGTACAAATATCTGAAGCCCGGGATCCCAAAACGCCGAATTCTGAAACGCTTACTTTTCATATCGATAAGGGAACCAAGGTCCGCATAAACCAGATCACCATTTACGGAACGAAGAATATATCACAGGTCAGGATCAAGAAACAGCTGGATGATACAAAAGAAGTAACCAAACTGACTCTTTACCCGGCCAAAGATTCCTCTTCCTATGGTGTAGTAAAACCAGAAACTTTTAAGGAGTATGTGGACAGCTGGGGATTTCTTTCTTATACCGGCACCAAGGAATTTCTGGATCCATATTTCCGTTTCAAATTATTTAGCTCGGCTAAATTCAATGCAAAAAAATATGGCGAAGACAAGGAAAAAATCCTTGATTACTATAACGCCCAGGGTTATCGCGATGCGGTTATCATTTCAGATACGCTGATGTACAATAGTAAACACCAGCTGAATATTGCCATCAAAGTGGATGAAGGCCAGAAATATTATTTCGGAAAAATAGCCTGGAAAGGAAATACAAAATATCCCGATTCAGTTCTTTCCCTGGTATTGGGAATCAAAAAAGGAGATGTTTACAATCTCGATATCCTGAATAAAAAACTGGGTAAGCAGGTTACACAGGAAGGTGGTGGCGTGAGTGATCTCTACCTGGATGACGGATATCTTTTCTTCAGAATAGATCCGGTTGAAACAGCAGTTTACAACGACACCATCGATTTTGAAATACGCATGGTAGAAGGTCCGCAGGCGACTATTAAAAACGTTACGATCGCCGGGAATGAAAAAACCAAGGAATATGTAATTCGCCGCGAACTGCGAACCATTCCGGGAGAAAAATTCAGCCGCCAGGATATCATCCGTTCCACACGTGAAATTGTGAACCTAGGTTATTTCAACCAGGAAAAAGTAACACCGGGTATCGTACCAAACCAGGAAGATGGAACGGTTGATATTAACTGGTCGGTCGAAGAAAAATCATCTGACCAACTTGAACTTTCTGCAGGATGGGGCGGAGGTATCGGCGTCACCGGTACCGTGGGTATCTCTTTTAATAATTTCTCCATCAATAATATCTGGAAGAAATCCGCCTGGGATCCGTTGCCAACGGGCGATGGTCAGAAACTCAGTCTGCGCGTACAGGCGAATGGTAAGGCTTATCAGTCGTACAACCTTTCTTTCACAGAGCCCTGGCTGGGTGGTAAGAAAAGAAACTCGCTTACGGTGAGCCTTTACCGCAGTGCATTCCGTACAGGCGGGTATAATTATACTACTGCGAAATATGCATACAGTGATACGAATTCACTCAAAAATTTCGGTGTTGTTATCGCTCTTGGTAAACAGCTGAAATGGCCGGATGATTATTTCACCCTGACCTATTCTTTGAATTATACCCTATATGACCTGACGAATTATTCTCTGTTCTCTCCGGATTTCCGCAATGGTTATTCCAACAACATAAGCTTCAAAGTGGCGCTGGGCCGTTATTCAGTGGATCAGCCGATCTATCCGCACAGCGGTTCTAATTTCCTGATGAGCGTTCAGCTTACACCCCCCTATTCTCTTTTTAAATCGAATTACAATACCTCGCAGGAGCAGTTCGAATTGCCTGAATACACAAAGTTCCGGCTCACCAGTGAATGGTATATTCCCATTGGTAAACCCATGGGCGCTGATAAGAGCCGGCAGTTCGTATTGAAGGCCTCAGTAAAATATGGCTTTATGGGACGGTATAATAGTGAATTGAATTTTTCTCCGTTTGAACGATTCCAGTTGGGAGATGCGGGACTGACCAACAACTTTGGATTGCTGGGATATGATATCATTTCACAAAGAGGATATCCTGTATACCAGAATTCAGACCCAAGGATCAATCCCGAACAACAAAATGCAACCCAGTTTTTCACTATGTTCAACAAGTACACGCTGGAAATGCGTTATCCGTTTGTAACCAATCCGAGCAGTACGATTTATGGAGAAACATTTTTTGAGGCTGCAAACGGTTGGTACAATTACCAGGATTATAATCCATTCCGTTTGCGCCGGGACGTAGGTATTGGGCTGCGTTTCTTCCTGCCGATGTTTGGTTTGCTGGGCTTCGACTATGCAATCGGACTGGACCGCATTCAGAATGGGTCGCTTAGCAATGCAACCCGCTTTACCTTTATGTTGGGTGTAGAACCGGAATAACTCAACTTAAATTGCCTGATATGAAAAAACTAGTATTATTTCTTTCCCTGATTTTCACCGTTTGCTGCACCGTACTCGCACAACGCTATGCAGTCGTGGATACAAAATACATCCTCGATAAAATGCCCGATTACAAAACGGCTCAGAAGCAACTGGACCAGATCAGCGCCCAATGGCAAAAAGAAATTGACGATAAACAAGCCATTCTCGATAAAATGTATAAGGATTTTGAAGGGGAGGAAGTTATGCTGAGTGATGATTTGAAGAAAAAAAGAGAGGATGAGCTATTTAACCATGAGAAAGAGGTTCGGGATCTCCAGCGTAAACGCTTTGGTTTTGAGGGAGATTTATTCAAAAAACGCCAGGAACTGATCAAACCGGTGCAGGATAAGGTTTATAACGCGATCCAAAAAATCGCCGTAGGCCGCATGTATGACTTTATTTTAGATAAAAGTGAAGGAATAACTGTTATCTTTGCCGACCCTAAGCTGGATAAGAGTGATGACGTTCTGAAAGAACTCGGGGTTAAGTAGACAAAATTATTAAATCAACTATTAACAAAACAAAGAAAACAGAAAGCAATTATGAAAAAAATTGTTGCCATTGTATTAGTAGCGACCACCCTTACACTCGCCGGGAACAAGTTGCAGGCACAAAACAAATTTGGTTATATCAGCCTGAGCGAATTGATCACTTCAATGCCTGAATATAAAAAAGCAGATTCCTCCATGCAGGAATATCAAGGTGCGCTGAATCAGAATTTTGAAGATATGAAACGTGAGTTCAGCGAAAAGGACAGTCTTCTTTCTTCAAAGGATACGACAAAATACACCAGGGCCCAGATTGAAATCAAAAGAAAACAATTGGGAGAACTTTATGTGAAACTGCAGGGTTACCAGCAACAGGCTGGTCAGCTTTATCAGCAGAAACAACAGGAATTGATGGCACCTATCCAGAAGAAAGCTTCTGATATTGTGGGAACGGTTGCAAAAGAAAGCGGATATACCTATGTATTTCTAAAAGATGCCATGCTGGTTTCACCACCTGCAGACGATCTTCTTCCGCTGGTTAAAAAGAAACTGAACCTCAGATAATCTGTTTAATAAAACTCAAAAAGGGCTGTCCCACTATCAGCGGGATGGCCTTTTTAATTTTTGTTGATTAATTTAGTATATGCCTTCTTCCCAGCCGATTGGTGTTTTTGATTCAGGTTATGGCGGACTCACCGTATTGAAGTCAATCGTTGAAAAACTCCCCGGCTACGATTTTATTTATCTGGGAGATAATGCCCGTGCGCCCTATGGTAACCGGTCCTTTGAAACCGTTTACCAATATACCAGGGAAGCAGTACATTGGTTTTTCTCCCGGGGTTGTCCACTCGTAATTCTTGCCTGTAACACATCCTCAGCAAAAGCTCTTCGCACGATTCAACAACAGGACCTTGTGGAATCCGGAACTGCAAACAGGGTATTGGGTGTAATCAGGCCAACAACTGAAGTTGCAGGACTTCTTTCCAAAACAGGTCATGTGGGAATACTGGCAACCACCGGTACCGTGAATTCGGAGTCCTATGTGCTGGAAATAAATAAATTTTTTCCTGCTGTCAGGGTCTTTCAGCAAGCTTGCCCGCTTTGGGTTCCGCTGATAGAAAATAATGAACACCTGGATGCAGGGGCAGATTATTTTGTGCAGAAATATGTGGATGAACTGCTGGAACAGTCATCTGAAATCGATACCGTGATACTTGCCTGCACGCATTACCCTTTGCTGATGGGGAAATTGAAAAAATATTTTCCTTCTACCATTAAACTAATTGCCCAGGGAGATATCGTGGCTCAAAGTTTGGTGAAATATCTGGAGCATCATCCTGAGATCGAAACGCGTTGCAGCAAACAGCATCAGCTTTCTTTTTACACCACAGACGACAACCGGGATTTTGACAGGCATGGCGGGTATTTTTATGGTGACGGAGTCAAATCGGAAAGAGTATTTTTGTAGTGTTTTTTAATTTGTAACTTGTTAACCCTAAACCCTGGCTATGAAATCGCGCTTACACTTCTGTCTTGTACCCCTCATTATACTTTCATTCATCTCCTGTTCCAAAGAGGTGAGTAAGGAGAATGGTCATGGAACGGGACCAGGAGTCGGAGATTTTTATGCCACTATTGATGGAAATTTATGGAATGCGGACAGCCTTCAGCTTGTGCTCGTCAGTTCCGATGGCGTATCTATTAACGGACTCAGCAAAACAGGCGACCAGGTTTCGATGCTCCTGCCCGTTTTCAAAGTTGGCACATATACGCTGAATGCCCAATCCGTTTCTTATGCTTTATACGCGAATCTCCTGGATAATGTAGCAAATGTTTATGTAAGCAATTCCGGAACAGCAGGCGGGACCGTTAACATTACCAGTATTGATTCAATAAATCACCTGGTAAGCGGGACTTTCCAGTTAACGCTGGTCAATCCTGCGGATAATTCAAAGAAAACAATCACCAAGGGTGTTTTTGATTTCATTCCTTATACCGGGGATACTGGAACGACGATTACTCCGCCTCCAGCAGGTGGTCTGAAAGATACCCTCCAGGCAACCATTGATGGAACCAAGTTCTTTGCTTCCGATGTGGAAGTATCCAACGACAGCTCGACCGGTCAGTTATTAATTGCCGGTTTTTCCGGTCAGCAGGATATTGGACTTTTTCTACCTCCAACAATAACTCCGGGCACTTATAATCTGGATTTTGCTACTGGTTTGTATATCGGTATCTATAATCCGGATCCCGGCACGACCCTGCTTTCCCAGTCCAATGGAACGGTTACGATCATATCGAATAATACGACAACCAAAAGGATCTCGGGAACTTTTAGTTTTACTGCAACTCCAATGGGGAGTGGTCAGCCGGCTAATTTAACCCTTGGCTATTTTGCCGCTAATTATTGATAAAACCAGCTTATTGTTGGCAATCAGGCAGGAATTCTTTAGCTTTGCCGTCCCTTTAAACAAGGATCCCGATATGACGGACTGAATTGAAGGTAAATCCTCTGATAATGAGGGACTAAGAGTTAAAAAATAAAACAATGAAACGCACATTCCAGCCACATACCCGTCGTCGTAAAACAGTTCACGGATTTCGTAAGCGTATGCAGACGGCTAACGGACGCAAAGTGCTGGCCAGCCGCAGAGCCAAGGGTCGCGCAAAACTGTCCGTTTCCGATGAATTCGGCGGGAAATAAGCGTTTTAAAGCTTAAAGCGTAAAGCTCAAAGCCAAACTGTCAACTGCCAACTGCCAACTGCCAACTGAAAAGAGCTTCCAAAAATATTGAATGAAAGCCCCTTAATGGGGCTTTTTATTTTTAAGCATCATATGAGCATCAGTAAACCAAATTCATTAGGTAAATCCGAACGGTTAAAAAGCCGGAAACAGATTGATGCGCTTTTTGAAGCCGGTAAAAAAATTACCCAGTTTCCCTTTCGTCTGCTATACAATTTGGAACCGGGTAAAGGAATTATAAAAGCAGGATTTACGGTCAGCTCAAAAAATTTTCCCCGGGCAGTTGACAGAAACCAGATAAAACGGTTAAGCCGGGAAGCATATCGTGTGCAGAAAAAGGAACTGGAATCCGGGGCTCTAAAAAACGATTATACACTTCATTTGTTTTTTATTTATACCGGTAGGGAGATTGTTGATTATGGCGAGATTTATATCCGGTTAAAACAAATGCTCGATAAACTGGTGAAGGTTTTACATGAAAAGCATTCTGCAAATACTTAGTTATCCGCTGATTTTTCTGATCAGGATTTATCAGTTGATTATTTCGCCCTGGCTGGGTCCGAAATGCAGGTTTACGCCCAGTTGTTCCGCCTATGCCATCGAAGCTTTCCAAAAATATGGCCTTTTTAAGGGCGGCTGGATGGCTGTTCGCCGGATTTCCAGTTGCCATCCCTGGGGCCGTCACGGGCATGATCCCGTTAAATAGGCGTGAGGCTTGAAGCGTGAGGCCAGTATGTTTAAGTTTCTAACTGATTTTTAAAATCTTTTTAATTGAGATCTGCCAATAATTCTCAAGCCTCAAGCCTCAAGCCTCAAGCCTCGCGCCTCACGCCTCACGCCTCACGCCTCGCGCCTCGCGCTTCACACTTCACGCTTCACACTTCACGCTTCATTTTTTCGTCGGATGAATTGTATAAACGGAATCGTCATTGTCGTCGGCTTTTTCATCACCCCTCTCATATTTGTACTTACTCATCTCCGTTAGTTTTGCAATGATTTCCTTTTCTTCGGAAAGACTATAAAATTTATAAATTTCGGAAACAGAAGATGCGTCAAAAGCCGATGGCACGGGCTGGTATGGACCAAATATTTTGGCATTGGTAACGTTGGAGATCTTTACAACCTGGCCCGGTGGTATGAAATAGTTTTTCGCAGCTGCAGAAATATTCTCGCCTTTTACCAGCTTATTCAGACTATCGAGCTGTAATTGCAGTTCCTGCTGTGTGATACGTGTATGCCTTGATTCACCGGTATGCTGCATGCTGCCGACAACCGTATCCTTCTTGAGGTTTGCGAGAAATAACCCGTCTTCTTTGACTTCCAGAGTATATTTCCCATTTGGTCCGGTGATATTCAACACGACCGGATCCCCACTGTTAAAGTCTAACTCCTGCTCCACCTGGGTGGTTCCGTCGGTTACCGTAATATTTTTTTGCGATTCATCTACCTGGATTTTACTGTTTGCATAGAGCAAAACTTTTTTTTGATGTGACGAACAGGCCGCTATAAAAAAAAGAGCGGTGAACAGTAACCAGGATGAATTTTTCATATGTGTTTTTTAAATGAGAAGATCCCGTTTGTCCATCCAACCCTTCAGGGCCGGAAAAAAGCAAAACGGGATCTGAAGTTAAATTAAAACGTTCAGGCCATATTATAGAGAAGCTTCATATCTTTTATTTACTTCTTTCCAATTAATCACATTCCAGAAAGCGCCCAGGTATTCCGGACGACGATTCTGATATTTCAGATAATAAGCATGTTCCCAGACATCAACACCGAGAATGGGCGTGCCTTTTACTTCTGCAACATCCATTAAGGGATTATCCTGATTGGGTGTGGACGAAACTAAGAGTTTGCCATCCTGTTCTACCAGCCATGCCCAACCGCTTCCGAATCGGCCGATTGCGGCCGCAGTGAACTTTTCTTTAAATGTATCAAATGATCCGAAATCGGCGTCAATGGATTCAGCCAGTTTACCAGTTGGTTTACCACCGGCATTCGGTGCCAAGATCTCCCAGAAAAAACTATGGTTCCAATGTCCGCCACCATTATTACGAATGGCCGGGGGTAGTTTCCCTGCTATGCTGACCAGCTCTTCCAGTGATTTACTTTCATTGGGAGTGCCCGCTACCGCTTTATTCAGATTATCAACGTACGCCTGGTGATGCTTATCATGATGTATCTGCATTGTCAATGCGTCAATATTCGGTTCCAGTGCAGCCGGCGCATAAGGAAGTGCAGGTAATGTGAATGCCATAAACTATGTTTTTTGAATTAAAGGAATACTATTCTGCCAGAGGTTAACAAAATTACTGATCAAAGGTTGATTAACAATGAGTAAATATGCAAATGTGCAAATGGACAAATAAAAAAATCAGGAATATTAATAATTATTTAAAACTGTCCTTAAAATTCCACATTTCCATTTTCCCATCTGCACATTTGCACATCTGCAAATTTGCCTCCTATCTCCTTTGTTTGAAAAATTCTTTCATCAGGCCAGCACATTCTTCTGCGAGCACGCTATCCACGACAATAGTTTTAGGATGAAAGGGGCGGGGGGCGATCCCGATTTGTTCCAGCGAGGGACATGGCTCAACATATTTCCTGTAGCCGTTTTTTATATCTGCGGCTCCATAAACAACTTTCTGAATTTTACTCCAATATAGGGCGCCGGTACACATCAGACAGGGCTCAATGGTAATATAGATCGTGGCGTCCGGTAGATATTTTGATCCCAAAAAATTAAATGCGGAAGTGAGGGCGATGATTTCAGCATGTGCAGTGGGGTCATTCAACCGCTCGACCTGATTATGCCCCCGGGAAATAATTTTTTCTTTCATGATGACGACAGCACCCACCGGGACCTCGCCTTCATCATATGCTTTTTTCGCTTCCTTAAGCGCCTGCAACATGAAATATTCGTCTGTCATAGATTTGGTTGACGGTTGAAGGTTATCAACTGCCCGCAGGCAGGCAGGGTTGACAGATTAGCGTAAAAGGTTGTTCCATTAAGGATATATTAATAATTTCCGATACTTCCATACTTCCATTCTTCCATACTTCCACACTTGCTTTAAGCTTTGCGCTTTAAGCTTTACTGGCCATACACGGAAATAAGCTTGAGTAAAACGCCGTTCGTCCATCCAAATCCATCCTGGCCTCCATATTCACCCCCACCCGCTTCCTTATTTATATCTGTAACATTATACTTCTCCATTAGTTTGCCGGTGTTTTTATAAACCTGGATATTTAATTTTATCCATCTTTTTGCAGCCAGGGAAGCCAGGTTTTTCTGGCCGCAGCGATCCAACCCCCAGATCATCATCCATTCCAAAGGCGCCCAGCCGTTTGGCGCATCCCATTGTTCCCCGGTATTATATTCTGTTGTTACAAACCCGCCATCTTTAAGAAGCCTGGCTTCCAATACGGCGGCAACTTTTTTCCCAAGTAAACTCATATAATCCGGCTTTTCATTAATAAAGCAAAAGGGATACAATCCGGCTGCTGTGATATTATTCAACTGGGTTTGAGTTCTGAACTGGTAATCGGTGAAGAACGACATTTTCTTATTCCAAAAATATTTATCGATCAGCGCACTTCTTTGATGTGCTTTTTCACGAAAAAGTTTGGCCCCGGCATCATCTCCATTGATCTGTTTGGCCCTGGCAATGATCCATTCCAAATGATACATCAGACAGTTCAGGTCAACGGGTAATATATCCGTGGTTTGAATATCAGTGATTTTTTTATTATCCGTAAACCAACGACTGCTGAAGTCGAGCCCGCTCTCAGCGCTTGCCCGAAGATGTTTGTACATTTCTATTTTGTTCCTCCCGGATTTCTCTGTTGTCAGATAATCTTCCCGCCAGCTCTCCTGTCTCGGTACCATACTGTCGTCCCAATACCGGTTCAGGAGGTCGCCGTTTTTCATTCGCACAACCCGGCGGTAAGCATCACCCGGTTTGAGCTTGTCAGCCCCATCCATGAAAAATGCATATTCCATTTCCATGGCAGGGAGAAAGCGCTGATAAATACTGTCTCCCTGTATATCTGCCAGCAGTTCCACCATACAGGAAAAGAAGGGTGGTTGGGATCTGCCGAGGTAATAGGTTCTGTTTCCATTCGGAATATGACCATACGTTTCGAGCAGGTAAGCAAAATTACCCACCATATCCCGGATGGTTTTTAATTCACCACTTTCTTTCAGGCCGAGCATCGTAAAGTAGGAGTCCCAATAATATACTTCCCGGAATCTGCCACCCGGAACGATATAGGGATATGGCAGGGGAAGCAAAGAACTGCCTTCAGTTTCTTTGTCGGGATTTCTTTTCAGGACTGGCCATAATTTTTTAATATGTTTAATGACATCATCGGAAGAATCCGATTTAAAATTTGCCCCGGCTCCCTGGGGTATTTCAAAATTATCTTCTACAAATTTCTTCAGATTGAAATTGGAACCTTTCTGAATTCCATAATCGTACATGATATCCGTTGGTTTCCTCTTCGGTATGCAGTCAACAAAAGTTTTTCCGTCGGGAAATACTTTTTGCATCTGGACCTCTATAAAAAGATCACCATAAATTTTATCAGGAGGAGCGGGTTGAAGAAACTGGGCTTCCACATAAAAACCCAACAGCAGAAAAGACACTAAAAAGAGGATCTTCATTGGGAAGCTTAAATTTAATTTAAAGGTACGTTTTCTAAGCTTAAAGCTTAAAGCGTAAAGCGTAAAGCCAACATAAGCTGAACGCCTAAAGCCTAATGCCCAAAGCCTAAAACCAATACAAGCTGAATGCCTAACGCGTAATGCGTAACGCTTAAAACCAATACAAGCGGAACGCCTGACACTTGTGATTAAGAGAATGAATGATTGTTTTGCGAAATCAATTTTACAAAACCGGAAACACATTTGCACATTAGTTTTAGGCATTAAGCGTTAGGCGTTACGCGTTAAGCGTTACGCGTAAAACAAATCCCCGCGAAGAATCGCAGGGATTTTATTGCTTATGACTATTGATTAGAAACTTTATAGTTAACCGCCAACAGAAAGATGTTGACTGTTTGCTAAATGAGTTTTTGTTTTGCGAATGGGATCCAGGCAAAGCCAGAGCGCGAGCAGCGTTCCATAACTTCCACCCCTTTCAACCCATTCAAATATTTCAAAATGAGGATAGAATAATTCTGTACCCATCTTCCAAATTATAAAAACAACGATCAGGGGTCTTACCGGTTTGACCAAAACGGCAATGGCCGCCATGATTTCAAAGATCCCCGCAAGCAGCGACACATTCACAGGATTGGAGAATCCAAGGGCGGTATATTGATTGATCAGACCTGGTTTTTGAATAAGGTTCAGCCAACCGTGACTCACTAATAAAAGAAATACGGTATAACGAAGAATGAGTTTCACGCGGGCCTGGGATTTTTCACTGACCGGCTCATTGGGGTTGATCGTTGAAAAAAGCCATTTGAAATTAAATTTTATACCGCCGGCAAGCACCAGAAGGGCCAGTGGTGCGCCATAATTCCCGGCTCTTTCAATAAACTCTGCAAAGGGTTCTCCGGAAAGTGGACGACAGGTTGCTGTAATGATACTCCAGATGACCAGCCAGACTGCAACGACCCGGACCGGTTTGAAAATCAGCAGCAGGCCCATTAATATATCCACCGTGCCCAACACGGGCATTAACTGATAGGCATGAACCTTGTCGATGCCAAAAAGAGCAAAATAATTGCACCAGATGGGTTTGGTTATGATTCCAAAGGCGCCATGGCCAATGAAACACATGGCTGCGGCTATGCGCAGTGTGTAGTGTATTTTTTGATTGTTATGTAAAGTTTGCATATCGCTTTTGAAAATTTCTGAACTCTTAATTAATTAAGAAGATATAACCGGAAACAGATTTGCACATCTGCACATTTGCACATTTGCCCAAAGCTTTGCGCTTTATGTTTTAAGCTTTATAAAGACCCCGCGAAGAATCGAAGGGTCTTGATTGCTTAAAACATATAAAAAAGTTAATTGGCTCCGTCATTTTGAGCCCGCTGTATAGCATGACCTCCCACATTCGCTCCAACCGACAGACCGACTTCACAGTCCGTTCTGTAATGGATACCTCCAATCAGACGGCTATTGGCTGCTTCCTGCGCCATTGCGCTGTACGTCGCCGCGTTAGCCGGAAGAATATAACCCAGTATCGTGGAAGCTGCCCCACTGAACACAGAGTGTCCTGATACATAAGCCGGGAAATTAGGTACGCCTGTTAGCGTTTTAATGCTAGGATCCACCTGGGATGGCCTGGGATTGAAATAATGATATTTAATATCCCAGCAAACGATGGCAGCGTCCATCATGGTCAAATCCAGCAAAGCCAAATTCCTGGCGAAACGGACTTCACTATAATTCTGTTTAATAAAATCTTCCGCGGCAATGGCATTCCAATGTCCCGGGGGTGTATAGGTTCCGACTCCGTCTGCCCAATAGGTGACGATCCGGTGGTTCTCCACACTAGGATTTTTTACAAAACCCGCTACCTCAGCAATATCCTTATTCATCTGATCTGATCCGACAGCAGGAGGCGGTCCCGGACGTAAACTCACAACCGTTGCAGAGTCAAATAAGAACGGTTTCACTTTGTAAAACAGCGGTAACATCGGAGGACGTTTTGGTGTTTCCAGGCTGTACCATGGAGTAAGGCCCTGATTTGTCTGGATAGTTATGAAATTTGACCAGTCAGCCGGTGTGCCTACTGCCTTACCCGCATTATCAGCTCTCGCGCGGGCAATAAAGAGTTCTGCAACCTGTCTGCCGAGTGCTTCTCCTGCAGTAATATCAGCACGTGTAGCGGCACCACTCATGATGGTGGCCTGTTCATGTTCAATTAGTTTTGCCTGTATATTTCCGATTTCACCCGGGAACAGGAGTTTCATCATTTCTGTTGTAACACCTGCCAGCACGGCGGCTTCAGAAGGGTAAGAAGGAAGGTTGGATTTGTTAATGAATTTGGTGGATACACTGGAATCAAATTTATAAGGTGCGGCGCGTTTGTATTTCATTTTATAATACCAGCAGGCAACCAAAGCATCATACTGCGCCCCCGCAACATATGCATACGCCCTCGCAGCGTAAGGAGGATTTGAAAATGGAAACAGCGGGTAAGCCAAAGGATTATTAGCGTTGGGAATCGGGTAGCTGGTATCTGAATTCGCAACGGGAGGCAGATTGTATTTAGCAACCAGCCCGCGCATGATTTCATTCCATCTGAATGTTCCACCGGCAGCCCAGTATTTTACGATTCCTTCCTGGTCCTTCGTCAGACTTTTCTGCAGGGCTTTGATTTCAAAAATGTCTGCAAGATAAAGTGGACTGGTTGTTGGAAGAGGTGCTGCGACAGCAAAGCTATCAGGCCTGGACAGCAATATGGTTCTCCAGGTACCGGCAGACGTATCACTATTAATCGCCTGCAGGGCAGGCAGATTCGTCGTACGATCGGAAACATCTTTCTGGCAGCTCGCTGCAAACAGCATCAAACCGATCAGACCAGAAATAGAATAGAATATATTTTTCATTACAAATTTTTTATCAGGTTTAAAAACTAACAACATAATAAAGACCACCAGAGTACATCTGCGACTGGCCCATATTTCTTCCCGCAACAGTAAAATCAGCATCGGCGACGACGGCCAGATTGGGTGAGAAAGGGAAAAAATATTTTACATGTCCGCCGACCGAAGTCATATTCATTTGATTACTTACAAACGGCATATCATTTTTACGGATATCAAATCCGCCAAAGCTGTACATGTTTAAGAGTTGGGCCTGAATGATCAGGTTGGGTTTCCGGATACCAACAAAAAAATTACTATTCAATTGATTGGGCATGTCCACTTTATTGGTGTAGTGGATCTGGTCAGTGTAATAAGATGTTCTGTCGATCGTGACATCACTTCTCCACTCAAAAGCACTGGAGGCCGTTGCGAAGAATATTCCTTTTTGGTAATCGGCCGTCAGTCTTCCTGAGAGGTTGGTACTTCCAAGTCCGATGGACATTGGCAGAAAATCGTTTTCATATTTCTGAAGCGGAGTGCTTAATCCTCCCACTGCAAAAAGTGACAGATTGCCATTTTTGCCCAGCTTGGTTGAATAGAATTCATATTTTATATTCATCTCAATGTCCTGGAATCCTTTCAGTCCATGCAGGGTGCCGGCTGAAGCATGGGTCCATACATAAGGAATCGAAACAATGGCATTCAGCCTGTTGGTAATACCATAGGTACTCATAAACATAACGGATTGTGTGCTTACTGTCCCCAGGTTTTTATTTTCTCTCTTGAATGTTCCTTCCCAATAATTCTTCCAGCCGGAATACATATAGGTAAGGCCATTGCACCATTGTTTCTTCCCCATCATAATCGCATCATCTGCAGTCTGGCTTTTAGCCAGCGATGCAACCAGGGTGAACCCCAGGGCCAGGGAGAAGTATAATATTGTTTTCTTTTTCATTTCGCGGTAGTTAAGTTTTGATTAATTAGAACAGGTTAATGATTAATGATAATTGAAGGATTTATAATGGTTTATTTTTTTTCATTTTAAGTCTTTGAACTACCAAGTCACCTACTTTGGCTCCGAGTTCAGTGGACACCAGGCAGGAATGATGAAAGTGAATGCCTCCGTAAAAGCGCGCCCAGTTATTTTCTGAGGCGGCATCCCGGAATGATTTGAATGAACGGCTCTTGATGCCGAATTCAAGTTCCGTAGTGTCGGTATAGTTAAAATTATCTCCGAATACACTGGTCAGTGTTTCTGCCGCAGCGGCTGATCCGGTAGAATGGCCGCAGGTATATTCAGGGAAAGGCGGTGTTTGCAGATGCGGGCGCCAGTTGGCATCAAAATATTTATTGATCACGGTTTCGGGCCGCACAGTATTGAATTCATATTTAACATCCCAGCATTGGATGAAAGCGTCGAATAATGCGATCGCCGTCTTCGTAAATGCAGTCACCGTAGTTCCGAAATCTGCGTTTGCTTTTTCTGCTGCAATGCCAACGATGCTCATCCAATGACCCGGAGGAGAAAACTTTTTTGTTCCGAACATCAGATGACCCGATACATTGAGTTTAAATGGATTGTCGTCCCAGAAATCCGCGATATGAACCTGTTCCGGTGTCAGGCTGTCAACGGCATTCTTCGACAGCATAACCTGTTTATAATACTCGCTGTTTTTGTTGGTGATATTAAATGAATAAGGAGCGGGGACTGAAAACATATTGCAACTATCCAGTACCATGGGCCTGATCTCGCGCCAGTGTGGCTCTGCGGCTGCGGAATACGCAGGTGGTGTGGGCACCCACCTGCCGGGCGAGTCCATCACGGTATATTCAGATGCACCCCTTGTTTGCAGGTAATGATCGCCCTTGCTCCAGGCCATTACAATGGCGCCTACCGTGTCGGCATAAGCTACCGAGTTATTTAAAATATCTTCAGGCATTCCATGATCATCAGCCAGCTTTTTCAGGCTGTCAACATAATCCTTCATGCTGCCCGCCGGAAAAGTAACTGCCTCTCCCAGTTTGCAAAAAGCAAGCAGGGCAGCGAATTCCACATCGACCGGTTTACTTTTATCCGGTAACGGAGTAGTTTTTAATCCATGTAACTGTCCGGATAGGGATTCATATTTATCCGGATAACCGCCCGCAACCACCTGGTAGGCAGCCACGTTGGCATAGGTGTAATTACGTGAAGCTACGATGGGACTGAAATTATTACCCATCACAACCGTATTTAACTGGTAAACCGTCTTACTATACAGGATCGGGTTCTTGAAAATAGCATCATAATCCGATTTACGGTTACATCCGGTTACTGCCATTGCGCATAGCGCAAAAGCGACTAATAAATATCTCATAATGGTGATCTTGTTGAAAAAGGAACGTCCCACGATCGTGGGAAAAACAGCGTTTTTTATATTTACGCTTTAAGCGAAGTCCGGTGGCTGACCTGCGCGGGTAAGGTATACAGACGGAATCTGTAGTAAGTAATGATCGGTTGCTTTCTGCCTGACAAGTGTCAGATTCAAAAGGGCAAATGACTGAGAGTTGGAAAAATATTCGGCACTGAAACCTTTAAAAGAAGAACTATGCTGATCTGATTTTTTTGACTGTCCCGGATGCTGCAAATCATTAACCAGTTTAAAAAATTCATTCTTGGCAGTCTGAATACTGGTAGCCGTCTTATTGGGGATACAAAGAAGTTCCAGGGAATCTTCGGAAAACCGGCGTTTTACATAATTGTATTGTACGCCTTCAATTTCAATTTTACCGTCGACCCTTTGGAATTCTTTTGAATTTACGTAGGAAGAAAGATGGGTAGCAGGAACTTTTATGGAAATCAGGTCGGCGTCGGTATAATTATTCTGATCCAGATTGGCAACCATGGTTTTATCTGCATTGTCCTGCAGAATCGCAGTATAAAACTCGTATCCAACCCAGTTGAACAGGAGCAAAATCAATAGCAGTATGGCAGCAATTCTCTTCACAGTGGGTGCTAAAATACTATTTTTTATTGAACGCTGTAATTTTTCTTATCCGGTCCCACCCCCGTTATCGTGAGCTTTTTCCAGGCAGACGGAAGTTTGGAAGGGATCTGTACAATTCCGGTTGCTGTAATATCCAGGCCTCCGAACCCCATTAGTAAGGCCTGTAAAATCCCACCGGCTCCTGTAGCAAAGTACGGATTCGTGCCCCCTTTGGTTTCCGCGATCACGCGAAAAGGCGGATTAAGATTGGGAATATAGGCATCCCGGAAAAAATGATAGGCAGTATCGCCTTGGCCCAGACGCGCATATAATATAGCAAAAATAGCCTGGGTCATGGCCGGAGTACCCTGGTTTGGAACGCGTGACTGGTAATAAACAAGGTCCTTTTTTACCTGGACGGGATCCGTGATAAGTTTTAAAGGATAAACCAACAGGTTTACATCCGCCTGCTTAATTCCCTCTCCGTTATAGCTCGCGTGCTCACGGGTAATGCCGTTGAGTTGCAGAATTGGAATATTTTCTGATACCACCATCCAGTCCGGATCTGCTTTGATGCCCAGTATACCGGCCGCTTCGGTGGCATGCTGCAATAAAACCTTTGCCGCTCCATTAGTAAAAGCATTATTGTCGACATTCTCTGCCCATTCATCCGCTGCTACCACATTCCGGATATCATAATGGCCCGGCCCGTTTCTTTCAACCCTCGATGCCCAGAAATCGGCTGTTGCTGATAATATCGGCCAGCCCTTTTCCCTTAACCAGTCCTTATCCTGTGTCACACAATAGTAATTCCAGGCGGCTAATCCCACACAGGCTGTAATATGA
>Ga0209863_10000567_pt1 | contig 17423 bp, 8 predicted proteins | sample OrgsoiDNA2013046_FD_185796 | JGI IMG/M metagenome (GOLD analysis project Ga0209863, IMG submission 185796) | Permafrost soil microbial communities from the Arctic, to analyse light accelerated degradation of dissolved organic matter (DOM) -... | ecosystem: Environmental > Terrestrial > Soil >...
GGCATAAGATTCTGCGACCAAAAGAATTTTTCTGCGGGATCGTAAACCAGGATGGAATTGTGAGCGACCGTGCGCCGGTAGTAGTTGATATAGTGCGGGCTTTCGCTATCGGTGTAGTCGGCTCCGCTGTCGATCGCTAAATAGCCGCCGTGATAGATTGTGATCTGGTTTTGATCGAGGTGCTGGTGCTTAGCCAGGTAAGGGCCGCAGTCGAATTCAATCCAGGTCGAGTCCCGCTTCCATCCATCGCGCATGACCAGATGTCCGACGCCCGAAAAAAAATGCTGCCGCGGAAGTTCCTCCGCGGGCGCGAGAGCGGGATCGCGCGGAGTGACTTCAGGGTCGTCCCAAAGGAACTCGAGAACCGGAAGAGTCCATTGTTTTGGGAAGAAGCTACTCTTGCGCAACAGCCATGCGCTGTAGGGATCTTTAAAGCGATTGACGGCGTAACCGAGAACGGAAGTGTCACGCAAATCAAAAACGGGGTATTCGTTGTCGCCTTCGCGCGAGGGCGTGCCATCCGGGAGCAGCTTGTAGAGATAGGTGTTTCCAATATTTCGAAACAGAGAGTAATGGTGTGCGGGATCTACACCGGTGGTTGTGCGCTGTAATTCAGCCAGAAGGGTCAGGCTGGCCCATGTGATGCGCATGTAGTCCAGAGATTCGTGATAGCTTCCCTCGGGAGAGACCACGTTCGTGGTTTCAAGAACGTTGGTCAGGCAGTTTGCCACCTCGGCGCGCCAGGTACTGCAACGATTGTTGCAGGCTGCGTGGCCGTCGAGCGCCGCGAGCACGAATGCGGGCAATGAGAGATAGCGCACGGCGTAATTGTGGTACGAGTAGTTGCCTGGATCGGCGAAGTCGGGGGTCGCAAGCATCGCCGACGCTCCCTCCATCAACTCATCAGCAATCCGATTCTGTAATGCGGGCTCGAATCCGGGATATCCGGAGAGCCAATCGAATGCCAGCGACCAGCGGGCGTAGTCAACCCATGAACGCGAAGGCTTCACGCCCTTTGTGATGTGGCCGGCGCGCATCGCGGCCAGGGCCTTTTCCGCAAAACTCTCTTGCTTGGTGAGTTGCCACGAGAGCGCCCAGCCCTCCATGTCTTCGGACGGGCGCATTCCATTCGCGTACCTGGTTTTCAGCAAAGCCAAACCGGTAAATGCGTCGGTATTGGAGATTAACAAGCGAGGGCGCTGGGCGGGGACTTGAGAGCTGCTCTTCGACAGGGCAAGAAGAATTGAAGCCCCTACGCCTGTCATGAAGTCACGACGCTTCATTCTTCAATCGCTCCCTGGAATGGCCCCTTCGACTGCTAGTCGTATCCGTGTGCAGGTCAGGCGGAGACTCGCCCCTTTTCTACACGTTGACACAAGTAAACGCAAGCACTCGCAAGCAAAGGTTATCGACGCATATCTTGCCACGGGTGGGCGGGACCAGCTCCGAATGTGTCCGACCCGCTTCAGTGGCTCGTTTTCGACTAACTTGAACGGAAAATCTTCCTTTTGCAGCGACTTTCTTTTATTTTCCTTGTGGTGTATAAAATATGGGAGCGCTAACCCATAGCGACCTACTCCTGCTGCGAGGGATTCTACTTTAATGATGACTGGAAGAGACTCCCGTCTCCTGGCGGAGCAGCGCCGGCGCAAGATCCTTGAACTCATCGAGCAAAAAGGACAGGTCACGGTACGAGAATTGGTCGAGCGGTTCTCTGTCTCGTCGGTCACGGCGCGAGGGGACTTGGATGCCCTGTGCGCGCAAAGCATGGCGGTTCGATCTCATGGCGGTGCGGTGCGCAAGCTGGAGGTGAGCGCGGACTCACCCTCTGACTCGCGAGAGGCACAGCGCTATGCTGAGGTGGCTCGTCTGGCGAAGGTCAGCGTGACGGCGGTTTCAAGCATCGCGAATGGAAGTGCTAACGTTGCGCCGTCGGTGCAGGCGACCGTCCTTGCGGCTGCCCGGAAGCTGGGTGTAACCCTGACGGCGGGAAAGAGAAATCGCACCATCACCTTCATCCTCGGCAACCGGGACACGGTGAATGAGTTCCAGTCGAAAGTGCTGTTGGGGGCCGAACAGTACTGCGCCCAGCATGATTGGGATTTGCACTTCATCAGTTTTCGTTGTGACCTGAACGCACCCTTAGGTAGCCTGCGCCTGCCCGAGGCGCTGCTGAGATCGAATCGGCCGAGTGGGGTCATTCTCACGGGCACACACTCTGTCAGTATTCTCGCGGCGCTGTCGGAGAGGAAGATTCCGTTCTCTCTTGTGGGCAACAACATTGTCGGCGATTGGCGGCCGGAACAGTACGACTGCGTTTTCACCGACGACGAGCGCGGATCTACTGACATAACCCGTTATCTGATCGCCCAGGGACACCGAAACATCTGGTATATCGGCAACCAGCGTCTGCCGTGGTTCGCGCGTTGTGCCGCGGGCTACCGCCAAGCGATGAAAGAGGCCGACCTTGAACCTCGTTTCAGCGAGATCAGTTCCGAGGATCGCGAATTGGGATACCTGGCCGTAAAGGCCCTGCTGGCGAGCGGAGAGCGACCCACGGCACTTTTTGTGGGCACCGACCAAGCCGCTTCCGGCGTGTATCAGGCGTTGCAGGAATCGGGAATCCGAATTCCAGATGACATCAGTGTTGCCGGATTCAATGACACCATCGGCGAAGTGCTGCATCCGGGGCTTACCACGGTGCGCGAATTTCCCAAGGAGCTTGGCGGTCATCTGGCCGAATTTACCTTGCGGCGGATTCACGAACCAGACCTGCCCCCCCAGCAACTGGTGATGCCGACCGAACTGATTCGCCGGGAGAGCGTGCGGCGTCTCTCCTCCAGCCATGCGCTGCGGACTTCCGTTCACCTTCACGAAAACGTCCTGTGAGACTCTTCGCTAGAGCGCTGCGTCGGAGCCGGCCAAAACGACAGGGGCTTCTCTGCTTCCTGTTCGTCGTCTACACGGCTTTAATTGCACTTGGCGATTCGACTCCCCCGCTGGAAGCGTTTTCCGTACTGCCAGCGGCACCGCCTGCTCCGCAGATCACGCCTTACCTTCAGTATCAAGCAGACTTGGCTTGGCGCGAAGACGAGAAGAGGATGAAGGCTTGGGAAGGAATTCATACCGAGCAGGATCTTTTGCGCGTGCAGCGCGAACTTCGCCAAAAGGTTCTATCCATGCTCGGGGGACTGCCTACAGTAAGAACTCCGCTGCATCCGCGCCTCACCGGGCACATTGCGATGGACGGCTTTCACATTGAAAAGCTGGTCTTCGAAAGCCTGCCGGGTGTATACGTGACGGCGCTTCTTTACGTCCCCGATGATAGCGGCGGCGAGCATAAGAAGCATCCCGCGATTCTGGTGCCGGCGGGCCACGCAGAAAACGGGAAGGCGCACTACCAAGTGCTTTGTCAAAGACTGGCGCAGCGCGGATATGTGGTCATCAGCTGGGATCCGGTGGGTCAGGGGGAGCGCAGCCAGTTCTGGGATGCGAAGGCTGGCAGGAGCCGCTACAACCGCATCTGCGCGGAGCACGCTGTGCTCGGTAACCTCGCCTATCTGGCAGGCACAAATCTTGCGCGTTGGGAAATCTGGGATGGATTGCGCGCCTTCGATTACCTGCTGACGCGTCCAGAGGTCGATCCCGATCGCATCAATATTACGGGCACCAGCGGAGGCGGTTTTCAAGCGATGCACATCGCGGTGCTCGAACCGCGAATCAAAGTAGCGGCCATCTCCTGCTATATCACGTCATTGCCCATGCGAATGCACAATCGCATATTTAAGGACCCGGACAGCGATCCTGAGCAGGACTTGTACGGCATGATTTCGAACGGCGTCGACAATGCTGGGCTGTTGCTGCTGATGTATCCACGCCCGATTTTCGTTGCCGCCGCAACGCTCGATTTCTTCCCCATCGAGGGCACTCACAAGACTTTCCGGGAAGTGTCGCAGCTTTATAGACGTTTTGGTCACGCGGATCGCATCGCGATGGCCGAGGGCTATCACGGCCATCAGTACTCCGATGAAAATCAGAGAGCGGCGTTCGAATTTCTCGATCACTTCAATCGGCTGCCGCGGAGATACGCGCTCGCCGCTGGCAAAGATCTGGACGAGAAAGCGGTGCAATGCACGCGCACGGGCCAGGTGATGCTGGATTTCGAAGATGCAAGGTCGTTGATGGATCTGGTCCGGGACTACTACACGGAGCACAAAGCCGGTCCCGTTCCCTCTGTCCGGCAACTTTATTTCGGCAGTAACTACCCTGGCATTGCGACCTGGGACATCGGCGAATATAACGGCGTGGCTCCGGGCGAGCGCGAGATTGCGTGGGAGAATGCGGGCAGCTCAACATTCGAGGGCGTCACCGTCGATCGCTACGTAGTGCGTCACAGTCGCAACCTTGTTGTGCCTCTGTTGCACATCCACCGGGCTGCGAACCAGAGTAAGCGCTGGTTGCTGTGGTTCGGCAAGAACGGCAAGGCGGGAGTGAACGACTGGCCCGAAATCGTGAGATATCTGGATGCCGGCTTCGATATCGTTACATTCGATTTTCGCGGGCTGGGCGAGACACGAATGGCCTACAAGGCGGTTTCGGAAGATGATCCGTCATTCGCGCAACTCGATTTCGACCGAGCCTATGTCAATCCGCTGTCCAGCGTGCTGGCGGATTATGTTTACAACTCGCTGTTGACCGGCAGACCTTACTTCTTGCAGATGATCGAAGACGCTGAGATCGCGGTCCGTTTCTCGCGTTTGAAACTACATGCGGGAGACTTCTCCGTGGCGAGTGATGTCGAGGGATTCACGCTGGCCAATGCAATTACCACGACACTCCCAGGGGTCAAACAGATTCCGGGATCCGGCGTGCAGATCATGAAGTGGTCGGATCTTGTAATCCAGAGGCGCGAACTTTGGCCCATTCAGTATCTGCTGCCAGGCGGGGCCTATATTCAATAGGACGCCGGGGCATACTGGCCAGATTATGACGTGGCGGAAACTCCCGAACTCAAGAGTGCGGCGGACTCCGTGTCGAGGTAAATCGTAGTATTTGGGTGGTTGCGCAGAATCGACGCCGGAACCATAGGGCTGATCTCGCCTTCAATACACGCCTTCACCGCGTATGCTTTCCGACTGTCGGGAACGGCGACGATGATCTCCTTAGCGCGCAAGATTTGCCGCACGGACATTGAAATCGCTTTCGTGGGCACATCCACCAGCTTCGAAAACCAACCTTCATTCACCTGCTGCTGTCGGCATGCCTCGTCGAGATTGACGATTAAGTACGGGGCTGCGACCTGAAAATCCGCGGGCGGATCGTTAAACGCGAGATGCCCATTCTCTCCAATTCCGGCAAAGAGAAGATCCACCGGGTTCGACTGGAGTTCAGCACCAATCGTTGCAACTGTCCCCTGTGGATCGCCATCACCGTCCAACAGGTGATACCGTGTGATTCCAGTCTTGTAAATCAATCGCTCCAGGAGATATTTGCGAAAGCTGGCGGGATGCGTAGAAGGCAGGCCCACGTATTCGTCCAGATGAAAAACTTCAACATGGCTCCAATCGATACCGGGCGCGCGGGTCAATGCATCCAGGAACTCAAACTGTGATGCCCCGGTGGCAGCAACGATACGGGCGCTTCCTTGATCGCTCAGTATCCGCCGGAGCGAGCGCGCCGCGTGATCGGCTGCTGCCTGGCCCAAAGAGAATTTGTCTGCAAGAATTTCTATTCTGGATTCCGACACCTTGTTCGTTTTAACCTCGTCATTCTTTGATCATGTTTCCAACTACAACTTTCGCAACGTTAGCCGATGAAACTAGGGCACAGATTCGGCGCGCGCCAGGCGCGTAAAGTGATATGCCAGCATTCGATCGGGGAGCAGCAGCGCGCGCTGGAATTCCTGATTCGTTTCGAGTCGACTGCTGAGCGCGCTCGCGAGAAGGCCGGCACTGTAATCCCACCAACTGGTGTAGCTGCTGGCGTCGCGGCGACTCTTCGCCTGCAGGAGCGCGGATTGCAGGCGCTCCCGCCATTGCTTCTCGCCAAAACCGGGTAGTTTCTGCGCCGCCTTCCAGGCCCAGAACATCTGATCAGGAGCGGACGCAGCCGAGGCTAGTTGAAATTTCTTTGCCGCCTCCTCGGGTTTTGCGCAGCTGCTGTAGACAGTACCCAACTGATAGTTCGTTCGCGCGGACTGCAGAATCGGCTCCAGCCCATCCCGCGTGAACGGCAGGTCGGGCACGGGTGCGCCTAATTGTTCCGCTACAGAAAGAGCATCCGCGCAGTGACCGGCCGTTGCCAGTGCGAGCATCTTTTGCAGTTCGACTTCAATCCAAACCTGGCGGACATTGGTCCCGCCTTCTTCGCGCGGAAAGAATCGGTTATGGAATAGACTCTCGGCACGTTGAAAATCACCGGCCTCGGCCAGATTGAGGATGAGTTCGAAAATAAGACTGGAAGGCGCATCCGCGAGATCCGGATATTTCTCGAGAACCTGCACTCGTTCACTGGCGGGCTTTGCCAAAAGGCTGAGCGCCTGATCGGCGCCCAGGTAAACCGTGACGTTCGCGGCGTCGCTCCGCAGTCCGTCCTGAAAAGCAGAGAGGGCATGATCGGCGTCATGCTTTTCGTGCAGCAGAGCCAGGCCGAGACTGGCATCGAGGACAGGGATTGCCTTCGACTTGCGTGCTTCCACCCATTGATCGAGCGCGGCCTCCGTCAAACCGCGGGAGAAATACAACGTGCCCAGCAAATATCGCGCCGTGGCATCGCCAGGATTTTTGTGCACGACGGCACTCAGCACGGCGAGTTCTTCGGCCGTACTGGGGAAAACGTAGGAAGTCGAGAGTTTCGACGCGGCTTCGTAGTCAGATGCTCCAGACTGTCCGAGACGCTCGCGGCAGTAGCCGCGGAAGTACGCGATCAACGGGTGGTTGGCGGGGGACAGCGCCCCCAGTTCAGTCTGATCAGTCTGCGCCGGGGGATAGTTCCGCGAGAGTACATTTAATGACCGCTGGTACAGTCCGAGGCGCATGTATGCGGCGGCTAAATTCAGCACGCGAATTGGGTCATTGCCGAGTTGTTTGAGGTTGGGTTCTCCGAGTTCTTCGCTGAGAAGATAGCTCAGCGGAAAACGGGCGATTCCCTGCCGCGCCAGCGTCTTCCCTTCCTCCACCTTTCCGGCGGCAGTTTTTACCGCGACCAACTCCTCGAGTACCCGGGTGTCGTCTGGCGCGGCATGCACGGCTTCGTTGAGATGACGCTCGGCCTCGTCCAGATCGCCGTCCCGCGAAAACATCTCCCCGAGACGCAGAGCAGCGGCGGCGCGAAATGTGGCAAATCGCTGCGCGTCCTCGTATGAGAGCCGCGCTTTCCGCGTATCGCCCAGCCCATCGTATGCCATGCCGAGGTAGTAGGAAATTTCCGGATCGGAGGTATCGCGCGCGTGTACTTGCTCAAGAAAAGTCTTCGCTTCGTCAAATCGCAGTAAACTCGCGGTCAGGCGCCCGGCCGATTTCAATGCAGTGAAGGTGCCAGGAAATCTGTGAATCGTTTCCTGGTAGACATCGAGCGCTTGAAGATTCTTCCCATTTAGCTCAAGGCCTTTCGCGAGCTGAATCCAGTCATCGCAAGTTCTCCGCTCTGGGTCTGGCAGGCGGTAGGAAGTTTGAGGGCCCACATGAATTTCAGACTCGGGGGTCCAGTCGTATTCGCCTTCCGTCTCGCGGATAAGAAGCTCTCCCATTGCATCTTGAATTTCAACCGTGTACTTAGCCTGCGCGTCGATGGCGGGAAGGTCGTGGGTCCAGGCGCGCTCGGGGGTGAGATCAACTCTCTCGCTGAATACGCGGTTCTTGCCGTTCAAGATGGAAACCGTGGCTTTGGAGAGAACACGATTGGCGTTGAATCCCGCGACCAGAGTGCTGCCACGTCGCTCAAGGCTGAGCACTCCTGCAAGATTTGCGCGAGAGATGCCGCCAATCTCGCGCACCGGCATCCAGTATTCCGAGAAATGAATGGACTGCCGGGGCTCCATGAAAGCGTACGTCTCTTGGTTGCGAAACAGCCCCGCCTGAATTTCAACGTATCCACTGTCGTCGTCGGAAAGGGCCTTGCGCCAATCCATGCCCTCTTCGTCCACGCCCCACGACCAGATCTTCTTGGCGGGTAGTTCTTCGTAATCCGCAAAGTGCACTGTTCCGGTGCGGGTCGCGGGGTTCCAGACTCCCATAAAGCCCTCGCGGCTGCCGTGCGCAAAAAGCGATACTGCGCCGTAAACATGATTGCGGATGACGCTCAAATCGTGACCATCCTCATCGACGGGCCAGCGGACGACTTCCGTGAAACCATGGCTTGCGGCAAAGCGCATGGGGTAAACAATCTGCGAATCGTCCGAAATCCGCGCCGCTGCATTGTTCCACCAGTAGAAACGATGCCTGACGTCGCTGCGGTTGCTGAGCGTTACACGCTCCTCCAACAGCGTTGATTTTGGCCGAAGCGTCAACTCGACAATCCACTCCATTCCGTAAACGCGATCAATGTTGCCCACGATTACCGAGGCGCTGCCATCCGCATTTTTATGGAAGGCGAAATCGACCGGCGACATGCTCACCCAGTTATGGGAAACGGGAAAGTTGAACTCGATGCCGAACGCCGCCCAGGCTCCGCGATAGCCTACCGCCGCCTTCTTGATGGAACTGTTGGCGTAGAACATCGACTGGCCGGAAATTTTGTCGATGCACGTGTACAAGTGCCCGCCAATGTCGGGCAGCACGGAACATTTCAGGTATTCATTTTCCAGATAGATGGCGCGCCAATCGTGATTCACGCGGCGGCTGGTCAGATTTTCACGCAGCACATACGGATAGTTGAACTTGTTGTTCGTGAACTGGTCGAACGGAGGATTTGGATCGGGCATGCCCTCGTCGTAAGTGGGCAGCGTCAGCGTCCCCTCCCACACGCGCACTTGCGCCGGCAACAGAGTTGTCAACGTCAGGACGACACAAAGATGGAGGTAATGTCGCATCTAGATTCGCAATATTCTGGCGGAGTTCTCGTAGTACACCTTTTTGAGGATCGTCTCCGGCAGCCCGACTCCGTAAATTCGCCAGCGGCCCTGCGGCGGGATGGTGGCGGGAGCGTAGTCGAAATATTCGTCTTCCGTTTCCAGAAAGCGAAAATAGATTTCATACAGCTTGTCGTTGAAGACCTGCTGCGGGAACTCGTCGCCATGCGGGGTTGCGTCGGTGGCGAACAGAATCCGGTCCTGATATTTATCGAAGAACTTTCGCGCCGCCCTCGGCTGGCGTCCGAGTTCTCCGATGCGCGCCGCAAGGTCGACGAACATGTTCGGATAGCGGTCGAGATTCTCCGAAACGTTTTGCAGGTCTTCCGCGAAGTTGCCGGCGTGCAGCACAACAAACTGCGTCTTGGCGTGCCGGGCGATGACACGGTTGCGAGCCGCGATCAACTCGTCATTGGTGGGAAAGTCCCCGCCATGGAACGACCAGTCTGGATGATTGTTCAACTCCTCATAACGCTCGTTGAAGCGGTCGGTTGGCAGGAAGAATGCGATCGGATCCGAAATATGAATTGCTACTGGAAGATTGAGTTGGCCGCACGTATCCCACATGGGATCAAAACGCGCATCGTCGATTTTCACCAGCGAACCCGACGTTATGTTCTCGCGGAGATAAAGTCCGAGCGTCTTGAGAATTTTCAATCCGCGCGCGCCATCGCGATGCGCACGCTCGACGGCCTGTGCTTGCAGCTTCGGGTAATCCGCTTCTTTGAAGCGGGAATAGGAGGGCTCAGTGAAAGTGTAAAAACGGCCGGGATAGGCACGGTCGTATTTAGCGACGGCTTCGGCGAGGCCATGATCGTAGCCACCGGTCAGGTTCACCATCGCGCGAATGTTCTTGCGGTCCATGACCGCGAGCAACTCCTGCGGAGTTCCCAGATATTCGCGATCGGGCGCGAGTTCCACACCTTTCTCAGATTTGGTCGAGCCGGAGATGTGGGTATGAAAGTCGATGAGCGGAAATTTCGAACGCTCGACGCGCGACTCATTCACGCGGAGCATGCTTCTTGGTTCGTACTGCGAAAGCTCCAGGGGCGCGGCCTGGGCTGGGCTTCCGGCCTTAAGATCGCCGGCTCTGCCCACCTTGATTCCAGATCCGGCCACGAGGCCCATTCCATACAACCAATGGCGACGACTGATCACTTAACTCCTCCGGCTATTGCCCAGGCTCGAGCGCTGGCGTGGCGATGTCCGCGCTCCTCTGTTGCCCATTGATCGCACCATGCCAGACGCTTCCGCCGAACGTTGTGATGTAAACCTCATCGTGATGCTGCGGATCGGGAATCACCCTGTGACCCCACTTGAAGTTAAAGCCGGGAATTCGGCTCCAGTGCTGCCCGCGATCCGCCGAGCGCCAGGCCGACGATTCAAAGCCCGTCGCGTAGAGCACATTGGAATCTTGCGGATCAATGGTGACGTCGTAAATGTGGCGGTCCTTGTCGAGCACCCGCTTCCAGTTCTTGCCACCGTTCTCCGAAAGAAATATTCCTCCGCCGTCTCCGTGTTCTCCCGTCGCTCGCGCCCAGGCAGCGAGGTAAAGCCGATCGGGAGACTCTGGATCGATAGCGAGGCCATTCGGTCCATTCGTACCCTCAGGCAACGGAACCGGCTGCCAGTGCTCGGCTGCGTCCGTCGAGCGGTATAGGGCACCGTCACCGGCGTTGCCGATGCTTCCGTCTTCTGACCGCCGCGCGATCACGACGTAGAGAGTTCCATTCGAACTGCGCGCCAACCGCCACGCGAAGGGCTCCTCTTGAGTGATCCCAGTGTTCTTCAGCGCCCAGCTGCGTCCGCCATCTGAACTTTTGTAGACTCCTCGACCAAAACCGGCTACGTACAACACTCTTGCATCCACCGGGCTGGTGGGGTCGAGCAGGATATGGGTCGCACCGGTCTCATCCATTCCCGCATTCGACTTGGTCCAGTTCTTGCCGCCGTCATCACTTCGGCAGACTCCGCCTTTGTAGTGCAGCACGGAATTGTGCCGCCACATTTTCGGCCGAGGAAGATCATGCGTGTAGCTGTTCACGCTCCACATCCGGCCCCGCACCTTAGGATCGAAGACGACCCAATACGTCGTGTTCTGCCAGTCCCTCGGCACGCCTGAGGTGGAACTGGTCCATGAGGCGCCCCCGTCCTCGCTGAGGAAGAGTCCAATGTCGGTATAAGTGATGAACTGGCGCTTTGGGTCGAAAGGATCGAAGTGAACTCCGTAGCTCGTGGTGACATCGAGACCGAGGCTGGTCCAGCCCGCGTTGTCTACTTTGCGGGAATAGACCGCCTCCCACGTTGCGCCTCCGTCCACCGTGCGCATGGTTCTTCCCAGGTCGGTGCTATACGCCAGATTCGCGTCCTGTTGAGCCACCGTGAGCGTCAGCGGATTTTCTCCCCAGTCTGGCCCGAAGCGCTCGGTGATCCAGGCGTCCTTCACGTTCTTTGCCGCGACGCGGGATTCCTTCCATACCAGGTTCCAGTCAGCGCCCGAGTTTGTGGTCTTGGCCACGCCCATCCAGGTCTCACCATCGATCGCCAGATGATCGTAGGAGACATAGGCCGTTTCCGAATGATGCAGGCTGGTCGCGATGGCGCGCACCTTCGCTCCCGCGCCCGGCAGATCACTCTTGAGCCAGTTTGCTCCGCCATCGTTCGAAACGTAGATCCCCTGCTCCGTAGTGGCATAAATCGTCGGCTGGGAGCCCGAACCAAAACCCAGCGTAATATCGCTGGCGGCCGCGGGCAGCGGGAAGCGATGAACAGCTCCGTGACTGATCACCGCGATTGCTTGTTCGCTTGCCACAAACAAGGTACGGCTGTCGGACGGAGAATTCGGATCCACCCAAAGCCGGCGCGGAACATCGGGCAATGCCACTTCTTTTTGCCAACTCTTCCCGTAGTCCCGCGAAACAAACAGAGCAGGACTCTCCTTCGTCCCAGCTGCGGCGTAGAGAAACTTTGAGTTGGAGGGATCAGTCACGAGCGCCGAGATCGCCTGCAAAGGATCGGGATCGGCAAGAATCTGTTCGTCGGAGTGATCCGAATTCATCTTGACCCCCTTCACCGCCGAGGGGCTGGGATAGACCAGTTCCCACCGTTCCCCGCCATCCGTGCTGCGCCACAATCCCGTCGCGTGCGCATACATCGTCTTGGGGTCGACGGGATCGAAGACGAAGAAATCCACAACGCCGCGCAGGTTAAACATGCGCCAGGTGAGCCCCCCATCATGCGTGATGTAGGAGCCGGTCATGTCACAAGAGACCAGCACGGTATTCATATCGTGCGGGCTGATGGTTGGATTAAACATGGCGCCGCCGCCGCCCGGTCCGATGACGCGAAAATTCCCCGGCCGCTGTGCGAAAGCTGTGGCCAGGCACACGAATACAAACATCGCGGGTAGGATATGGCGTTTCATTTGGTCCCTACGAGCGTTGCACTAGCACTTCGGTAAAGCGCAACGCTCCGCCCCTCACACTAGTTGCCAGCGATCGCCAGCGGTTAGAAAGTGATTCGCAGGCGCAGACGGATCGTCCGCTGACTGAGCACTCCTTCTTGAGGAAAACTACTTGTCAGCTGGCCAAAGGTGCCCCCGTTGGCTTGGGAGTTCGAGAAGACGACTGTAGGCGCACCCAGCTGACCGGCATTCGGCTGACCTGGCTGAATGACATTCATATCGAATTCGCCCAGTTCCGCAAACGAACCTCCACCGCCGCCGAAGTTGGCATCGGGCGCAAGCAGGGGGTGATTGAAAATGTTATCGAAATCGGCTCCCAGAGTCGCGACGACGCGCTCCCCTATCGGGAAGGCTTTGTGAATCCCCAAATTAACGCCCCACGCGCCAGGACCAGTCAGCGAGTTTCTTTTGGCGACTGCGGGATTGCTCAGCAGATCGGCTCCCATGGAAGGCAATCCAAATGCATCCGCGTTCCAAATGTACGCATTGCTGCCATGCTTGCCTGTGTTGATGTTATTGCTAACCACCATGGGCCGGAATGAGGGCTCGACGTTGAAATCTCCCACTGCATCGATGGAGGAGACCGCGATGTTCCCTGGCTCTACCGGATCACAGTCGTCGCAGATCCAGAACGGGGTAAAACCTTGGCCGGATTTGGCAAACATATTGAATGTCGTTTGCCAGCCGCCCAACAGAGTGTCCGCGAATTTTGAGAATGAGTTGCCGATTCTGTGTTTGCGCCCGACCGGCAAATCGTAAATTCCGTAAGCGATGAAGCGATGCTTGGATACGTAGCCGTCGGTGCCGTAATCCGAGTTGGGGTTAAATGGGTTGTAGCCGATTCCTCCCAGGCTGGAGTTGGCGGTATCCAGCGCGCTGGTCTTCTGATCCAGGTATGTGTACGACACATCCAGCATAAAGCCGCTCTTGTAGCGCCGCGTGAATTCGGTTTGGAAGGAATTCGAATTTCCGTGGCCAAAGTTTCCATAGGTCAGCAGAAACTCTCCCACCAGCGGGAAGGGCAACCGGGCCAAGTCCTGCGGGGAGTAGGCGCAGTTTCCCTGAGTGGGATCGCAAACGGTGAGGGCAGCATCTCCTTGCGTTGTGCCAAAAGGAGTCGTGTTCGGAGGAAGTTCATCCAGGTCTTTACCTGCAATCAGGCCGCTCATGTGCGTGCCCAGGTAAGAAACGCGTAGGGTTCCATCATGCATGATCTCGCGTTCAAACGTGGCGTTATATTGCTGGATGCGTGGAGTTTGGATGCTTAGCGGTATGGCGTTGGCGGTGACAGAATTGCCAAACCCTTTCAGGGTTCCACCGGTGATCGGGCTGATTCCGTCTTGCGTGGGGCTTGGCCATCCTTCGAGCGTGGTTCGCGATGTAACACCCTGATTAAATGGATTGGTTCCGATGGCGTCGCGGATTCCCTGCGCCGCGGATGTCGGATAGAAAACGCCCCAGCCCCCGCGCAGCACCGATTTATCCCCAATCTTGTAGGCGAAGCCGAGGCGCGGCGCAATATTGTTCTTGTCCATACGGACAAGGCCACGGCCCAAACCGGCCTGCGAAGCAGTGATATATCCATAGCTGGCGATCCGCGTGTCGAGGTAGGGCAAAGTCTTCGACGAGGGAATGATGAACACTCCCGGATTTCCAGTTGGATTCGTGCCCCTGGGGTCGAAGTTGATCAGGAGATCGTCCTTTTCGATAAAAGGGGTGATCAGGTCATAGCGAAGACCCAGATTCAATGTGAGCTTTGACGAAATTTTCCAGTCGTCCTGAGCGTAGTATCCTTCCTCCCAGTTATAGACATTCATGGGAGGCCGCGCCTGCAATATATACGCCGCGCTCGTCGGTGGCAGGCCCATCAGGAAATCCGTGAACGGATCCGCATTAGTGTCGAAACAGGAAGCATTAGGATCAGCGTCCGTAGCAGCGCAAGTTGTCGGTTGGCTATACGTCATGGAACCGCGTGGGTTGCCGCGATTGAGAGCAAATCCATCCACCGCCTGATTGCGCACAAAATCCGCCCCCATCCGCAGATTGTGCTTTCCCCGTACCCAGGTCAGGGTGTCTCCGAAAGTGATCAGATTCTGATCCTCCGGCCGATATGTGTTGCGCCCGCCATTGGTGAAAGTCGAAAAGGTGTTGCTGAAGCTGATGGCAGGATGACCGAACGTACTGAGCGCAAATTGACCGACCACCGAACCGTAAGCGGCGATGTCAGCCGCGTCAAAGCCGATTCCCGATAGGAAACCCTGCAACGTGGTGTTGCTATGCCTGAGCAAATTCTCTTTATTGAAACCGCCGCGCATTTCGTTGACCAGATTCGACTTGAAGATACGCGTGTAGGAAAGTTGTACCGTCTGGTTCTGACGATTGTTTTGCGTCAGTCCAAGACCTGTGAATGGGGACACTACCGCACTTGTCGCGCTCGTGTCTGCCGACGTGTTGTAGCTGGCATACACGTGATCTTTGTCGCTGAAGTCATGGTCAATTCGCAGAGAACCAGTATCCAGGGTATCGCGCCCGGGAACCTGCGTCTGATAGCTCGGAATCCGGCCCGTAGTGCTATCGATAGGCGCAGTCAAGCCGATGTGAGGAAAGTATTGCGTGACCAGGCTTTGTACCGACGGATTCAAGAGTTCCGAGGGAATCCGAATAAACTGCAGACCCGCCCCGCCAACCGTGTCGGTTGCAATCTCTTGCGGCGTGAGCACCGTGCCTGCGGGCACATCCGGTTTGCTCGCATCGTCCATCATAGAAAAGTCTCCTCCCCAAAGCGACGGGTGAGGAAGCTTCGTGGTCGAGATGTTTACCGGCGACATGTTGTAGTCCCGTTCGTAAGCGGCGAAAAACCACGTGCGCTTGAGTCCCTTAATCGGTCCGCCGATCGCACCGCCAAGATCGTTGATGTTGAAATAAGGCGTGGGATATTTGGAGGCAAACGCATTCGGCTGAAAATCGGCGATCCCGGCGAGATCCTGCAGCGAGAGAGCGGCTAAGGCAGAATTCGCATTGTTATAGAAAGCCGAACCGTGATACTGGTTCTGTCCGCGCTTCGTGGTGATACGAATATTGGCGGTGCCCGCATATTCAGCGCTGAAGCTGTTCGAAAGAACGTTGAGTTCGTCGACCGCCTCGAGCGAAGGCTTGCTGTCGGTTGGCTGGCCGAATATGCCTCCGTTCGAGCGTTGGCCGTCCACCGAAAAGCTGCCGCCGTAACTCTGGCCGCCGATGAATTTGAAGTCTCCGTTAACGTCTGCCTGCGTGATATTCGGATTCAAATACAGGAACGAATAAATATCCCGAGTGTCGCGCGGCAAGTCGATCACCGACTGATGACCGATGGTGTCACTGATGGTCGGATTTTCCGTATCGATATTCACCGCGTCGGAAGAGACTTCCAGGGTTTCGGCGACAGCCGACACATGGAGGGTTATACTGACGCCGACCGTCTTACTTCCGTTCACCACAACATCTTTCATCTCCTCAGTGCTCATTCCAGGAGCGGTAACCGAAACTTTGTAGTGGCCTGATTTGAGCCCAAAAACTTCAAAGTCGCCCGCTCCGTTCCCAGTGGCTTGCCGCAATGCGTTCGTGTCAAGATCGGTAACGGTCACTTTCGCGTTGGCGATCAGTGCCCCGCTCGTATCTTTGACGGAGCCTTGGATGGTTCCCAGGTCCGTTCCTTGGCCGAACATCAAATGGGCGCCGCCCAAAACGGTTAGCAAAGTGAGAAATAGCGTAATGCGCGTCACCGACCTCATAGTGATCCCCCAAGAATTGCGGTGAGTTTCTATCGTCGAGCTTTTTATCACATGGAACACCAAAAGTAAACAAAGAATAGTAAATGAAGAAAAATGAAGAAATAAAAGTAAGTGCGGCGGAAGCTGCAGGCCGAGTGGGATGAATACAGCACTTGGGAGTTGCGCCTTCAGTTTCCTATGGAATCCAGCAGGTTGGGATTCGAAAAGCATTGGAAATCTAGCAGATGGCATGATTAAAGAGGCCCAAGCGCCCGTCTGAGCGCGCCCTCACCACAAGAAAGAATTAGAAACGCGTGATACAGTAAACGAAAGTAAGTGACAGTGAACGCAGTCCCAGAAAATTCGACAGTCTCGCTATCCCAAGGCCTTAAATGACTGAAATTCGTTGCAGCGGTGTGCTGTTTGATTTGGACGGCGTCCTGATCGATTCGACTCCGGCGGTTACGCGCGTCTGGAGGCAATGGGCGCTGGAACATGGTTTCAATCCCGAAGAGGTGGTGGAGCGCGTGCACGGGCGGCCCAGCCTTACCACGGTGCGGGAGTATTTGCCGAATGCTGACCATGCGGCGGAAAACCGGGAGATTGAGCGCCGCGAAATGCAGGACGCAGACGGTATCATCACCCTTCCTGGCGCGCGCGAGTTGCTGCGGCAGCTTCCGGCGAATCGCTGGACGATTGCGACTTCCTGCACGCGATCGCTGGCGGAAGTCCGGCTGCGAGCGGCGGGGTTGCCGATTCCAGAGCACATTGTGACCGCTACTGATGTGACGCAGGGAAAGCCGCATCCGGAGCCATTTCTGAAGGCGGCTGCAAAGTTGGGCTTCCCATCGTCTGCGTGCATCGTCGTGGAAGATGTTCCCGCGGGAATCCGCGCCGGCAAGGCGGCTGGGGCCAGGGTTATCGCCTTCCGCACCACTGTCGAAGAGGCAGAACTGCGGAGTGCGGGCGCCGATTTTGTCTTGAACAACTGCGCTGATGTCAGCGTCGCGCATGACGCCGAAGGGTTGACCTTGATTCTTAACGGCGCGCATGTGCGAAGCTAGCGATGTGAGCTGTCCTCTATTTCATCGTAAGTTCATCGTAGGATTTCGTTCTAGGCTTTCGACAAATTCCGTCACGAGAG
>Ga0209863_10000568_pt1 | contig 17398 bp, 14 predicted proteins | sample OrgsoiDNA2013046_FD_185796 | JGI IMG/M metagenome (GOLD analysis project Ga0209863, IMG submission 185796) | Permafrost soil microbial communities from the Arctic, to analyse light accelerated degradation of dissolved organic matter (DOM) -... | ecosystem: Environmental > Terrestrial > Soil >...
CACCTTCTAAAAGAGCAAAATGGCGCCTCTCTAAAACCTGAGACGCATACGCCCTCGTTTGCCCTTGACTTCCCCGTCGTTGTTATAGACGAGATGACAACGGGAGGAGAGCACCGCGGTAAGGGCGAGGCCGAACACGCGCCGAGCCCGCAGCAACCGGAGCATGTCAATGTAACCAATTGGATCAACCTCAAAGCGGTTTGGAGCGCAGCGACAAAACTCTACGGTAGACATTGATTGTTTCCTGGGCGGTGCGTTGCCATGAGAATTGGGCAGCGCGGTGGAGCGCGGCGGCGCGCCAGCGGTAGAAGCTCTCATCAGAAGACAGCAGATCGACAAGCGCGGAGGCCATACCCGTGACGTCGTTGGGCGCAAATACCTGTGCGCCGCTGCCGGCGACTTCCGGCAATGATCCTCCGTTGGAGGTAATGACCGGACATCCGCAGGCCATGGCTTCAAGAATCGGCAATCCGAAGCCTTCATAGAATGAGGGCATGATGAAGGCGCGGGCGTACCGGAACAGCATGGCCAGATCAGCAATGGCGGTATATCCGGCATAACGCAGACCCACGCTCTGCCAGCGGGGTGCGCCCCCCGACGCGTTCAGGCCGTCCGGCGGCCCGTAAATGATGGTCTGCAAATTTATACCGCTGCTTGTTACGGCGAGTTCAATCGCGGCAAGCGCCCCGCCAAGGTTTTTATGCCGCCAGTTGCGCGCACTGATGGCCATCACATAGGGACCCGCCACGCCAAACTTTTTCTGCAGGATGGCTCTTTCGTCGTGGACTTCTATTCCTTCCGGTTGAGCGAAGTAGCGTGAACGGTCAGCCGCGATGGGGGCCGCGGTGATCTTGCCCGGCGATGCTCCCAGCAATCGTTCGACATCACGAGCGGTGTTTGCGGAATCAGCGATAATGTGCGCCGCCCGCCTCGCCGCCAGTTGATATCCGTTCTTCACCACGAATTGTTTCACCGGTGAGTAAATGGGAAACAGAAACGGAATCAAATCATGAATGGTAACCACCACGGGACAATGCGCGAAGAGGGGGACCACATAGAACGGGCTGTGAAATAGATCGAGCCGGTCCAGGCGGCAGCGACGGGCCAGTTCAAATTGTTCGCTCAGAGAGTATTTGGGGGACCGCAAGACAATGCGTTCAACGTTGAGGCCATCGAAGGCAGCGCGGCCCCCGGTTGACTCGGATTCATAGACAACCAGCTCAATATCGTTGGCGGACTGAATCTCAGCCATGGCACGGATCGCTTCGGCCACGTAGGTGCCGACCCCGGAGTCGTTATACCACCGAGCATCAAATCCAACCCGCAGCTTCACTGTCTGGTCTCGCCCTGGTTTCCGTTGAAGACCGTGTTGGACACGCCGACAAAGCTGTTCTTGTTGCCACCCGCAGTCCCCTGGCAGAGATTGTTGCTGACCTGGTCAGCGTGCTCACGCTTGCCGGAGATATTTACGCACGCGGTGTATTCATGGCCGGGACCGGCGAAAAACGAGTTGGCGTTGATGACGTTATACCCGCTGTCAACAATGTGTATGGCGTCATACTTGCCGCCGGCGCGGTAGATGCCGCTGAGAAATTCATTGGATGAAATCATGTGGGCCACGGAGGCGGAGTTGCCGGCAGAGCCGTTGATCTCGAAGTCTGCCTGGTAGTTGTTGCCGAACTGGTTCCCGACGAATATACCGTGGTTGGCCGGGATCGCCGGCGTGCCATGAATGAGCAGGCCATCGGCATGATTGCCGCCGAAGTCAGAGTGCTCAATGCGAATGCCGGAAGCACCGTCAAGATCAACGCCGTTCCATCCGTTGTCCTCAAATTCAGACATGGAGATAAAGAAGTCATTGGAATTCTGGATGTGCAGGCCGGATTCGCCGTTCTGGATCGACATGACCTTATCAAGCTTGGCGCAGCAGGCTTCCTGCTTTGCGCCGCTGACAAAAGAGATACCATCTCCCGGCGCATATTGGATGGTGACACGCGTGAGGGCGGCGCGTCCCTGACGATTGACGAGCAGTCCAATGCCGTGCCCGGGATTTTTCTGGCGATTGCCGTCGATCGTAACGTCTTGAATGACTGCAAGCGGGCCTTCCACTTGCACGACGGCAGCGAGTGATGAGGCGTCGGCGGCCTTGATGACGGTTGCCCCCTGATAACTGCCGATGCCGGATGCGGACGGCATTCCGGAGATTGAGCTTTTGCCCAGGAGAAGGATGCTGTGAGAAACGAGGAGCGTGACGGACCCGAGACGAAGCTCCACGGGCTTGGTGGCGCTGCCGACGGTAAAGCCCGCAGCGGCTCGCTGCTCTCCGCTGAGATTGCGCGCGTCGCACGTGCCTCCTGGTTCGGTAACGGCGGCAATGCATTGCGCGATCTTCTCTCCCGCGTCTTTACCCTGGAATTTTTCTGCATACGTAACGCTCTGACCTAAGCAGGTGGCTGAGAGCACGATGGTGAAGAGCAGGACGCTAAGGGTATTCATCACTTTTCTCCTGCGTCTCTTCTGCCGACCATCCAGATGGTGTCATAGCGATTGATGCCCAGCGTCTTGTAAATCGCCTTATGTGTGACACAGTACGCGGCGTCAATGGCTCCGCGCAGGCCCGCAGTGGCATAGTAGGGATCAATGCCTGCATCAAGCACGGTGAAGCCCGCGCTTTGCAAAAGGGATTGCAACACGGCCGGCGTGAAATGTGAGAGATGGATTTCCTTTGAGCTGCCGGCGCGTGAGATGCCTAGCACCGGACTGAACTTCTTGAACGGTCCAAGGCCCAGGTTGCGGCCAAGCTTCTTGAGCTTGGATGTCCAGGCCAGCACGTCATTGGGAACGGCAATGGCAATCACACCGTCCGGGCGCAGCAGTGTGCGGCAGCATTGCAGCAGCGCCGCGGGATCAGGTACATGTTCGAGCACATGGAAGAGCGTGATGTTGTTGAATGACTCTGGGGAGAATCCCATTTCTTCCACGCGACCGTGATGGATCTGAAGCCCATATTTTTCCTGGGCTACGCGGACGGCGCTGGCGGAAACCTCAGTACCCTGCACGTCAGTAAAGTACGGCCGGGCGTGATGGAGGAACTGGCCAATGCCGGTACCCACGTCCATGAGGTTGCCTTCGGCACGGTGAGGCAGCAGGTTGTGAAGGCGGCGCTTCCACAGGGCGTCACGGGCGGCAGCGGCGTCAACCCAGGAATCGTACTTGGAATCCTGGGAGTAGAAGGCGACGATCTCTTCCAGCGTGGGACGCGGGCTATCGAAGACATAGCCACAGTCACCGCACTGGCAGAAGTTGTATTCGCGATCAAGCTGCCGGATCGCCTGGCTATGACAGAGATTGCATGCTGCAACAGTTTCCATTCAGGTTCCTGATGTTTTGTTTTTTGATGAGTCAACTACCAACCTGCACGGTACCCGGGGCCGTGAGGTCACGCCTGATCTCGTCTGCCCGCAACAACGCCAGCAGCAGAAAGAAGAGCGCGGCAAACTGCGGCGAATTGTGGAACAGGTAATCCACGGCGCCATGGGCCATAACGCTCATGATGCCGATGGCAACGCCGAAACTCACAGTGGCGCTCATGAGAGTGGGCGCGGTGCGAAAGTTACGCACTCCGCGACGGATCACCGTGGCAGCCAGCGTGAGGAACGTGACGAAACCCAGAAGACCGGTTTCCGCCAGGAGTTCCATGTACAGATTATGTGCGTCCAGCATAAAGCCTTCCTGCACGGTAATGGTATTGGCAATGATGGTCTTGAAGTTGCCATAACCGATACCGACCAGAGGACGGCTGAGGAATATGAGGGCAGCCCCGGCCCAGATTTCCAGTCGCGTAACCTCCGTATAGGTGTCAACGCCGGAGAGTCGCTCAAACATGAGGCCCACGGCTATGTAGGCCAGCACGCAAAACAACAGCAGTGAACCGATCCAGCGAATGCGCGCGCGACGGTCCGGAGCCAGCAGGTAGGCAGCCGCCATGAGCACACCCACATACGCCAGCAAGCCGCCACGACTCTGCGTAAGAACCATGGCGATACTGGAAAACGCAAAGCATAGGCGGGCCAGCCTGCGACCGTCGATATTCCGGGCCTTGACGGAAAGATAGATGGCAAACGGGATAATCATGTTGAGGTATCCCGCAAGCGTGTTGTAGTGGCTGATGAACGAGGTGATGCGGCCGGAAAATGGCGGGTTCTTGAGCGCTTCTTCCTGGATGGGATAAAGGATTTCGAAGAGCTGCGAGTAGTCGCCGATAATCGCCTGGTAGAAACCGAAGAGGGCCACACCAATGGTGGAGAGCAGCATGGTGTTGATCACGGCATGGAAATCGGCTTCCGTGCGCACCCAGTCGATAATGGTGTAATAAAAGCAGAGATAAGAGACCAGGCGCATGAGTTCATGCGCAACGGCGGAGGTAGGCCCGTTCAAGACAACGGACGAAAGCACCGTGACGCTGAAATAGGCGAGGATGACATGGGTAACGCGTCCGCTGAAGAGCCACTTCCAGGGCGACTCAATGCCCCTTTGCCGGGCAATGACCACGCCGACGAAGAGACAGAGACGGACTAGCGTGCCAAGGTCCTTGATTGGCAGGTCCCAGGGTATGTATGGATTGATTGGCAAAAAAAACAACACGGCCAGTAGCAGCGGCCGGAAACGCATGCCCGCCAAAACAAAAACTACAGCACCCACTAGAATCGCCAGCACCATGGGGCTCAGATAGGCCGAATAAGCGAGCACCAGCGCCGAGACGATGATCCAGAACTCGACGTGTGTGCGTCTGGGTGCGAGAGCGGCGGTGGGTGTGGCGGTCTGGTTCATGGTTCAGGTCTTCAGAATATGATAAATGGCGGTTGTGCGCCGAGCCGCGGGATATTGTGCTTCGTCGTCAACAGCAAAGCGCAAGGTCCCTCACCCCTGCTCGCCAGCTGAAGAAAACGCTGCCTCGTTGACGGGGATTCGGGATGACGACGTGTATGGGTATTGGACGTGAAAATGGAGTCCTTATTTTCTTCTGTTCCCTTCGCGCACAAGGACATTCAGCGTTTCTGCTGCGCAACGCTGCCAGCTAAATACTGCTGCACGGGCGAGGCCTTGCTCGCTAATCTGATTGCTCAAGGCTGAATCGTAGAGTGCTTTGGCCATGGTGTCGGCAATCGATTCCACCGCAACGGGATCAAAATAAGCCAGCGCGTTGCCGGAAACCTCCGGCAGGCATGACGTTCCTGAAACCACGGTGGGCGTTCCGCAGGCCATGGATTCAACCATCGGCAGGCAGAAGCCTTCATACAGTGACGGGATCACCACCAGCGACGCTCCCTTGATCACAATGGAGAGATCTTCATCGCTCAGCGTACCGGGAAAGAGGACACGGCCCCGACCGTCAGAAGAACGGTTTTCAGAAGAACGATTGCCCGAGCGGTGACCGTTCGCCGCAGCGTCTTTCGCGGATTCGTTTTTAGCGGCTTCGAGGATGCGCTGGTAGTCCCAGCCGAGGCGTCCGGGAAGGACGAGATCGAAGTCAGCGTCTGGAGTGCGTGCGAGCATCAGGCGATAAGCAGCAATCAGCCGTTCCAGGTTCTTGCGCGGCTGGATGGTACCGTGATGGAGAATGTACGGCTTGGTCACACCGATCTTGTTCAGGACTTTCTGGCGCTCATCGGCCGCAGGCGGGGTGGTGTTGAAGACGCTCTTGTTATAGCCGAGATAGATGACGGAGACCTTTTCGACCGGAATACCGTAGGTGCGGACAATGTCGCGTTTGGAGCACTCCGAGTCCGTGATAATGGCTCTGGAGAACTTGGCCAGGGTCCACATTGCACTGCGCAGGATCATGGTGGAGCGCGTGCCGTGGGACGGCATGACGATGGGCGTAACGTCATGGATGGTGCAGACCATGGGAACGCCGCTAAAGGGCATGCTGCTGGCCGTGGGAGCAAAGATCAGGTCGGCGTGGGCACGGCGGGCGGCACGTCCCAGACCGGCGATGCGCCAGAGGGCGTCATTCGCCAGCAACGCTTCAGGACGCACGTCAAAATGCGTTTGCGGTGCGATGGCAGAGGAATCATTGGCGACGGCATCTGCTTTATCGGCGGGTGGCGCGAAGAGACAGAAGTCGACATTGGATCCAGCGGCTTCGGTTTGCACAAGACGCTTAAATTCGGCGATGAGATTCTGCGCATAGACGTAGGTCCCCTGAAAGCGGAAACGTGCGGCGAGGGTCCAGGGATCGATGGCGATCTTCATTAGTTTGAAAACCGCCAGAGACGGTTTTGGGAACTGATGGTTTTCATGCCGTCGGACAGCAATGTCTTCACGGTGTTGCTCCGGCCATCTCGTCTTTGCTGATGCTCCTGCCGCCGGCGGCGATGATAAGGAGGTCGAGCGTCTCCTGGGCGCAACGACGCCAACTAAATCTCTGGGCGCTGGCAAGGCCTCGCGTAGACAGATCGCGCTGAAGTTGGGCATCTTCGAGGACTTCTTCCATGCTGACGGCGATGGAGTCCACGGAGAGAGGATCAAAGTATTGCAATACGCCGCCGGAGACTTCCGGAAGGCACGACGTGGCTGCGACGACGGTTGGAGCACCGCAGGCCATGGCTTCCACCATGGGCAGGCAGAAACCTTCATACAGTGACGGGATGGCGACGAGCGTGGATTTCTTGATCAGCGTGGCGAGATCGCTGTCACTCAGTGCGCCGGGAAGAATCACCCGTCCGCGGGAGGAGGAGTCTGACTTGATCTCCTCCAGGACCTCACTGTAGAGCCAGCCCAGCGGCCCGGCAAGGACCAGGTCCACATCCAACTGGCGATTACGCGCCAGCATGAGCCGGTAAGCCTGCACCAGTCGCTTGAGGTTCTTGCGCGGCTGGATCACGCCGTGGTGAAGAATGTATGGCCGGGTTATGTGATGTCGCTGGAGCAGGGCTTGTGCATGCGCTTCATCGGGAACGACGGTGTTGTAATGGTCACGATCATAGCCGAGATAGACCACCGATATCTTGTCATCCGCCAGGTTGTAAATGCGCATGAGGTCCTGCTTGGAGCAGAGTGAATCGGTGATGACCTTGCTTGAACTTCTGGCAGCCGCGGCCAGTTGGAATTTCAATTTACGGTTGATGCTTTCCTGCGTGGACGGCATGACAACCGGCGTAGCGTCATGAATAGTGACCACCACAGGACAGGGGCCGAACTGCAGGCTGGTGAAGTTGGGGCAGAACAGCAGGTCAGGATTGTCAATGAGCGTGGCCAGCCATGAACCGCCCAGCCGCCAGAATCTTTCCGAGCGCAGGAACACGCTGCTGGCAGGCGTGAAGTGTGGCGATGCTGCGAACTGGTTGGCGTCATTGTGGGCTCTGGGGTGGACGAAAGGCGCGATCTCAATGGAATGCTCCGCGGCCAGGACTTGAAACTGTGCGAGCAACTGGCGGGCGTAATTGTAGATACCCTGATTGCGGTAACGCTGGTTCAGCGTTCCGGTGTCAAAGGCGATACGCAGCGCTGATTGGGCTGTGGTCATGCCAGAACTTTCTCTCTCGTTTGTCCCACGGCTTTTTCATACACCGCCAGCGTCTGGGCGGCGGCGTGTTTCCACTGGAAGCGTTGCAGGTTACCGGTGCCTTTGCTGATGAGCATGGATCGCAAGCCCTGATCACGATACGCCTGGTAGAGTGCACGGCCAAATTCCTGGGGACTACGCGCATCTGCATAGAGCGCCGCGGAGCCGGCCACTTCCGGCAGCGACGTTTCTTTGGAGCAAACTACCGGAATACCACATGCCATGGCTTCAAGAACCGTGAAGCCGAAACCTTCGTAAAGCGAAGGGCAGGCATAGACGGATGCTCCGGAATAGAGTGTGGCTAGATCTGCGTCGGGCACAAAGCCGGTGAAGACCACGCGGTCAGCTATCCCCAGTTGAAGGGCCAGATTGCGCAGTTGTTCTTCGCCTTCCTGCATTGGCCCCGCAATCACAAGCTGGACGGTAGGGCCATTGGTCGCGCCGACATAGTTGGCCTCGCTATCCTTATTATGTGTAGAAGTCTGATGCTTCTCGAAACTATCTAAGAAAACTCTAAACGAGCGTAGCAGTCCAGAGTGGTTTTTTCTGAGCTTGTAGATACCTGTATATATAAGGTAGGGAGAAACTATCCCGTAGCAACCAAGAACTTCACGCAACTTTACAGAATCTATGCTTTTGCGGATTGTCTGGTCTACTCCGGGATAGATAACGTCTATGCGGCTATCTTCTACGGAAAAGAAGCGCTGGATATCTCTCTTAGAGTATTCGGAGTCGGTGATGATGCGATCTGCACGCTTGACGGCAGCACCCATCATGGCGCGATAGTACAAACGTCCCATCGGCGATGGTAGATCTTCCTTGCATGCCAGATAAATCACGTCGTGAATAGTGACCACGGCCGGACAGACGCGGCGAAGCGGCAGATTGAAATGCGGTGAGTGCAGCAGGTCAACTTTGTGGCGACGGAGGATTCCCGGCAGGGCAAACTGCTCTCGAAGCGAGTAATACTTGAGCGGCGGGCTGATTTTTTCCACGTCCCGCGTGCGGCAGCTAACGGCGTCCTCTTCGCCGGGCGGGAGAATCAGGAGGTACTGGTGCTCCGGGGTAATTTCGATCATCGCTTCCGTAAGGCACTTCATGTAACGGCCAATGCCGGGGTTTTTAATTCTACGCAGGTCAAAAGCGATCTTCATTGCCGGACGCTATTTCTCCAGCGCGGTGGCGCTGGCCGCGATGCCCTCGCGCACACCGGAATGGATGCGATCTTTCACCACAGTAAACAGCGAATGCAGCATGGAGTGATGCATGTCTTCAATCATCTGCATGTTGTCAGAGGGGACAACGGCGCACACGTCACACAGGGGCTTCATTTTTCCGCCCTGGTATCCGGCAAGGCCCACGGTGATGGCTCCAGCGTCTTTGGCGGCCTTCAATGCGGCCAGAACGTTGGGAGAGTTACCGCTGCCGCTGATGGCGAAAGCAACGTCATTGGCTACGACAAAATTTTTGAGCTGCTCAGAGAAGATATGCTCGTAACTGGTGTCATTGCCGTAAGCGGTGATGAGCGGAATATTGTCTGTTAGCGCCATGGTCCTGAGCCGGCGAGGCTGAGCGGAATCAATGGCTCCCTTGTTCATGTCACACATCATGTGCGAGGCGGAGGCCGCAGAACCGCCATTGCCAAAGACGAAGACGGTGCGTCCGGAATCAAAGGCTTCCAGAATCACGGCAATGATGCGGTCCAGCTCAGAGTACGGCAGGCGTGGGATAAGTTGATTCACAGCCTGAAAATAAGCCATCACGGTGGGCGGCGAGAGGTGTGATGAGCCGTTGGAATGGTTCGTGTTGTCATCCATTGCGGACATTCGCGCTCCTAGACTTTCTTCCTGCGGAACCAGCCGGTCACACGCCGGCCTTCTTCCGCCATCTCAAGGGACAACAAACGCAACGGATCATCGCCCGGACGCTGGTCCCATGAATTACGACCCAGCACCAAAAAGACGGCAATCACCAGCGCACCAAACGTGCTGAAGGCCGCAATCAATGTGCGCTTGGGACCGGACTTGCGTTCCGGCTTTACGGCCGGATCCATCACCCGTACGGTGGGTAGTTCCTTGGCTTCCTGGACTTTGGCCAGCTCATACTGCTGGGTGAGAAATTCATAAACAGTCTCACGGATCTTGGCGGTGCGATAGAGATCGTAATAGGTGTTGCCGAGCACGGGCAGCGCGGTCATGGAGGGGAAAGCGCTGTTGTTGGAATCCGTGGCAGCGGGCGCACCGGATGCGCCAGCCTTGCCCTGCATGGATTTCATCTGGCTTTGCAGGACGCCGAGACGCGCCCTGAGCGTGCGCACGCGGGTATTATCGTCAGAATAAATCTGCTGCAGGCCCTTGAGTTCGGCTTCCGTGGCCACGATTTCACCCTGCACGCGGGCGGCTGCATCCATCATGGCTTTGCCCTGCGTCTGCGGGTCCATAATGGTGTTCTTGCTGGAATACTGGCTGAGCACGAGGGAAGCCTGATCGAGATCGGCCTTGGCTTCTGAGAGGCGGCCTTCCAGGAACATTCTTTCGCGATGCGCATCACCGGTGTTGAGGTCCGCCGCGGCTTTGTTCAGCTCTTCCACATAGGCGTTGGCCATTTGAGCCGCGGTGTCCGGGTTATAGTCCGTGAGCGTCAGGGTTATGACGTTGCTCTTTTTGTCTTCCTCAACATCAGTAAAGCCGGCGAGCTTTTTGCGGGTGGTGTAATAGTCATTGGGGAACCACTGGCCCAGCTTGGTGTAACGATGGCGCAGATCAAAACGATCAATCATGCGGTCCTGAAGACTTCTGCTCTTGAGGACCTCAACATAAAACGCGCCTGGAGTTTTTACTCCGAGCAATCCGGCAGCGTCAAAACCGCCCATGGAACCGGATCCGCCCATCAATTTACCCAGGATGCTGGACATGCCGCCGCCGCTACTGCTGTTTTCGCCGGGAACAATCTTCACCACGCCTTCAAAGTGCATTGGCAGCAGCCAGGACAGTGCATACGAGATAAGCAGGGTCTTCCACAGTACGTTCCAGAGCAGACGACGTTCACGCCAGATCAGCCAGAGCTTGGTGAACTTGCCATCATCCTGGCCGGGCTGACGGTCACGCAGATCGTTATCGCGCGATTCCTCTTCGCGCGAAACATGTGGTGGATCGTACAGGGGCGTCCGGGAGCTAGCTTCCACGTTTAAATCTCCAATGCGGCCAGTATGTTAACTGGAACTGCGCGGTGAAATCATTTTGCTTTTTCCCAGCCGAGAGCAGGGGGAAATTCCACCACTCATATTGTAAGAAGCTGGACAGGGTCACGCTATGATTAAAACTCCATTCGGAACGCGCGTGAATATCCCGCAGGTTCCCACCCTGAAGGAACATGCTGTCAACCTGGTTGCTGCGATATCCGAGCTGGATTGTTTTATCAGATGCAAACCAGTAGGTACTTTCTGCCCGGAGGCCAATTCCCTGTCGTCCGAGGCTGGCGTCGCCAATGATATTCCCTTTGTTTGTATAACCATCCAGATATCTTGTATTCCAGTAAAAGAACCCGCCAAAGGGCGGCTGGAGAAAGCCCGGCAGGTTGGTGTATCCGCCTTCCACGCGCATATCCAGGTGGGGGATGAGGGGTACACGGCTGAGATAAAGCCCGGCGGTGTTGGCTGCGTCACGAGGATAGCCGATGGGAGAAATCTCGTCTTCAACAAAGGCGTCGCCGTAAAAGGTAAGCCAGTTGCGCAGGCCCGGGATGCGATAAGAGTAATCTACGGTGGAGCGCCGGTCACCGGGATCATTGCCACGACCCTGCGCGTTATGGCTGGACGTAAGATCCAGCTTAACGGTATGAAACGTGATGGGAAAATCAGGCCCACCGAACAAGGCGGTACGACCGACGCCGAATTCAAAGTTCGGCGTGGGCTTGAAATTCAACTTGATGCCGTTGACCATCGGCTGCTTGGCCAGGGACCGGCCGAGGCTAACGGCAATGTTGCCATCCTGCGTATCCACAAAATGCTCACCCGTAAGTTTGCCTACCCAGTATTCCGTGCGCAGGGGGCCAAGATACTTGAAGATGCTGGGCAGCACGGAAGGCTTGGTCTGATCAACGCGGAGCATATACATGGGCTCAGCGTTGTTGCTCCACAGGAACGGATCACGCGTGGAGGAAGTCCAAAGGGTCTGCTTGCCGAAAGATGTCTGCCAGCCTTTGATGTTGAGACTGATGTAGGAATCCAGAAGCCGTGGCTTATTGAAAGCCGCAATGGGCGTGGCGGGAGTTACGGCCGGCTTGAGGTCAGTGATGTTGATGTCGTTCTGCTGGGCCTGCGTGAATCCGGGAGCAGAAGGCGCATGTTCGTATTCGCCGCGAATGACAAAGCCGAGCATGCCGGCGGAGCCACTGGCAGAGAATCCGGTGAGGCCGCTGGTTCCCTTCTGATATGGACGGCCATAGTCATTCACAATGGTCTGGCCAAAGTGATAACCATCGGTGAGTGGCGTGCCGGAGATGCCGGTGATGCGGGCGTACACAGAATCGATGCCGATGTAGGGATCAACTTCACCATTGAGTTCGCTTTTGAATTCACGCTCCAGTGCTGAGTAAAGGCGGGCGCCTTCGTCGCCTGAATCTTCGTCGATGGAAGCCTGCGCTTCCGCGAGAAGGCGGGAACATTCAGCGCGCGTCCAGGGTCGGAGTCCATTGATGTTGCTGTTGATGACGCCGAGAGCGGCGAGCCGGTCAAACGCGGGGTAAACCCAGCTATCAATGGGGACGTAAGGCGAGAACTGCGTTTCCGGTGACTGCGGCTCCCGAGCGATATCCGAGTGGAAGCTGCCGTAATCTCCGCCGGGAAGATCAGCCTGATGATGAGCGGCGTAAACCTGGCGTCCGATGAGGAAGCCCATGGCTGCGCCGGCAACCACGTCACTAGTGAAATGTTTTTGCGCGAACACACGCGCAACACTCACGCCGGTGGCAACGCCATAACTGAGAGTCTGGGTGAGAACACCGGGATACTCATGGGCGATGACGCTCGCGATGGACCAGGTTTCAATAGCGTGCAATGACGGAAACGATGAGTTGAGCAGCGAGCCGTTCTTGAAAAAGCGTCCCTGACCTGTGCCGTCTTCCGGGCGCTCACGGCGCGAGATCAGCTTGAAGGATTCAACCACGATCAGACTGTTAACGGCGGCTTCACCAGCAAGGATGCCGGTCTCACGCTGATGATCATCGTCATGCACCTTGCCCATTACGTAGAGACCAGCGCCACCGGCCACGGCAAAAGCGAGTCCGGCATTGGAAAGCGTGTTGCCATGTTTGGCGAGCGTGCCGGTGGGATCAATGCGCGAAGAGAGCTCATGATCAGCGTTGATGAGTCCGGCTTCCAGGCCAATGATAGGCACCAGCCAGTTCAAGTCACGCACGCGGACTTTGGAGGGACTTGTCCACATAGATTTCTGATCGAAAATAAGATTGCGGATAAACGCGCCGGGCACGATGGTGGCCGTTCGGTCTGTTTGATCCACCGGCGGTTTCGTTGCCGGTGTTGGAGTACGCGTTGGTGCCGGAGAATTCTTTGCCGGCGTCACAGAGTTGTCGACAGTTCCCTTCTGGCCGTCCTGCGACTGATCCACACGGTCGGCACCGGACTGCTGCATTTCCTGCGGCGGCTGTTTCGGTGTGGACGACGGTGCGGATGAAGGCGCGGGCGAAGGAGTGGGCGCAGGCTTGGTCAGGCCCTGATCTACACGGTCAGCACCCGACTGCTGCATTTCCTGAGGCTGCGGAGGCATGGGCAACGTGGTGGGCGTGGGAGACGGCGTTGGCGTGGGCGTATTTTGCGCAACGCCGCTGCATGCAATCACGATCATCGCCGCAAACAGCACAACGGTCACAAGGCGGGAGTGGGTTTTAGACATCAAAAGCGAATCTCCCTTTTAGAAAGTCCTGATGACGCTGGCGGCAACGGCTACGCCAGAGACGATCTGCACGTACTGTCCAGCATTCTTGAGCAGGCCGCTGCCCGCAACTTTATCCGGCACATAAATAGTGTCACCGGGTTGGAGCAAGGCCTCCGTGACGCTGCCGGACCACCACTCACCTGATCCGCGGCCGACGACGGTACCGTTGGCGCGGATGACGAAGATATCTTTCTTGTTGGCGATGCTGGTTGGTCCGCCGGCCTGACGCAGATACCAGCCAGCATGCTTACCCTGGCTGAAGGTGATTGCGGCGGAGTTGTAAACCTGTCCGGCAACCATGACAAAGTTGGGCCGCTTGGGAACGATGAGACTATCACCGGGACGAACCTCGACATCGGCGGGCGTGTTCTCCCACTTTGCGATGTCCGTGGTGATATGTATGAGAAGGCGTCCGCTGGGAGCAATCTCCTTGATGCGCTCAATCAACTGCTGGTTCTGGCGGCCAGTCGCCGCGGCTCCCGTGGTGCGGGTTCCGGTTGTGCCGGCATCCTGGAGTTTGGCAATCATCTCATCACGATTCTTGGCGGCAAATTCACGCACCTGTGCGCGCTCAAGCACGGCGCCGTAAGGATACGCGTCAGCATTGAACCCGCCGGCGCGCTTGAGGATAGCGCTGAGACGTTCACCCTGCTGTATGCCGTAACGTCCGGGATGGAGAACCTCACCGGCAATGTTGATGGCGCCGCCAATATCTTCCCATCCGCCAATCTGGCGGATGGTGAGCACATCACCGGGCTTGAGAACAACGTCAGTATCCGCTTCGCCACTGAGCGCGCGAGCGATAGCAACAGTGCGATGATCCAATTCTACTTTCTCACCGTTGAGGATGGAGTAGCTGGAGAGGTCAGCCGAATCCTGATAAGCACTGCGCTTGAAGCCGCCGGCAACGCGCACGAGATCAACGGCCGTCATGCGATCCGACAATGGATATTCGCCGGGACGCAAAACTTCACCATAGACGGAGACCTTGGGAGCGTCCGCGTCATAGCGGCCCATGACGCGAATGGTATCGAAGGGCTGAAGCGCGGGAGCCGGAATTTTCTTGTCCAGCACGTCACGCAGGTTGAAGCCGATGACGGTAGGGCTGAGCTCCGGAGCGTGCAGGCGGACAATCTCCGCACGGTCAGCCGATTCTGGCAGCAGGTCATTGAATGACGGGATGATGTCCGTGACCTTGAGTCCGTTCTGAAAAGGATATTTTCCGGGACGGAAGACGTGTCCCTGAAGATAGACGACCTGGTTAGTCTGCGGCAGGATGGGAGCGACGGTAATAATGTCGCCGTCTTTCACCTGTACGCGCTTGAACGCGTCTTCCACTTCGGCCACGTTGCCGCTCTGAGGCAGATTCACGCTCAACATTTCCTTGCGCGTGTGGGCTTCAATACGTTCTACCCTGACGTTGTTGAGCTGGCCGGAAACGGGGACACCGCCGGCGAGATCAAGAATCTGATCAAGCGTCTGCTCGCTGTGCAACTCATAGATGGCGGCACGACGAACTGTGCCTGAGACCGTAACCTGCGGACCCGCGGGAGGAACAAGAATACTGTCTCCGGTTTCAATGTGGCTTTGCGTGGAGGTAACGCCGTGCAGCATGAGCTCATACAGATCAATTTCATCCACCAGCTTTTTACCGCGGAAATGCTTAAGCAGACGATAGGAGCCGGTGTCAGTAGGTCCGCCCGCGGCGATGAGCGCACTTAAGGCCGTGGAGAGCGAACTGATGTCATACGCCCCGGGATTCTTGACGTCGCCCACAACGTATACGCGGACGGAACGAAGCTTGCCCAGCGTCACGTCCACGGTAATGTCCTTGAACTGTCGGGTCAGAAGCTTCTGGATGATCTGCTGCGCATCGCCGAGGGAGCGTCCGGCGACGATCACGCCGCCTGCTTCAGGAAGAAGGATACGGCCTTCACGATCTACGCTGAGCGTAAGGCGTTGCGTGGTGCGTCCCCAGTATTCGACCACGAGTTCATCACCAGGACCGATGATATAGTCAGGGCCGACAGGAACATCCGCCGTGGACTTTACAGGATTCTTCTCCGCCGTGGCGATGCTGTTACGAAACAACGCGGCACCGAAGCGCTCAAGCGTAGCGGGATTGTTGAGCGCCTGGGTATAGAGATCTCGCATGGCCGGAAGGTTGCGCAGAGGGTACTCACTCTGTCCGGCATTGCGATGGCGCGATTCACGCGTGGGCTGCTGGCCGGTGTTCCCAGGAGCATTCTGCGCAGGAGTGGGACGCGCGGCCGGGGCCTGCTGCTGTTGCGGCTGAGCTTCGGCTTCACCTGATCCAGCAAATCCGCGCGCCTTGAGCTGGTCACTCATCACTTTGCGGGCACGATCATCAGAACGGATCTGACTGAAGAGACGATCGTCACTGAGCTCACGCTCGGTGATGGGATAACCACGGTCACGAAGCTGGGCGACGATCTCTGTTTTGGCGTCGGCCAGAACGTCAGGATTTTCGCGCAGAATCTGGATGATTTCGTCGGCGGAAAGCTCCACGTCATCCGGCTGCGCCTGTTGCTGGTCCGCTTTGGCAGATTGCAGCACCTGAAGCTGTTGCGCCAGCTGCTGGGCGGATAGAGTTGTTGTTGCAAGCAGCCCGAGGGCAAGACAGGTGAGACGCAGCACGCGACTGAAAGTTGTTACCGGCAAAAAAGTGCTCCCTTAATCGACTAATACCTTGCGCAGAGATTCCCCGGACAGGTTCTCCGTTCAACAACTTGCATAGTTTCCGGTTATTGTACGGGAAATAGATAAATAGTGTTGTTGTACGGGTTGATGCCGGTAGAAGGTTGGGATTTAGGCAGATTTGGGTCTTGAGCCCCATTTGCGGACTCCCCCGTTTGTGAGTTGTGATTAACAGCATCCGGCAACTCTGCCCTCCATTTCCGCACCCTTGGATTCTGCATCTAAATTTTTTAGTTACTGGAAATCAAACCGAACGGCCTTCTGGCCGGGGTTGAGGGAGATTATGAAAACAGGGATCTTAAGCGCATTCGCACTCACGCTGGCCGTAGGTGTCGCAACTGCCCAGACCACAGGCAGCGCCACCGGCACAGCCGGAACATCTGGTACACAGACAGGAACCAGTTCCACAACTACAGCTCCGGGCGGAGCGACAACCAGCGGCAGCCCGTCGGCGACACAGACATCGCCATCGGCAACGCAGACTTCGCCTTCGGCAACTGGGACCGCCGGAACAACGGGTAGTGCAGGCTCGGTGAGCACCACCAACCCTGGCATCACCGGATCGAGCCCAACCACGGGATCGCAGTCGCCTCAGACCAGCACTCCGTCGGGAACCACTTCAACGCCTTCAGGGACCACAACTACCACGCCGAGCCAGACGGGCACTACGTCAACTGGAATGGGCACGAGCGGAACGGGAACCGTGGCCGGACCATGCACCACGAGCGGAACCGCTTCCAATACGACGACGGTGGGTTCAAGCACCAGCAGCAGCTCAACGCCGACCGGAACGTCCGCCACGGTAGCGAACCCGTGCACGCCGGGTACGTCGACGACGCCTGGCTCCAGCAGCCCGACTTCAACCAGCCCGACTACAACGACTCCGGGAACCACCACGACCAAGCCGCCACGGTAACCATGTCGCTTCGCTCCAAACCGCTTCGAGTTTAATTAACGTGGTTACTGTTGCGAGGCTCCCGCTACATCGGGCTCGGCGCGTCTTCGGCCGAGCCCTTGTTTTTTGGTTTTTCGATCTTGTTGCTTCGCTCCAAACCGCTTCGAGTGCATCTATCGTGGTTGTTGCGCGAAGGCTCCTGTTGCAGCGGGCTCGGCGCGCGTGGGCGGCGCGAGCCCTAGTTGTGTGTGGTACTCAGCGGCT
>Ga0209863_10000571_pt1 | contig 17321 bp, 15 predicted proteins | sample OrgsoiDNA2013046_FD_185796 | JGI IMG/M metagenome (GOLD analysis project Ga0209863, IMG submission 185796) | Permafrost soil microbial communities from the Arctic, to analyse light accelerated degradation of dissolved organic matter (DOM) -... | ecosystem: Environmental > Terrestrial > Soil >...
TCTCCAATCCAGGGGATTTCGCTCGCGGCGTTGGTGCCGACGGCGGTAGCAAAATATGCGCGCTGATCCCAGGGCAGCAGGTAGCCCGTGAAGGCCATGGCCAGGACCATGCCAAACAGGGCGCATCCGGAGAGCCAGAGAATCTCGCGCCGTCCTTTATAGGCCCCGTAGATGTAGGTCTGGGAGAGGTGGAGAAATAGCACGACGACCATAGCGCTCGCGCCATAAGCATGGAGGCTGCGAAGAAACGCTCCGGCTGTGACGGCCTTGGTGATGTAGGCGACCGTCGTGTGCGCGTGATCGGCGGACGGGACGTAATAGAGCGCAAGAAATACGCCGGTGATGATCTGCGACAGGAAAATAAACAGCAGGCCGGAGCCGAAGATGTAGGCGAATCTTGCGCCCCCGGGGATGGGTTCGTAGAGCGCGGTGCGGAGCATGTCGTCCACGCCCGTGCGGTGGTTGAGCCAAGCCCAAAGCCCCGTGCCTTTTTGTTCGGAGTGCATTCCTGAATTTACTCCTTAGCGTTCTCCCGCCGACCTGCCCGCCGACCTACCCAACCACTTCTTTATCCGCGACGAGCTGCCGGAAGTATTGGAATTGCACCAGAAGCTGTCCGCCTTCGACTGAAGTTTGCAGGGCGTCCATGCCTCGCAGGGAGGGACCGCTTACGCGATTCCCGTCCATGGTGAAGGTTCCGCCGTGGCAGGGGCAGACGAATTGGCGTTTTTCCTTGTTCCAGGGAACCGTGCAGCCAAGGTGCGGACAGACAGAGGTGAGCACTCGAAGCTGGCCTTGGCCATCCTTAGTGATGTAGACCGCTTTTTCGGAGACGGCTTTGCGCCAGCCATCCACTTGTTCAATCTGGATGGTGCGCAGGACGGGTTCGGTCAAGGAGGAAAACTCGCTCAGTTCACCCACAGGAGAACTCTTGAGTTCGGTGGTCCGGCGAATCAGCGGAAACAGAGCGAAGCGCAACAAGGGCACGGAGAGCAGCGCACCGACCGAGAGCGAGCCTACGGTCAGGAGGGCTCCCAGAAAAGATCGCCGGTTTCCGGGCGGCAATTCGCCCGTTGAGGGCTCTTGGGCCATGTTTCCGGGCCCGGCGGTACTGTCAGCCATCGATCTCTCCTAGCAGGGTTTGTGGTTGCGGCTGGCGTCGTCGCGCCGACCGCGGGCGCGGGTTACTTCTTGGCCAAGTCCCGCAGATAGGCAACCAGTTTCTTCATATCGTCGGGTTTGATCTTGGCGGCAAATGCCGGCATTTTTCCCTTGCCCTTGTTGATAATTTCCGTGAGCGCGGCGTCGGTCTCCTTTTGGACCTCTGGAGAGCGCAGGTCTTTGGCCTTGAGCGCCTTGCCGGCCGCGGTATCGCCGCTTCCATTTGCTGAGTGGCAGAGCACGCAGTTCGCCTTGAAGGTCTTGGCGGAATCGTCCTGGGCTTGGGCTACGGCTGGCAGAATGAGACCCAGTACCAGGCCTGCGAGAGTAAGACGCGAAAGCGTTGCTTGCATGTGCGCTCCTTAAGAAATTTGGCTCGGCGGTGGTCGGCCTATTGCCATTTTATGACGGAGAAGCTGGCATCGACCCAGGTACGAGAGTCTTCCCCGGTTGCGAGCGATTAGAACATAAAACCGCTCGAGCCAAGTGGTCCGAATTGCACAGGCCGAGTCTCGAAATGGGATATTCCCAAACACCGACGGCGGCTGCCTGAGCCGATTTACGATCGATCGTAGGTTCGCACCGGAGATCCCGATGTGAGCTGGATCACGTGAATCCGTGCGCGGCTTGACGGACGGCCTGAAGCCAGTGGAGTAGGCGCCCCCAGTCTGCCGAAATCTGGATTCGAGTGGATTTCGCCGGGTTTTGGGGCTGAAATAAAGAACGCTTATCTCTGCCATAGATATAACTTTTAAGAAAAAATCCGATTACTCAAAAGAAAACTATGAGTTGGACTGGGTCGCCGGGCGTGCGTAGTCTTGCCTCGCTGGGAGCGGTGTAGCGTTCCAGTGGCGGAGCGAGTCGCGAGGGGAATAGCGCGGCATCAACCCGAGCAGGCTCTCGGGCCTGTTGAAGTCAAATTCAACACTCAACGAAGGAGCTATACATGCGCGGCCTGTCCGAAACGAGTACGAGATTGTCACTATCCCAGAAGTTCTCAAGACTAGCGGGGCGAATGCGCGAACCGGAATGGCGCCGCTATGGGGGAACGTTGCTGGGCGGCAAGATGCTGGGCATCGGCCTGGTGCTGGTGATCATGGCGGCGGTTTCCACGATCTTCTTTGCGCACGCCTACGCGCAGGCAGCTCCCGAAGTGAAAGGCGCGGACGTGGTCAATCCCGTGAATACCGCCTGGACGCTGGTCGCGGCCTTCCTCGTGTTCGGAATGCAGGTCGGCTTCACCATGCTGGAGGCTGGATTCTGCCGTTCCCGCGAGACCGTGAACGTCCTGATGGAGTGCGTGGTGGATACGTGCCTCTGCGGACTGCTGTTCTACGCTTTTGGCTTCGCTTTCATGTTTGCCCACGGCAACGGCTTCATTGGCTACCACTGGTTCTTCCTGCAAGGCGCGCCAGCGACTTATGAGACCACAGGCGTAGCGTTCCTGGCCGTTTGGATTTTCCAATTCGCCTTTGCCGATACCTGCTCGACGATCACGTCGGGCGCCATGATCGGCCGAACCGCGTTCGTCGGCGACTTGCTCTATAGCGTCGCGGTATCCGGCTTCATTTATCCGATCATCGGACACTGGGCGTGGGGCCCGGACGGATGGCTGGCTCTGATGGGCAGCGATGGCCACTTCTTCCCGTCCTTGGGCATGGGCTTCCACGACTTTGCCGGATCGACGGTTGTCCACACCATTGGCGGATTCATCGCATTGGCCGGAGCGATCGTCCTGGGTCCGCGCCTGGGCCGCACTTTCAAACGCGACGGTGGGGCTCCGATGCTGCCGCATGATTTGACCATTGCCGTTAGCGGCGGTCTAATCCTGTGGTTCGGCTGGTACGGATTCAACCCTGGCAGCACACTTTCGGCGATGGACTTTGAAGGCATCGGGCGCGTAGCGGCCAACACAACTCTGGCGGCCTGCGCCGCTGGCTTAACCGCGATGTTCTGGGCCTATATGTCCAGCAAGAAATGGGACGCGGGCTTCACGACCAACGGCTTCCTGGCAGGGTTGGTGGCCATTACTTGCCCGTGCTACTGGGTATCGCCCACGGGCGCGGTCCTCTTGGGCGGCGTCGCGGGCGTGGTTGTGGTGCTCGGCGTAGAACTGCTGGAGTGGCTCCGCATTGACGATCCCATCGGCGCGGTTCCCGTCCACGGCATAGCCGGAATCTGGGGAACATTATCGCTCGGATTGTTTGCCTGCGGCAGATACGGAGCTTCAGGGCCGACCGGTCCCGATAACTCCGCACCGCTCAAGGGACTCTTTTACGGTGGCGGCTTGCAGGTACTCAAAGCCCAATTCATCGGTAGCGCATGCATCACCTTGGCTACGTTCGGAGTGGCCATGGCGGTCATGTATCTGGTGAATGCAACCGGCCTGCTCCGTGTCTCGGAAGAAGGCGAACTCTACGGCTTGGATCTGCACGAACACGGGATCTCCGCCTATCCGGAGTACGTCATCTCGTCGATTGGAGCGCCCAGCGGCATGAGGCAGTCGATTCCGATTTCCGAGGTCAGCACCATGGCCAAGGCAACGCCGCGGGTCGCGAGTTAACCAAACCATCGCCGCAGTTTGAGAGGAGGCAGAGACCACTCTGCCTCCTTGATTCCTTCGCTATGTCGCCTCAATCAACTCTGAGATCTCAAGTCCGCTTCCCCTTCGCCGGACGCCCTACTTTCGACCTCGCTGCGCGATGAACTGCGTCAATATCACGGAGGCGCCATCGCTGTTATTTTTGCAATAACAAATAAGATCCGGAGTCGTCGCTAGAACAGCTTTCGGAGAAATTCAAAAAGAACAAAACCGATGAGCGCGGTTATCAAGGCGATTTCAAAATTTGACACAGTCAGAATTTCTCCCATTGCCCAAGCCATCCCTCTCGTCCTTCCCATTCCTGAGCGTTCAAATTCTCCCATCAAAAGATTGGAATAGAACAGGAAGATGATAAAACCCACCTCGATCAGCGCTCTCCAGACATTTTTTCGCATTGAACCTATCGATTCCCGGAGCTGAACACGCTTTTCAGGCAAGGGAGGTAGAGCGGGTAGGCCGGCGTTCCGATCGCCTCCTACGCTTCAATACTAGCGACAAGCGATGCGGAACAGCAATGACGGGACCAACGATAAAGCTGCTGCCTCATATTCAAGAACCGCGAACGGAATTCAATCCCGTCAGCGGGAATCGGGGGAGTCACCACGCCACCAGCGCGCGGAAAAAACGATGGCGCTTGCCAACAACCAGCCCGCCGCATAACTCGGCTGGGCTCCCCATCGGAAAATCGGGGAATGCATCAGGCCGAGCCATGAGAACGATGCTGCCACCAGGCACCAGGCGGCCGCTCTCCCAAAACGCCGGTCGATCAATTCCGTGACCAACGCGGAAACGACCAACACCAGAAACAGAAACCCGCTACCCAATCCCTGCACCGAACTCCAGTAAATCGATCGATTGAGCGCAGCCTGCACGTCCGGATTCGCCGCAGAGAGCCGGAGAGCAGGTAGCGCCGAGTTCACCGCCGCAGCCACGACGGCTCCGGCGGGAAGCACAAATCCCAGCAGAACGGCGCTCCGATATTTCGCGTCAACATGCCGCAACGTTGCCATGCCCACTCCCACCGCGACATTAGCGATCATCGCCGCTAGAATCGGCCAGGGAAACAGTTGCGCGATGAAGAGCGTAAGCCCGCTCATCACGATGGCCAGAAAAATTACAGAAGTCCAAAGCGCAAAGCCAATCCGCGCTCCCATCGCCTTGTAAGGCGGATGCAGCGCGTACACCACGGGAGTGATTGTGCTCCCAGCCGCGCCGCACAAAAGCGTCGCCATCCCATCCCACGCGACCACGCTCCTCGCGTCATAGTTATCCCCAGCGGCGTTGGCTCCCTCGACCGCGGCAATGTCCTGCAAAATCTGGTAAATCGCCATCGGAGCAATCACGGAAAGATAGGGAAGCGCTGCCACCAGGCTCCTGAGGGGTCCGAAAGAAGCAACCCAAGGCAGCTGCACCGTCACGCCTTGCCAAACCGGATGCACATAGCCGATCGCCAGACCGACACTCAGCGGAAGGATCCAGGCAACAATAAAAGGAGGAATGCGCCAGCGCGTGATCGGAATATTGGCCAGCACACTGACCGCGACAATCGCCAGCGCCACAATGCCCACCAGCGGCTGATCGAACAATCGTTGTAGAAGCACGAGCGCCAAATAGCTGTACATGGCAGCGCCAAAAACAGTCATCGACGCTGGCACAGGAATAAATCTCCGGAACACGCCCGCGAACGGGGCCGCCGCTAACTTCAACACTCCCGTCCACACCACCGCCGCAGCTCCCGTCCGCCACGCCGCCATCGGATCGTGCGTCTGAAGATAAACAGGAAGCACGATAGCCAGGGTGTAAGCAATGATGGCCGGAACATTATTGCCGTAAACGTGGGAAGTAACATCCGCGCGGCCCTCGCGTCGGCGCAGACGCACGGCGAGCGCCGTGAGTCCCAGCGACCCCGCCAGGAATCCAAGCGCATACCCCGGCAGCATATGGCCGACGCTAAAAGCAACTGGAATGCCCACCGGTACTAGAAGAAAGACCGGAATAATCATCTGCGCCAGGTTGAATCCCACTTGAGCCACCGTGGCGTCGATATCTCCCCGGCTCAGAGTCCACCACGGTGCGGAGACTGCGTTTTCTGCGGCCATGGAGTTCCTTTCAGGTTTCCCGCTGCTGGCTTCAGATTTTGAAAGCTTCCAGGGACTCTGGAGCAAACAAATCGGCAGGCTCGAGCAGGCGCTTCGCGAGTCCCTGTTCGTGCGAGTAACGAAGAAAAGTTTCCAGGGGAAGAACATTAGGCTCGAAGCCATAAGGCCAGAAATCCTGCCCCATCAGCGCACGCGTATCCTCGACATGCCGAATGAGCCACGGCAACATGTATTTCAGCGCCGCCGTCTGGTAAAGATCCTGATAAACCTCGCGCTGCGCCAGCACGAATGCTTTGTACAAAGACCGCGCCACCCACGGATACTTCTCGTACACCTCGCGGCGAATCACCACCGTATGCATGATGGGGAAGATCTTTGTGCGCAGATAGTACTCGCGCTCGACAGTGGGATAGTCTTCAAACAGCCGCCTTACCGTCCCCGATCCGTGGGTAAAGGTGGACGGCATGCGCGCCGTGTAGAGTGCATCGATTTCGCCCTTGTCCAGCATCGCGGAAAGCGTCTTGTTCTCAGGAATGGAATCCAGGCGAATTTCGGGGGGAAGGGACAGTTTGAGTTTCTCGCGGCGGCCTGGTTCCTCTTCACCGCCATTCAAGTATTGAACGCTGCCGATCGGGACCCTGTATTCGTCGCTCAGGATGCCGCGAATCCACACTCCGGCTGTCATCTGGTATTCCGGAGTTCCCACACGTTTTCCAATCAGGTCTTTCGGCTCGCGGATTCCACTACCGCTGTTGATGTAGATGCAGGAGTGCCGGAAGAACCGCGAAGGGAACACTGGGATGGCGACAAACGGCGGGTTCTCCGAAAAAAGTGAAAGCACATACGATGAGAGCGACATTTCCGCGGCGTCAAACTCCTGATGCCGCAGCATGCGGAAAAACGTTTCCTCCACCGGCAAATTCAAAAAGGTGAGGTCGATTCCGTCCACCGGAATGCGGCCTTCCAACAATCCGCGGGCACGGTCGTAATTCCAGCACGCCAAAGACAGTCGCAGCTTGCTCATAAGATGCTTCCCGGTCCTGAATATCTAATCGATTCGCGTTGAAATCCGCTTTCGCGACGGAAAGATTAATAGGACTCCGATGCGAGCGCGGCGACTGCGCGTGTTGTGCGATTATCGACTATCTGTGCGCGTAACGATAGTTGATCACAGAAAGCAATGTCAATCTGTTCTTTTAATTTGGCTTTCCGACACAACTGTGCGAATATCGCCGTAGGCGGCTATCCCATCTCGCTCATGGCTACGGTCAAAAATACTCCCGTCCCGACCCTCGGTTCCGATCTTATCGTGGCCCTCGCTCACGCCATCCCATCGGCCATGCCGACTGAATTCGCGGCGTTCGAGGGCAATCCCGATTTCGTTCTATCCCTGGCACGCGGCCTCAAGGTGATCGAAGCCTTCGCAGGTCACACCGAGGGACAAACGGTTGCCGATATCTCTCGCAGCACTGGACTTTCTCGCGCCGCCGCCCGCCGTTCTTTGATCACTTTGCAACTGCTGGGTTACGTTGAGTCCTCCGGTCGCACCTACCGCCCAAAGGCCCGCGTTCTCAAGCTGGGATTCTCCTACTTGTCCTCCGATTCGTTGCCCGCCATCGTTCAACCGACGCTCGAGCACATTACCGAACTGGTTCACGAATCCAGTTCTCTTGGAGTGCTGGACGGAGAACAGATCGTCTACATTGGACGCTCCACGGCGAAGCGCGTGATGTCCGTGGGTCTTTCTGTTGGCAGCCGCCTGCCCGCTTATTGCACTTCTTTGGGACGCGTTCTCCTGGCAGCTCTTCCGGAAGAAGAACTCAGTGCGTACCTCCACTCACTACAAGTCAAGGCGCTCACGCCGAAAACTATTACCGACAAGCAGTTGCTCGGCGACATCATCCGCAGCGTGCGCTCCGATGGTTTTGCCCTCACGGACGAAGAACTCGAACTTGGCCTGCGCTCCATCGCCGTGCCCGTGAAGACGCATCAGAACAAGGTGGTCGCGGCCATGAATATCGGAGTGCAAGCGGCCCGGGTATCCGCTGCCGAACTCGTTCATCGCTTTCTTCCTATCCTCCAGGAGAATGCCGCCATGTTGGCGCCGTTGCTCCGATGATCCGTCCGCACCGGGTCGACCTGAATCAATAAATTGGCCGGGACAAGCAGCAATTCCGGATTGAAGATTCAAACGATGCAAACGAAGGGGGTAGTCGGTGGGGAAGTCGGGAAAAGATGCAGTCAACCGTCGTGATTTCTTAAAGGGCTCCGCGGCGGGAGTCGCGGCCATGGCTGCGACCGCGGTCCCCGCCGCGGCGCAGAAGCCACCCGCGCACGTGGCCACGGCGCCACCGATGTCGAAGCAGGCTGAAACCGGCGACCCTTCTGCCGCCGAGGTCCTCACCACCGATCATCCCGGCGGCGACTTCATGGTCGATATCATCAAGTCCCTGGGCATCGAGTACATCGCCGCCAATCCGGGCTCCAGCTACCGCGGCCTGCACGAATCGGTAATCAACTACGGGGGCAACAAAAATCCCGAATTCCTGACCTGCTGCCACGAAGAGTCCGCCGTCGGCATCGCCCATGGCTACGCCAAGATCGAAGGCAAACCCATGGGTGTATTCCTTCACGGCACGGTCGGCTTGCAGCACGCCTCGATGGCCATCTACAACGCCTTCTGCGACCGTGTTCCAATTTACATGACGGTGGGCAACATGAGCGATGCCACCCTCCGCCGTCCCGGAGTCGAATGGGATCACAGCGTCCAGGACGCCGCGCTATTAGTTCGAGATTTCGTGAAGTGGGACGACGCCCCGATTTCCCTGCCGCACTATGCGGAATCCGGCGTCCGTGCTTACAAGATCGCCATGACCCCGCCCATGGCCCCGGTGCTGCTGGTTTCCGACAGCGAACTCCAGGAAAAACCCATTGAGGAAAATGCCGGACTTCGCGTTCCAAAATTAACCCTCGCCTCGCCCGCCCAGGGGGACTCCGGAGCCGTAGCCGAAACCGCCCGTCTTCTGGTAGCCGCCGAGCATCCTCTAATCATCACCGACCGCCTTGCCCGCACCCCGGCGGGTCTCGCGCTGCTAGTCGAGCTTGCAGAACTTTTGCAGGCCCCCGTCGTCGACCAGGGTGGCCGCATGAACTTTCCCACTCGCCATCCGCTCAACCAATCCATTCGCGGACCCGCTCTGGTGGGAAGCGCCGACGTCATTCTCAGCCTCGAAGTCACCGATCTCTGGGGCACGCTCAATTCTTTCCGCGAGCAGCTTCATCGCACTTCCGAGCTCCTCACCAAGCCCGGCACGAAAGTGATCAGCATCGCCGCCTGGGATCAGCTCTCCAAGAGCAATTACCAGGATTTCCAGCGCTACACCGAAGTCGATATCGCCATGGCCGCCGATGCCGAGGCCACGCTTCCCGCGCTAATCCAAGCGGTCAAGCGCCTCATCACTCCTGACCGCAAGCGCGTATTCGACGAACGCGGCGCGGCTTTTGCCACCGCTCAAACCAAGGCTCTCGATCAAGCGCGCACCGAAGCCACGTATGCCTGGGACGCCAGTCCCATCAGCGTGGCGCGCCTGTGCGCTGAGCTCTGGGCCAAGATTAAAGATAAAGATTGGTCCCTCGCTTCCGAGACCACGCCCTGGGTCAGCAACTGGCCCATGCGTCTCTGGGATTTCGATAAGCACTATCAATCCATCGGCGGCGCTGGGGGCCACGGCATTGGTTACGCAGCTCCCGCGTCTCTGGGTGCCGCTCTGGCCAACAAAAAGCACGGCCGCCTCACCGTGTGCATCCAGTGCGACGGCGATCTGATGTATGCCCCTGGAGTGCTCTGGACCTCCGCCCACCACAAAATTCCGCTCCTCAGCATCATGCACAACAATCGCGGCTACCATCAGGAGCTGATGCACATCCAGCGCATGGCCGACCGCCACAACCGCGGCATCTCGCGCGCCAATATTGGAACAACCATCGTCGGCCCGGATATCGACTACGCCAAGCTGGCCCAAAGCATGGGCGTGCACGGTGAAGGCCCCATCACGGATCCGAACGAACTGGGCCCAGCCATCCAGCGCGCCATCGCCATCGTCGAGTCTGGCGAGCCGGCGCTAGTAGATGTAGTGACGCAACCACGCTAAGAAACTGGAAGGGAAGTGAATTCTGAGGGAAGAGATATGAGAACGCTCAGTACCAACTCAGCAAGCCGCCAGCAATCGCACCGTGTCGTTTTGTGCGCCATGGCTGTTCTTGTGGTCGCGGCATGCATAGCGGCCTCGCAGGCCAGACCTCAAATAAAACCCGCCGCGTCTGACACCGCGAAAGCTAACGTCGAAAATGGAAAGCTTCTCTTCACCAGTTCGGGTTGCTACGAGTGCCACGGACGGCAAGCGCAAGGTTCCAGATATTCCGGACCCCGTCTCGCCCCCGACCCAATTTCGCTGCCTTCCTTTCGAGAGTACGTCCGCGCACCGAAGGGCCAGATGCCTCCCTATACCGCGAAGGTCCTGACCGACGCGGAGCTGGCGGACATCCACGCATTCCTGGAATCTTTGCCCGTGCCGCCAGCGGCAAAATCAATACCGCTATTGAACTAGCAGGAATCGGGAGTACTTTTAGGGAATACCGCACCATGCCGACCACAACCATTCCGCCTTCGAACAAAACAGCGGCGAAAGTCGTTCCCTACCGTCGTCCCGATCCCGGAACGCAACCGGAATCCAACTATTCCGCCTACCGCGCCACCGCCCGCCGCGCCCCGTCCAAGCCGCTGATCTACTTGCCCCACACGCTTTCGGAAGTGACCGGCCCTGTCTTCGGCCACGAGAAAATCGCGGACACCGATAACGACCTCACCCGCCAGCACTCGGGCGAACCTCTAGGCGAGCGAATCATCGTCACCGGACGGGTCCTCGACGGAGACGGCCGTCCCGTATCCAGTAGCCTGATCGAAGTCTGGCAAGCCAATGCCGCCGGGCGCTATCGACACGCCGTCGATAACCACGACGCCCCGCTCGATCCCAATTTCTCCGGCGCCGGCCGCACGCTCACGGACGAAAACGGCGGCTACCGTTTCGTCACCATCAAGCCCGGCGCGTATCCCTGGCGCAATCATGAGAACGCGTGGCGGCCCGCTCATATCCATTTCTCCCTGTTCGGCCCGGCTTTTGCCACCCGTATCATCGGCCAGATGTATTTCCCCGGCGACCCGCTCTTCGCCTACGACCCCATCCTGCAGTCCGTTCCAGATGAGAAATCCCGCCAACGCTTGATTTCAAAATTCGACTTGGAAACCACAAAGCCCGAATGGGCTCTTGGCTATTGTTTCGACATCGTCCTTCGCGGCCGCGACGCTACGCCGCTTCTCGAGCAACCGAAGCCAGCAACGGGAAGTGCCCGATGAGCCTCACGCTAACGCCGTGGCAAACGGTTGGGCCCTATCTGCACATCGGCTTGACCGACACGCGCTCTCTCGGCCAAATGGCATCCGATGGTGCGCCCGGCGAGGGCATCACTCTAACCTTCCGCGTATTCGACGGCGACGAAGTTCCACTGCCGGACGCCATGATCGAACTCTGGCAAGCCGACGCCGACGGCCGCTATCACCATCCCGAAGACGCACCCGAACGTGTTTCCGACCTGCTCTTTCGCGGCTTTGGCCGCATGGCCACCCATGCCGATGGCTCTTGCTCCTTCCAGACCATCAAGCCCGGTCGTGTTCCCGGCCCCAGCGGCCTCCCCCAAGCCCCGCACATCAATGTCTCCGTATTCGGCAGAGGTCTGCTCAAACGCCTGCCCACCCGCCTCTATTTCGGCGGAGATCCCGCCAACGCAATTGATTCTGTTCTCCTGCTGGTTCCCGAAGATCGTCGCGCCACACTCCTTGCCCAGCCCGATCCTAATCGCCAAAATGGCTGGCAAATGGACATCCATCTGTGCGGCCCGCGTGAAACCGTCTTTTTTGATGTCTAATAACTCACGCATGAAAAAGCCAGTGATCACCTGGGTTGAACCGGTCCGCCAACTTCCCACGCGGAGGTTGGCATGCCAACGCGCCTGATCGACGCTCTCGCCACAACCGAGCCTCTAGCCGAAGTCTTCTCTGACCACTCCGTGCTCCAAGCCATGCTCGATTTCGAGTCCGCCCTGGCCCGCGCCGAAGCTCGCATCGGTATCATTCCCCAATCCGCCGCCGAAGCCATCGTTTCCGCCGTCGAAGCCAGCAACTTCGATCCCGCCGTTCTGGCCCGCGACACCCTGCGAGCGGGCACTCCTGGCATTCCCATCGCCAAGGCACTCACGGATCGCGTACATTCCACCAATCCCGCCGCCGCGGCGTTCGTGCATTGGGGCGCCACCAGCCAGGACGTCGCCGACACCGCGCTTGTCCTACTCCTGAAGAAAGCGCAGCCGCTGCTCGATGCCGACTTTGCGAAAACGGAACAAGCTCTCGCCAACCTTTCCACCGAGCATGCGAATACTGTGATGCTGGGCCGAACTTTGTTGCAAGCTGCTCCGCCAATCACGCTGGGCCTCAAAGCCGCGAGCTGGCACGCCGCCATTCGTCGCGGGCGCCACCAGCTCAACAGCAGCTTCGCCGCCGTCCTTCGACTCCAGTTCGGAGGCGCCACTGGCACGTTAGCCGCATTAGGCGACAAGGGCTTAGCGGTCTCCCAGGCTCTGGCAGAAGAACTCGGTCTTACCAATCCGGAAGCGCCGTGGCACACTCAACGGGATCGTCTGGGCACGCTGGTCTGCGCCTGTGGCGTTGTCACCGGCTCCCTGGGAAAAATCGCTCGCGACATCAGCCTGCTGATGCAGAACGAAGTCGGCGAAGGCGCCGAACCCGGAGGCCAGGGCCGCGGGGGTTCTTCCACCATGCCCCACAAGCGCAACCCCATCGGCTGCGCAGTAACTCTCGCCGCCGCTAACCGCACGCCGGGCCTGGTTGCAAGTTTTTTATCCGGAATGATTCAGGAGCACGAACGTGGCGTCGGCGGCTGGCAAGCCGAATGGTCCACTGTCAGCGCCCTCATCCAGGCAACGGGAGTAGCCGCGGCCAGTATGGCCGAAGTCACGTCCGGCCTCACGATCGACCCGGAGAGGATGCGCGCCAACATCACAGCCACGCACGGCGCAATCTTCGCCGAGCGCGCAATGATCATGCTCGCCAAAGCTCTCGGCCGCGACCAAGGCCACCGCCTGCTCGAGGAAGCCACGCGTCAAAGTGTCGAGAAGGGCGTGCGATTAACCGATTTCCTGGCGGCCATGCCCGAGATCACGAAGCACCTCAGTCCAAAAGAAATCGAAGGCCTTGACGATCCCCATCAATATCTCGGCTCCGCCGAAGCCTTCCGCCAGCGTCAACTCGCGGCCGCGCCGCAAACCACTTCCATAAATGAAAAGCCAAACGACAAGAAGGAGTAGATCTTGCCCTTCGCCAATCTAGGCCATTCCCGCGCCTTCTACCGACTGGAGGGCAAACTAGGCCTCCCTGTTCTTATGCTCTCTCACTCCATCGGCACCGACCATGCCATGTGGGATCCGCAAGTTACCAGCCTGCTGCCCTATTTCCAGATTCTGCGCTATGACATCCGCGGCCACGGAGCTTCCGACGCGCCTTCCGGCGATTACACTGTCGAGCAACTCGGCCGGGATGCCTTGTCGCTCGCCGACTCTCTGAACATCGACAAATTTGTTTTTTGCGGAATCTCGCTGGGCGGCGCAGTAGGCCAGTGGCTCGCCTCCAGCCAGCCAGTTCGTCTCAGCAAGCTTGTCTTGGCCAACACCTCGCCCCAATTCGGACCGACCGCCAACTGGGAAAACCGCCGGACCACCGTTCTCAGAGATGGAACAGCCGCCATCGCCGACATGGCGATGTCGCGCTTCTTCTCCCCGCAGAACCTCGGAAGTTCCGAAGCGGCTTCCGTGCGTTCCGCATTGCTGGGCACAGACCGCACAGGTTACGCAGGCTGCTGCGCCGCGCTAAGAGACTTCAACCACACCGCAACCCTGCCAATGATCCAAGTCCCCACACTAGTAATCGCTGGCGACCGCGACGTGTCCACTCCGTGGGCCGGACACGGCGAAATCCTGGCCCGCGACATCCCGTGCGCCGAGTCCATTCAACTCCCGGCAGCCCACCTTTCCAACCTGGAACGCCCACGTTCGTTCACCGCTGCGCTGCTGGAGTTTCTCCAGCCGCCTCCAGACCCCCGCGTGGACCCCATCAAAGCCGGATCCGCCACCCGCCGCGCCGTACTGGGCAATCAGCATGTCGACAAAGCCATTGCCAACGCCAACGACTTCAACCGCGAGTTCCAGGACCTGATAACGCGCTATGCCTGGGGTGCCATCTGGACTCGTCCCGGTCTAAGCCATCGCACGCGCCGTCTTCTGGTCCTGGCCACCACAGCGGCATTGGGACGCTGGGAGGAATTTACACTTCACGTCCGGGCTGGCTTGGCTCATGAACTCGAGCCCTGCGATCTCAAGGAAGCGCTCCTCCAAACCGCCATCTACGCTGGGGTTCCGGCGGCTAACACTGGATTCCATATTGTCAGCGAACAACTGAAGGCGTGGACAGAAGATATCTGAAACAAGATCAAAAGCAATTGCTCAACGTGGATATTCCCTCCAAATCGGACCCAGGAATTACTGGAGTTCTTCAAAGTACGTACTCAGGCCGGGCAGCCTGCTTGCGTCACCTGAGGATTGGGCCGTAAAATCGAAATGCTAGGCACGGTTACTCGCCCGATTTCCTGGACAGCGTCGAAAGAACTGTCGGATTTATCGCGGGCCGCGAACCCCAATTGCCTGTGGCGCTATCGTCTAGGGGTTAGGACGGAAGATTCTCAATCTTCAAACACGGGTTCGATTCCCGTTAGCGCTACCAACCTTTCCTTTTCGTCGGAAATTTCTTCTAACTCAAAGAAAAGCATACTGGTTGCGTTGGTTCGATAAACGCCTTTTGAGAAGAGAACGCCTTGAGGGAAAATTAGCCTCTGTAGCCTTTGTTTTTGATCGGCTCCGGACTCAGCCCAGAGCCTTGGAGCATTCAACAGGACATACTGCGCGAACTCAACGGCGGCCTCGACATCCAGTTCATCGAGCCGGGCATCCTGCTCCTCAATTTCTGCCAGGGTGATTTCTTCGTTGAGTTTGTCCAACTGTTCTCCGTAAGTCTGCTCATCGATGGCATGTTTGTACACAAAAGCCTCAACCAGGAGATTCTTTCGGCTGCGGAGTTCTCCTAGGCGACGAGCGATGGCATCGCGGAAAGCACTTGCTTGGACCTGCTTCTCTTTCCAGACATCAACGATGATCGCGCCGAAAAGCCTAAGGTATTCCGGCTGGGGCCTCAGCTGTCCAAGAAACTCCTCGAAGCGCTGTTCGAGGTCTTCCCGTCGCACATTGACGGCGCGGCATAAATGGTTCTGGCAGCGATAGTAAGAGTAGCGCTGATTTCTGCCTCGCGACCAGCTTGCCGTGAGTGGGCGTCTACAGTCACCACAGCTGACGAAGTGCCGCAATGGGAAATCGGGATTGCAACGAAGTCGGGGACCGACGGATGGCTTCTTCCCGGACAATAGTGCCTGTACCTGCTTGAAGGTTTCAATGCTAATCAAAGGAGCGAAATCGGAAGTGTGAGAGACGTCCCAACCCGGGACGACCAGACGCCCAGCGTATATAGGCTTTCGCAGCAATTGTCCAAAAGATTGAGCGCTTAGCACTCGTCCCTTCTTTGTCCGAAGCCCCATCTTGGTTATGATTGCCAACACCTGATTCTTGTTGTAGAGGCCAGAGGCAAAGATTTCGAAAGCATGAGTGATAAGCTGCGCCCGCTCTGCGTCTGGCAACAACGTTTTTCTGCCAGCCTTATCTTGGCTTGCTGTGTAGCCCAGTGGAGGAGGAAACGTCCAGCCGCCCTTCTCCAATCGTGCTTTCATGCCTTGTACGGTTCTCTCGGATCGGACATCATTATCATTATCGAACTGGGCGAACGCCGAAACAATTCCTTCCATCAGCTTCCCGGTGGAGCTGTCGTCGATGGGTTCGGTGGCAGAACGAAGCGTGACGCCAAGCCTTTGCAGTTGGGCCCGGAGCAAGAAGTGATCGTGCTTCTCGCGGGCAAAACGATTCACGGAGTAGACGACTACGCACTGCACGTGGCCCTTGTGCACGCGGCAATACTCCAGCAGCTTCCTCAGCTCAGTTCGGTTCGCAGTCTTAGCGGATTCGCCCTGGTCGGTTTGCAGTTGGACGAAATCCAGATTCGGCAGGGGCACTGGGCCGTGGTCGATCTCGTCGGGAAGGGCGGCCACATCCGCACCGTTCCCATTCCAACTTGGGTCAAAGCAGCGCTCGACCAGTGGACACGAGCGGCGGGTGTCACGGAGGGAAGAGTCTTTCGAGCCGTCGCCAGGTTGGGGAAGGTGTGGGGCAGCGGCATCTCGCAGAACGTGGTCTGGTACGTGGTCAAGTCCTGCTGCGAACGCGTTGGCCTGAAGCATATCGCACCGCACGATCTGCGTCGGACGTGTGCCAAACTGTGCCACAGCAGCGGCGGTGAGCTGGAGCAGATTCAGTTCCTACTCGGCCATGCATCAGTGCAAACAACGGAACGGTATCTCGGCTGCAAGCAAAACCTCGGACATCCTGTAAATGATCTCTTTGAATTGAAGACGGACCCGCAGCCGAAGAGCGTGGAAACAGCAGCAGTCAAGGATGCCTCCGAACGTGTAGAAAAGGCGTCTTCGAAAGGCATAGAATGCCGCCACGGAGGACCGGACCATGATCCCGCCAGCGACACCAGGCACCTATCCCTATCCGAACGAACCGACATGGTCGAGATCGGAGAAGGCCATCGCCCGTACAGTCTTCGACGCTGCCCTAAGGCGGAACCTTCTCGAAGTCATGCAGGAAACCAAACAGATCGCCAATCAGATGAACAGCCCTGCGGACCTTTGGGTCTTGGAACGCTACCTGACCCAACATCGTAAGGACATCGACCGCAAATACGACTTTCGCTCTTCGCGCCTTACGCAGGTCCTGGGGAGACTCTTGCGCGACCGTCGAATCAGCGAGCAGGAGCTGCGCGGCTTGCCCGAGAATAGACTGGAGGCGATCCGTTCCTGTGCCAAAGTCCTATCGGACGACGCTGCCTGACCTGCATTTTGAGCGAAATTGATTCCATGACAATGTCGGCTCCGGGACCCGAGTAAACTTTGGTGGTGCCAACCAACCAAAAAGGCTCGGGAGAAAGGAGCCGATATGAAGATTATAGGATGCGATTACCACCCGAGCTTTCAGCAAATTGCGTGTGTAGATATCGAGACCGGGGAGTTGCAGGAACGACGGCTAGAACACCCTGAGGAAGCGGAAAAGTTTTATCGCGATCTTAGGGGGCAAGCAGCATGTGTGCGCGTCGGGATGGAAGCGAGCGGGCA
>Ga0209863_10000572_pt1 | contig 17316 bp, 20 predicted proteins | sample OrgsoiDNA2013046_FD_185796 | JGI IMG/M metagenome (GOLD analysis project Ga0209863, IMG submission 185796) | Permafrost soil microbial communities from the Arctic, to analyse light accelerated degradation of dissolved organic matter (DOM) -... | ecosystem: Environmental > Terrestrial > Soil >...
CGCCTGGGCCAAGTCGATGAGCCGCGTCCGCGCGGCCTCGCCCCCGTCGCGCCCACTAGGGCGCGCGCCCGCCCCCTTGGCGCCCAGCGGGGCGAGGGCGGCGCAGGCATCTGCGACCAGCGTGTGGAGACGCCGGCCCGCGCCCGCCCGGTGGTCGGCGTGCTCCGCATCGTTTCGATCGTCGGCGTGCTGGAACGCCACGCCGTAAAGGGTCCCGAAACGGCCGAGCGCGGCCACCGCCTCGGGGGTGGCGCCCGCGACCTCGGCGCCGAGCTCCAGCGATGCCCGGAACAGCGCCGCCGTCTTCTCGCCGTGCAGGATCTCCAGCGTTTCCAGCGTCGCGGGCGGCGGCTCGCCGAGATCGCGCGCCTGTCCCCGCACCATCCCGCGCGGCCCGGCGCCGTGGGCCAGCGCGCGGGCCCCCCGCAGGTAGCCTTCCGGCCGCGCGGCCCGCCCGCCGGCCTCGGCGATCCAATCGAACGCCAGCGTCAGCAGCGCGTCGCCGGCCAGGATGGCGGTGGCCTCACCGAAGACCTTGTGGTTGCTCGGTCGCCCGCGCCGGAAGTCGTCGTCGTCCATCGCCGGCAGATCGTCGTGGATGAGCGAGTAGCAGTGAACGAGCTCGACCGCCGCGCACGCGAGGCGAACCTGGTCGTCGAGCGGGCCGACCGTCTCGGCCGCCGCCAGGGCCAGCAGCGGGCGAATCCGCTTGCCGGGGGCCAGCAGCGAATAGCGCATCGCTTCGAACAGCCGCCCGGGATCACCGTCGGTCGGTGGCGCCAGCCGCGCTTCCAGCAGATTAGCGAGCTCCCCGCGCCGGGCCTCGACCCAGGCACCGGGCGGGCTCGACGATGGGGCGGGTGCCGCGGTTGTCGTCATCGTGGTCGTCATCCTTCGGGGTCTTCGAAAGGAACGATGCGGGGCGCGGCGGCGCTGCCGAGCAGCGTCTCGACCTTCTTCTCCGCGCCGTCGAGGATGGCCGTTCCGCGACGGCAGAGCTCCATGCCGTCCTCGAACGCGCGCAGACTCTCTTCGAGCGGGAGGTTTCCCCCTTCGAGCCGTTCGACCAGGCCGCGCAGCCGGACGAGGATCTCCTCGAATCGTTCGGCCGCGGCGCCGGGGACCGGGTTTTCTTTCTTGGGTTCGGGCGCCATCGAGGCATTTGTACACCGATTTGGGCTAGTATTCTTCGCGACATGGCCGTCGAAACGCCCCCGCCCGAGATCGGGGCTCCTTGCCCGGATTTCCGCCTGCCCGCCGTCGACGGGAAGCACTACGCGCGCGACGATTTCTCGGGCGCGCCGGTCTTGGTGGTGATGTTCATCTGCAACCACTGCCCGTACGTGCAGGCGGTGGAAGATCGGATCATCCACCTCCACCGCACATTCGATCCGCAGGGCGTCCGGTTCGTCGCGATCTGCTCGAACGACGCCCAGACCTATCCCGACGACGCGTTCGACAAGCTTCGCGATCGCTGGCGCGCCAAGGGCTACGGCTTCCCCTATCTGCACGACGAATCGCAGGCCGTCGCGCGCGCGTTCGACGCCGTCTGCACGCCCGACATCTTCGTCTACGGCAGCGATCGCAAGCTCGCGTACCGGGGTCGGATCGACGACGCCTGGAAGGACGAAAATAAGGTCACCCGCCACGAGCTGGCGGAGGCCATCGAGGCGCTGGTGGCCGGCAAGACGCCCACCAAGGTGCAGCGGCCCTCGATGGGGTGCTCGATCAAATGGCGACAGCAGGCGGCGTGACCAAGAACGCGGCCTCCACGCGGGGCGCATCGCGGGGCGATCCCAAGGGGCACTGGCGCAGCTATCTGGCGCGCAAGGGGCTCAAGACCACGCAGCAGCGCGAGGCGATCGTCGACGCCTTCTTGCGCATCTCGGGCCACGTCGGGCTCGAAGATCTGCTTTCGTCCGCGCGGCGGAAGTATCCGCGGGTCGGGCTCGCCACCGTCTACCGCACGGTCAAGCTGCTCGAAGAGGCGGGCATCGCGGTCGCGCGCCATTTCGGTCCGGGGCAGACGCTCTATGAGATCTCCGAGGGGCGCGCCCACCACGACCACCTGATCTGCGAGGCCTGCGGCTTCATCATCGAATTCGAGAGCAACGAGATCGAGAAGCTGCAGGACACCGCCGCCAAGCGCCTCGGGTTCAATGTATTACGTCACCGCCACGAGCTGTTCGGCCTCTGCGAGAAGTCCCGCGGAATTCCCGGCGGCGCCTGCCCAGGCGAAGCCGCTGGCCGCCGCGGGCGCGCCTAAAGGCCGGCCGCCAGCGCGGCCCGGATTGGCCGCACCCGCATCTTGACGCTCAGCCGAGGAGTTGCCACCATGTTGGCGCTGGCGGGATTGGGGGATCTCGCGGCGCGCCAGACGCGAAGGATAATCCAGGATGCCAAGTCCCCATCGGCTCTCCCAACGATTGAAGAGACCGGCGCTGGGCGGCGCGGCGGTAGAAATCGGGGCCGGCGTCCGGATGCACTGTCACGAGGTCGACGACGATCTCGCCATCCTCCGGTTCTTCTGCGCGCCAGCCCCCGGCCGGGCGGGCGAGCCCAAGCCGGGTGCAAGCGCCGGCGCCGGCGCCGTCGATCGAAGGCGCGCCCGGCACCCGCCCGGCGAGAGCTGATTTCCGCCTTTTTTTGCGGGCGGCGCGAACGGTTCGTAGTCTCAAGGGGTGTCGCCCCCGCTCCGCCCCCCTTTCGGTCCCGCGACACTCGCGTTGGCCATCGCCCTGGCGACATCTCCGGCGGGCGCCCAGGACGACGGCGACACCGCTGCGATCGAAGGGCCCGCGGCGCCGCCGGCGCGCGCGGCGGGCAAACCGGTGCCGTTTGAGCGCGAATGGCTGGAGCCGTTCTTCAAGAGCGGACCCGCCAAGCAGGCGGTGGAGAAATATCGGGCGGACGACTGGGTGGCCGCCGAAGCCGGATTTTCGCGCGCGCTGCGCGCGCTGCCGCGGCGAAGCGAAGAGCGCTCGGCCGCGACCTATCTGCTCGCGCTCACGCGCGCGAACGAGTCGAGCTGGTCGGAGGCCGGGGAGCTGTTTGAAGATCTCTACGGGAGCTATCCCAGACTGGCGCCCTACCACGCCTACAATGCGGCCCGCTGTCGTCTGCGGCGCGGCGACAACGCCGGGGCCCTCGAATGGGCCGCCAAGGTGGCCAAGGGGAGCGTGCCGGAGGCCGAGACGGAGCTGGTGCGCATCGATGCGCTGCGGTCGCTGTCACGCTGGGACGACGCGCTCGGCGCCATCGACGGCTACCTGGCGCGGTTCCCGGGCGGACCGCGCCACGCCGAGGCGCTCTTCAAGAAGGCCGAAGCGCTGGAGAAGGTGCAGACCCACGGCGCCGCCGACGCGCGCCCCGCCAGCCCCGACGTCACCGCCATCTACCGCCGGGTCTGGTCGGAAGCGCCCCTCGACGCCTGGGGCGACCGGGCGGGCGAGCGGCTCGGACAGATCGCTGCCGCGCTGCCAATCGGCGAGGCGGCCGTGATTCACGCGCGCACCGCGGGCGAGCTCTGCTCGCGCGGCAACATCTTCTTCGATCGCAATCGAAATCAGGAATCGGAGACCACCTTCGCGGCGGCGCTGGGCGCGCCGGGGCTGGACGCGGATCTCGAGTGCAAGGCGCGCTTCTTCCGCGCGCAGTCGGTCTGGAAGGAACGGCAGCGCCCGCGGGCAGCGCCCCTCTTCGACGAAGCGGACGGCGCCTGCGCGCGCGCCGGCAACCGCGACCTGCACGCCAAGGCGCTCTACCAGGGCGCGCGGGCGTACGCCTCGATGGGCAATCGGGAGGCGGCGCTGGCGCGCTACGCCCGGGTCGAGACGGAGCACGCCGACCACAGCTATGCCGACGACGCTCGGGTGCGGATGGCGGAGCTCGCGACCGATGCGGGCGACGAGGCGGGCGCGGCCAAGATCCTGGCCGAGGTGCCGTCCCGCTACCCGACCGGCGATCTCTTGAACGAGGCCCTCTGGCGGCTGGCGTTCGCGGCCTGGCGGGGCGGCCGGCTCGACGAGTCGCTCAAGTGGCTCGACGAAAACCTGCGCCTCGTCCCCCACGAGGAGATCTGGTACGCCGAGGGGCGGGTTCAATACTGGAAGGGCCGGGTCTTCGACAAGGAGGGGCACGCCGACGAGGCGCGCACCTGGTACGAGCGGGCGGTGCGCGAATATCCGCTCTCGGTCTACGCGCTCTTGGCGTTATCGCGCTTGCGGACGTCGGCGCCGGCGACCGAAAAGTCGCTGGTGGCGGGGCTGCGAAAAGAGATCCACGACGTCCCGCCCTGGAAGTTTCCGCCCCGCGCGCTCTATGCGGACCCTGGTTTTCTGCGGGCGGTGGAGCTGGCCCGCATGGGACAAGGCGGCGATGCCCGGCGCGAGTTGGCCAAGCTGGGGCTGGCGACGTCCGTCGACAAGCATGCGACATCGGCCGCGCGCGCCGAGGACCAGGACCTCCTCTGGATCACCGCGATCCTGCTCGATCGCGGCGGCGTCTGGAGCGCGTCGCATTCGCTGCCCCGCTACGGCGTGAACACCTATCGGCTCGAGTACCCGAAGGGGATCGGCGAGGCGAAATGGAAGCTGGCCTACCCGCGCGCCTTCCCTGCGCTGGTCACCAAGAACACCCGCGCCAACCAGCTCCCCGAGGCGCTGGAGCTGGCGATCATGCGTGAGGAGAGCGCCTTTGCGCCGAAGACGGAGTCTTTCGCCAACGCGATCGGCCTCACGCAGATGCTGGTCAAGACCGCCAAGCGTTTTTCGGACGGCGCTCCGGTCACCCGCGAAGTGCTGCTCGATCCGGCCAAGAACCTCGAGCTCGGCGCGCGATTCTTGGGCTTTCTCTGGAAGCACTTCGACGCCGCCGCGCCGCTGGCCATCGCGGGCTACAACGCGGGCGAGGCGGCCGTCGACCGCTGGCTCGTCGAGCGTGGCGATCTCGACATGGACGAGTTCATGGAGACCATCCCCTACGACGAGACCCGCAACTACACCAAGCGCGTGCTGGCGTCGTACTTCACCTACGCCTGGCTCTACGGCGGCAAGCCGGTTCCGACGCTGCCGCTGCGCGCGCGCGGCGACGGAAAGCACGCCGAACGCCAGGAGCGCACCCACGCGGCGGCGCCCGCGCCCTCCAAGGGCTGACGGGGTCGCGGCGCGCCTATTTCTTCTTCTTGCGCCGGAAGAATCCGCTGCGTCCGGGGTTCACCCGCTGCCCGCCGGCCGCCGCGAAGGCGCGAAGATGTCCGTCCTCTTCGGGCGACAGCGAGTCCGGAACCACCAGCTTGATGTGCGCGACGACGTCCCCGCGGCCGCGTCCGTTGAGGCGCGGCATGCCGTGTCCCGGCAGCGCCAGCGTTTCGCCCGGTTGGGTCCCGGCGGGGATCTCGATCTCCGTCTCCCCGTCCAGCGTGGAGACGGCGACGTGGTCGCCGAGCGCGAGCTGGGGAAAGCTGACCACCACCTCGGTGTGGAGATCGGCCCCATCGCGTTCGAACCGTTCGTCGGGCTCGACGCGCAGGACCACGTAGAGATTCCCCGGCCGTCCGCCCTGTGGGGGCGCCTCGCCCCGGCCCATCAAGCGCAAGGTCGACCCGTCCTCGACGCCCGCGGGGATCGCGAGCTGCAAGGTGTCCTCTGCCTGATCCAAGCCGCTGCCCTCGCAGTTGGTACAGGGGTTGCGAATCACGCGGCCTTCGCCGCGGCAGACCGGGCAGGTCGACGAAATCATGAGGAAGCCTTGCGAGTGCATGACCTGGCCGCGGCCACCGCAATGCTCGCAGTTTTCGGGGTGCGAGCCGGGCGCGGCGCCGCTGCCCCCGCAGGTTCCGCAGGCCACGTTGCGGAGCACCTGGATCTCCTTGGTGACCCCGCTCGACGCCTCCGCGAGCGTGATCAGCACGCGCGTCTCGATGTCGGCCCCGTGCGCGGACGCGCGACGACCGCCGCCCGCCATGCCGAAGACGTCGCCGAAGATGTCCGAGAACGTCGAGAAGATGTCGCCCACGTCGCGGAAGCCGGCGCCGCCGAAGCCGGCGTTCGCGCCCGCGTGACCGAAACGATCGTAGTTGGCGCGCTTTCCGGGCTCGGAGAGGATCTGGTAGGCCTCCGAGGCCTCCTTGAACCTATCCTCGGCCACCGCGTCGCCGGGGTTCCGATCGGGGTGCAGCTCCATCGCGAGGCGGCGATAGGCGCGCTTGAGATCGCCGGCGTCGACGTCGCGCGCGACGCCCAGCACTTCGTAGTAGTCCCGTTTGTCGGACACGAATCACATTTGTAAGAGACGCGTCCGGATGGTGTCAAATGCCACCCGGGCGCCGGTGCTATCTTAGAGAGGATGAAGCATAGCCCGGGTTTTCTCGCCCTGGTCGGCGACGCGAAAAAGCGCATCACGGAATGCGGCATCGCCGAGGTGCGGGCCCGGCTCGAGGCGGGCGAGCCCTTCGCCTTCATCGACGTCCGTGAGGACAGCGAGCTCGCCGTCGATCGCGCGCGCGGCGCGCGGCATATCGGGCGCGGCGTGCTCGAGCGCGACGTCGAGACGCTGCTTCCCGACAAGGACGCGCCGATCGTTCTGTATTGCGGGGGCGGTTTTCGCTCGGCGCTGGCCGCCGATAGTCTGCAAAAGATGGGCTACACCCAGGTCGTCTCGATGGACGGCGGCATGCGTGCCTGGCGCGAGGCGGGATATCCGGTTGAGTGACGGGCGGCCTCCCAAGGATGGCCACCCGGACGACCCAGGTGTCTGGAAGGTGCTCAGCCGCGAATATCTGGCGAAAAAGCCCTGGTACACGGTGCGGGTCGACCGCGTCGAGACGCCCAACGGGACGGTGATCCCCGAGTACTGGGTGAACGAATACGCGCCCTGGGTGAACGTCGTGGCGGTGACGCCGGACGATCGGGTGGTGCTCATCCGGCAGTACCGGCACGGCATCGGCGCCGTGCACTACGAGCTTCCGGCCGGAACGACCGATCCCGAAGACAGCTCGTTCGAAGAGGCGGCCCGTCGCGAGCTGCGCGAGGAGACCGGCTACGGCGGCGGGCGCTGGTCGTTGCTGGCGACGCTGTCGGCGAACCCGGCGCTGCAGAACAACCTGACCTACACCTTCCTGGCCGAAGGCGCGACGGCGCTCGGCGCGGCGGCGCCGGAGGCGAGCGAGGACATCCGGGTCCACCTGACGCCCCTCGGCGAGGTCGAAGCGCTGATCGAGAGCGGGGGCTTCGTGCAGGCGCTGCACGTCGCGCCTCTGCTCAAGCTCTTGCTGCGCCGCCGGCGCGAGGAGCCCTGACCATGCCGATCCCCGACGAGATCGTGGGCCTGCTGCGCACGACGATCACGCTCAAATGGCCCGACGGCCACGAGACCCGCTATCGGGCGCGCGACCTGCGCCTCGCCTGCCGCTGCGCGGGGTGCATCGAAGAGACCTCCGGTCGCCCGCTGCTGGAACCCTCGGCCGTCCCCGAAAACGTTCGCGCCAAGGGGATCAGCATCCTGGGCAACTACGCGATGTCGATCGAATGGAGCGACGGCCACACCACCGGCATCTACAACTTCCGCGATCTGCGCGGAAACTGCCCCTGCCCGGAGTGCGTCGGGCGACGGGGGTAGCCGCGGTGGTCAAAGGTTCATTCGTGCGCGAACGGCATCGATGGAGATGAACAGTTGCAGCGGCCTGGACGGCAGCGGCGAAAACCCGCGACACTCGTACCAGGCCTTCACCCGATCGTTCTTTGCGTCCAGGATCCCGGCGAAGACGCCCAGGAGGTCGCCGGCGGCCACACAGGTGCGAAGGGCGTCCACGAGGAGCAGTGGACCGAGCCCCTTCCCTTGGTGGGCAAGATCCACCGCGAGACGGCCGAGAAGGATCGCGGGGAGCGGGTGTCGGGGCAGCCGCTTGACCAGCGCGGCCGGCAGCGCGTCGAACTCGATCAATCGCTCCGCCAGCGTGTAATAGCCGGCCACCACCGAGCTGCCGACCGGGACGGCCACGAACGTGGACGAGAGGTTTTGCTCGCGGTGTTTTCTAGCCCTGTTCCTGAGGAAGTCGTCGAGAGCGGCCTCTCCACATGTGAAGGTCTCTCTTCGATGACGGGACGCGATCGGCTCTATTCGCCATTGGTCGGTAGCGAGGTGATCCATCTACGTCTTTCGACGGCCGGGCCTCGTTCTTCCTTCGACGTCTCGAATCATCCGACTGAGCGTGTCGTTGTGATCCACCGGCCGTTCGAGCGCCGCTAGAAACGCCTCCGCGTCGGCCCGACCCAGGCGAACTCGTTGCGCGGACTCGACGACGCTCTTGGCCCGCTCGACGACCGTGGACGTAACGAAGCTCGAAACGGTCTGCGCCGAAAGCTCGGCAGCCTCCTCGACCAATCGCTTGAGGTCTGCGCGCAGGCGCAGATCGATTCGTGCCGTGGCTTGGGTGGCCATGATCCTCTTCCTCGAAGCCAGCATAGCACGATACCGGCAAAATGCCGGACTCGTCCGGCATTTTGCCGGCAGAAGATTGCCCCCACAGACTACCCCCCTTACGGGGCGACCAGACCGGCGATGGTGCCGGTGAGGAAGGTGGCCAGCGAACCGGCCACGATCGATCGGATGCCGAGACGGGCCAGGTCCTTGCGACGCTCGGGGACCATGCCGCCGAGGCCGCCCAGCACGATGGCGAGCGACCCGAAGTTGGCGAAGCCGCACAGCGCGAAGCTGGCGATGCGGGTGCTCTTGATCGACAGCAGCGCCGGGTGGCTGGTCATCATCTGGTAGGCGATGAACTCGTTGAGCATGGTCTTGGTTCCGAGGAGCTGGCCGACGAACGGCGCCTCGTGCCACGGGACGCCCATCAGGAAGGCGAGAGGCGCCAGCGGCGCGCCCAGCAGGCGTCCCATCGACCAGCCGGGATGGCCGATGAGGCCCCCCAGCGCGCCGACGCCCTTGTCGCACATGCTGACCAGCGCGACGAAGGCGATCAGCATGCCGCCCACGTTGAGCGCGAGCTGCAGCCCCTCCCCCGCCCCGCGCGCCGCCGCGTCGACGATGTTGACGTCGAGGCGCGGGACCTGGACGCTGGCGTGGCTGGAGGTCTCGGGCACGCCGGTCTCCGGGATCATGATCTTCGCGAACATGACGGCGGCGGGCGCGCTCATGAACGAAGCGGTGATGAGATAGCCGGCGTCGACGCCCATCGCCACGTAGGCGAGCAAGACGCTGCCCGAGATGGTCGCCATCCCGGCGCACATCACGGCGAACAGCTCGCTCTCGGTCATGCGCGCGACATAGGGGCGCACCAGCAGCGGCGCCTCAGTCATACCGAGGAAGATGTCGCCCACCGTCGAGAGCGCCTCGGCGCCCGAGATGTGCATCGACCGCGACAGCCCCCGCGCGAGCAGCGCCACGATCCGCTGCATGATCCCCAGGTGATAGAGCACCGCCATCAAGCTGGCGACGAAGACGATGATCGGCAGAACCTTGACCGCCAGGATGAACCCCACCGCCACCGGCCTCACCCCGACCGCGCCACCGGGAAGCGGCGTGTGCACGACGGCCACCGCCGGCCAATCGCCGAACACGAACCGGATGCCCGCATCCGCGAAGCCGACGAAGTCGTTGGCGAGATCATTCGCCGCGGAGAACATCCGGACGCCCGCGCGTGTCCGCAGCGCGAACAGCGCCATCGCGAGCTGCAGACCCAGCCCCCAACCGAGAATCCGGGGATTGAGGGCCCGCCGGCGATTGTTCGAAAGCGCGAAGGCGATCCCGAGGAGCGCGAGAATCCCGACGACTCCCATCAGTCGACCTCCAGCGGTGGACGGTGGAAGCGCGCGCGTAGGCGGTTGATCCCCCGCCGCAGGGCCACGATGCGCAGGAGGCGCCGCTCGACACGCAGCTTGCCCGGGAGGTTCAGCAGGGTGATGCCGATGACCGCCGTGAGCAGCCCCTGCCCGGGTACGCCCGGAATCGCCATGATGAGGCCCAGCAGGACCAGCACCACGCCGGCGAGATTCTTCGCCACCAGGCCCAGCACGCGGATCGGGAGCGGGCGCCTCTGCCCCACCTGCGCCGGGCCCGAGCGGTTGAATCGATCGGGCGGCCAGCTCACCACGATCGCGACGGCGACGACGAAGCTGAGCACGGCGGCGCCGAGCGAGATGGCGATGCCCCACCAGATCCCGCCCCGCTTGAGCAGGCGTATCAGACCAATGAGCAGGTGTTCCGCCGTCTCCATCGCCCTCGCTGCCGACTCTTCCACGGAGCGCGGGCCCTGGCTAGCGTCGACCGTTTTCCTTTCTTGGAGCGGCCGCCCACCGCGCAGACGACCCCCGTCGATCCGCCGACCATCCCCGGGCCAACACGCGATCCTTGAAGCAAATATACCGTTCTGCCACAATGGGATAGTGCTCTCGGACAAGCCACAGCTCCTCACCCTCAAGTTGCCCCGTCCGATCGCCCGCCGGCTCAAGGCGCTCGCCCGTCGATCGGGGAAGCCACAGGCGGAGCTGATACGGGAGGGGCTCGCCTGGCGACTGGATTCCGAGGGCAAGGCGGCGCCGGGGTCGGTGCTCGACCTCGCGGGCGACGCCGCGGGATCGCTCGAAGGTCCTGCCGACCTGGGGACCAACCCAAAGCATCTTCGTGGCTTCGGTAGATGACGGCGGAAGCCGTCCTGGTCGCTGCCGGACCACTTGTCGCGCTGCTCAACCGCAGCGAGCGGCAACACGACTGGGTTAAGGCGCGGCTGGGCGAGCTGGCGCCGCCCCTTCTGACCTGCGAGGCGGTCCTCGCCGAGGCCGCCTATCTGCTGCGACGAATCGATCCAGGGGCGCGGGCGCTAATGGCTTTGCTGGAACGGCGAGCCATCCGCCTCGCCTTTCAGCTCCACGAGCACCAGGATCCCGTTGCGCGGCTCATGGCCAAATACGCCGACGTGCAGATGTCGCTCGCCGATGCTTGCCTCGTTCGCATGGCCGAGCTCCATTCGCGCGCCCGGGTGCTGACGTTGGACCAGGACTTCAGCGTCTATCGCCGCAATGGCCGACAAGTCGTCCCGACGCTCGCTCCGCCGGCATAGCCGGATCGGTCGGAATCTCGGTCCGTTTCGATCCTCTGCTAGGCTCGGACATCATCGACCTCGAAGTCGTCGAAAGTATCAGCGCGGTCGCCGCGGCCGACTGGGATCGGCTGGCGGGCGACGACGATCCGTTCGCCGAGCACGCGTTTCTGGCGGCTCTGGAGGCGTCCGGCAGCGTGGGCGCGCGCGCCGGGTGCGTGCCGCGGTTCGTGCTGGCGCGCGACGGCGCCGGCCGCCTGTGCGGCGCGGTCCCGCTCTACCTCAAGGGCAACAGCTACGGCGAGTTCATCTTCGACTGGTCGTGGGCCAACGCCGCACACCGCGCCGGCGTCCGGTACTACCCCAAGCTGGTGGCGGCGATCCCGTTCACGCCCGCCACCGGGCACCGCCTCCTGGTGCGCGCCGATCCGGAGATCGACGCGGCGCTCGTTTGCAGGGCTCTGATGAACGGCGTGCGCCAGGTGGCCGAAAGTGAGCGCGCCTCGTCGATCCACTTTCTCTTCTGCACCGAGGCCGAAAAGCAGCTCCTGGCGGCGAACGAATATTCCCCCCGTCTCAGCATGCAGTTTCATTGGCACAACCGTGCGCCGCAACCCTTCGAGAGCTTCGAAGACTACCTCACCACCTTCCGCTCGCGGAACCGCAAGCAGGTGCGCAAGGAGCGCGCGGTCGCGGCGGCACACGGCCTCACCTTCCGCACCGCGACCGGCGCCGAGCTCGAGCCGCGCGACTGGCAGGCGTTGCGCGCGTTCTACGTCGAAAACGTCGAACGACACGGGGGCATCGCCTACCTGAGCGACACCTTCTTCGACATCGCCCGGCAGACGCTGGCGCACCGCCTGGTCGCCACCATTGCCTACCGCGGACGGGAGCCGGTCGCGGGGACCGTCAACTTCGAAAAGGGGGCCCACCTGTACGGCCGGTACTGGGGCTGCCTGGACGACTTCCAGATGCTGCACTTCGAGCTGTGCTACTACCGCCTCATCGAACGCGCGATCGAACGCCGCCAGACGCGGTTCGAGGCGGGCGCGCAGGGAGAGCACAAGCTCAAACGCGGCCTCGTGCCGTCGTTCACGCACAGCGCGCACTGGATCCGCCACCCGGCGCTGGCGGAAGCCATCGACGGATTCGTGGTTCGCGAGGCCGATGGGGTGATCGAAGAAGCGGCCGCCTACGCCGAGCACTCCCCCTTCCGCGCCGGCACCGACGCCGAGCCCGGCGAATAGCACTCCTGAGCCCCGTCATCGCCTGCAAAGCGCGCGATCGTACCGCTCGGTCCAAGTAACCGGTCCGTGGAGTCCCCTACGTAGCGACGCCGAGCTTCGTGCGGGCCCGCTTAAGCGACGATTTCGCGACGCGAGTCTCCCCCCCCGGGAGGCCACCCACCAGCGTACGCGCCGCGCGCACCGAGGCGGCCGACACCGGAGGCGATTCGGCGGATGCGAGTCCGGTGACCGGAAGCGGGCCGACACGCCGAACCAATTCTTCAAACGATGGGCGTTTTTTACCCATGGTCTTCCTTCCTTTCGAGGGCTTCAGCTAGCCCCTCGAGTGTCTCCCTATCGAATGTAAATGGTACCAGGTTGGGTTCGAGGTTCCAAACCGCGCGGCTTCCCTTCCACTCCCCCCAGCCCCAGGTAAAAGTCCCTGAGGATCTCCCAAGTACCGAGCACGACGCCGTCCGCTCCCAACTCGAGCGCTCGCGCCGCGATGAGTAAGAAGAGGAAGACCCCCAACTCCTGGCCCCGCGCCACCGGGGCCAGCTCGAGGTAGTCGGGTCGGTAAAAGAGCCCGTCGGGAAGCCGGATGGGCTTGTGCTTCGCACTGCACCAGATACCAATCGCCTTGTCGTCGGCGCCGACCACAGCAAAAACCTCGACCTTGCCTGCGGTGAGATCCTTCCACCGCCAGGCATGGTGCCAATCTGTGGGTTTCCGGCCGGCGGGCCACCCGGCGTCGATCTCCTCGAGATGCCGGTCGGTGGGGATCAGCGTGCGCAACCTCCCCAACCCGGGCACGGTCCAGGCTCGGCCAAGAAGAGTGAGGACACGCGTCGACGCGGCGGCATCGTAGAGGGGCTGGCGGATAGTAAGGCAGTCGCGCGCACTGGACCGCAACCGTGGCCGCGCGCGTCGTTGTGCCAGGTGCAACAGCGGTTGTTCGCGAAACAACAGCCCAGAAAAATGAGCTTAGTGAATACAGCTAGTTATATGTCCAATGCCAATAAAAATTGTTGGCTTACTTACTGCTTATAGTTCTGGTGAAGCCAAATCACACCTTGTGAAAAACCGCAAACCCCGAGCGATCGGGGGACGCAAAGCCCACGGGACTCACGCAGTCGGCCGGGCTGCCTCAGGGAGAAAAAACCAAAAATGGAACGCATCGGAAAACGCACGATTCAAATCAGTATCGCCCTCGGCGCCATCGTCGGCCTCGTCGGGTGCGGTGAAGAGGCCAGCGACGTTCAGGCGTCGGGGCACGACTTCGCCGAGAGCTCGATGAACGGCCTGTCGTCCATCAACGGCCTGTCGTCCATCAACGGCCTGTCGTCCATCAACGGCATGTCTGCCACGAACGGCCTGTCGTCCATCAACGGCCTGTCCGCCATGAACGGCCTGTCGTCCATTAACGGCCTGTCGTCCATGAACGGCCTCATGACCAGCTCGGGCGGCCGCAGGACGGTCTCCTACCTCGTCAAGTGCGCCCTCGCGAGCGGCGACTCGCTGGTCAAGCAAGACCAGAACGGCAACACCTACACCTACCCGGGCTCGATCGGCCTCTGCCCGGCCTGGAAGACCGGCTCGGTGGATGGCAACGCGGCCTGCCTGGAGAGCATCTCGGCCTGCATGATGGCCCACGTCAACACCGCGGGCGTCCACGTCCCCCTCTGGCTCGACTCGCCCAACCCGGCCGTCGGCTGGGGCGTGGATACGACCAACTTCCCGCTGCAGGAAGGGACGTTCTTCGGCAACATCATCGACACCGGCTCGCTGGCCAGCACCGGCAAATCGGGCCTCAGTGGTCCGGCCGGCTTCTACTGTGACGGCGCGAGCTTCAACTCGGGTAGCAACGGCGTCGTCGCCGGCCGTCTCGGCGCGAATCAAGTGGGCGCGCCTTACACGAACCCCTTCGGCTCGGGCACTCTCTGCCAAAACGTGGCGACCAGCGACGGCTACTACAGCCACGGCGGCTCGACGCCGGACGGTTACTCGAAGATAGGCAACAAATACGTCTGGACCAACTCGCTCACCGTGTGGCGCAATCCCAACTACACGCCGGTCTTCGACGCGGGCTACGTCTACCGCCTGCAGCCCTACATGCCGACCTACTACGGCACCGCCAGCATCGCCATCGACACGGTTGGCGCCCACACCGCCAATGGCACCGTCGTGCAGCAGTACACCACCAACGGCACCACCGCGCAGCAGTTCCTGCTCCTCGCGACCGGATCTAACTGGAAGATCGCGATGGTGAACAATAACAACAAGTGCGTCGATTTGGCCGGGGGCGCCACCGCCAACGGAACGGGTCTGGTCATCAACGACTGCAGCAGCAGCAGCAACACTCAGAAGTGGACCATCACGCCGGACTCGCAGACCGGCTCCTTCTACTTCAAGAACGCCGCGGCCGGCCGGTGCATCGACGAGAACGGCTGGAGCGTGGCGAGTGGCCTCCCGATGGAGATCTGGGACTGCAGCTACCAGGGGAACCAGAAGTTCTTCGTCCAGGCGTATTAATCACCGCGCACCAGCGCGCTGACACAGACCTTCGGCCGGCTCGCGCAAGCGGGCCGGCCGTTTTTTTGTGAGGCGGTCGTCCCGCGACCGGACGGCCAGCGCGGCGGTGTCGCGCGCGTTGGTTGATGGAGGACGGGCGCGAGGCGGCGATCTATCGAGACACCCAGGGCGGAGTCGCTCCACGTGCAATTCGACTGCTCGGCTTGATCCGATCCTGTAGACAGGTTGTCCGGCTGCAGACCGAAAACGGCGCAGGCGAATCTGTGCGCTCCCTCCCGTTCAGGCAGCAGCGTCGCGAGCTCCGGCGGGATCTCATTCGCCGGAATCCACACCACGCGCCCATCGCGCCAAACGGCCACCGGATTCCCATCTCGACGGTGCTGTGCGAGCGTTTCGCGTACGCCTGCCGCATCTCGAAGAGAATCCAGTCGACGTCGCCGACCCGCTCTGCGGGTGAGCGCGAGTCTGAGGGCGCCGTCATCGCCCCGCCGCTTCGAGGCGCTGCCAGGCCTCTTGGTCGTGAATTGTGACAGGCGCGTCGGGCAATCAGCTGGATGCGCGTCGTCATGTCGATGGTCGAGTGCCCGGCGCTTTGATCGTCTCAAAACAGTGTCTCGAACTCGGGGAGAGCGCGAAGGGGGACGAGGCGCGGATCGAAGCGGAGCAGCCCCGCCCGATCGGGATCGCGCTCGGCGTATAGACGAAGCTGGGCGATGGCTTCGGGGAGCCCCCCGAGCTCGAGGTAGTAACGCGCTACCTCGTAATAGACCCTTGGGTCCTCCGTGCCGGCTTGTTCCTGCACCAGCGCGGACGCGGCGAGCGCTTGGGCGCGCGATGCCTGGCCCACGCCGTGGAGCGCGCGCACCCGCAGCCCGTGAACGATCGTCGACGGCATCATTGCGCTCTTGCCCGAAGACCGCGGCAAAGAACGGCTGCCGCACTGGGCTGGGTTTGCCGGAGTCTTGAGTCGCCTTGGCGTGAAGGTTTCGGGTCGCCTCCGCCCTTGCCCTAGACTGGGCCGAAACCCTACCGGCAGTCCCCACTGGAGGTTCGATCGTCATGACGTCTCATCTCGCGCGCAGCTGCATTTTCACCATCGGCTTGGCCTCTCTGCTCGCGGCATGCGGCGGCGAGCCGATGACGGGCGACTCGGGCACTGGGGGCTCGGGGAACGCCGGTGTGAGCGGCTCGGCCGGCCGAGCTGCGACCGGGGGCTCGGGGGGCGCAGGCGGCTCGACCTCGACCGGTGGCACCGGCGGTAGCGGCGGCGTCACGTCGTCCGGAGGGAACACCGCGACCGGCGGCACGTCGTCGGGCGGCGGCGCGACGGGGGCGGCCGGTGTCGCGGGCACGGGCGGCGTGACGGGTTCCGGCGGCGTCACCGGCTCGGGCGGCGTGACTGGGACGGGCGGCACGCATGCCTCCGGTGGTACGACCGGCTCGGGTGGCGCAGCCGGCTCGGCCGGTGTCACCGGATCCGGCGGCACCACCGGCGCGGGCGGCGCCGCCGGAAAGGGCGGCTCGACCGGGACCGGCGGCTCGACCGGGACCGGCGGCTCGACGCATGTCGGAATCTGGAACGTGATGCCTCTCGGCGATTCGGTCACCGAGTCGACCTGCTACCCGCAGATAACCTACGAGCAACTGAAGGCAGGCAATCACTCGAATTTTCAGTTCGTGGGCACGGAGACCAGCAACCAATCCTGTGGAGCCCGCGCGCCCGCCAACGTCAAGGACGAGGGACATGCCGGATACGGTGTGACCTATCTGCCCATGAACAGCACACGAGGAGCCTGCACCAAGACCACCGGATGTGGGAGCTATGCGGAGCTGCAGACCTGGGCCGCCGAGAAGCCCGACATCGTGCTGATGCACTTCGGTACCAATGACGTGTGGGACGGAATAGCCACCTCGACGATCCTGTCCGCCTATGTGGCGGTCATCGCCGAGTTCCGCAAACAGAATCCCAACGTCATCTTCTTCGTGTCGAAGATCATAAAACTGGACCCCTCCGGCTGCGGAAGCTGCCTGACCAACGTGGCCGCTCTCGCCGCGGCCGTTACCCCGACCTGGGCCTCCACCAACTCCACGGCGACCTCGCCCATCCACATCATCGACCACTACGACAGCAGCTTCGATCCCACGAGCTCCGCCGATACCGCCGACGGCGTTCATCCGACGCCGGCCGGCGCCACGATCATGGCGACCGTCAGCTACAACGCCATCGTCGCGAGCGGATACTTCTGACCGAGGCCAGACTAGGGACGTTAACGGGCGATCACCTGTCGGTCGCGCGAGGGTGCCCGACGCCGGCGTAGGTGATGAGCACGACCATCTTCTGGGGATCCGGGCAGTACCAAATTCGGCCACCTCCTGTGACTTCGTACTGCCATTGATCGAGCTCCCTGCCGCCGATCGTCCTCGTGGCGAGATCGAGGCGCAGTTGAGCCTGCCGGGCCGGGTTCGAACGGTCGCACGGCGCGCGGGTGAGCGCGTCCCACGCCG
>Ga0209863_10000573_pt1 | contig 17316 bp, 14 predicted proteins | sample OrgsoiDNA2013046_FD_185796 | JGI IMG/M metagenome (GOLD analysis project Ga0209863, IMG submission 185796) | Permafrost soil microbial communities from the Arctic, to analyse light accelerated degradation of dissolved organic matter (DOM) -... | ecosystem: Environmental > Terrestrial > Soil >...
TCCCCATATAACTCCGCCCAACACCATACCGGTAAAGGTCCAATCCAATATGCCGATACCCACGGAAAGCAAATCCTTTTGCGCTACACCTAAACTGGTAAGGCTCTCCGTACGGACTACATTAAAAATAAATAAATCATATAGATCCACGAAATATCCGAGGGCGGAAACTAAAATTGCGCTAACAACAAGCCAGTGATATTGCTTTACAGGGACTTCAATTTCCATATGAACTCTGTTAAGTAATTATTTATCGCGGTAGCGGCAAGCAGGTCTGAACATATGAGATTTTTCACTACCATGCCTTCAACCAGGTTTTTTCAATTTTATTATTGTGGTGAGCAACTGTCCTTTCCTGAATTCATTGATGTCACTATGACTCAGTTTTTCTTCTATAGTGTGGTAGAATAACTCAACTTTTTCCTGATCGAAGAATTGACCAATTCCAGGTCCGGTAAATCCCCGCAGGAACTTAGTTATAGATGATGATGTATCTTCTGCCAAATCCTCTGCAAGAACATTGATTTCAATGTTTTCTTTTGCAAATCCGGCTTCATCAAGAGAAGAATACATATTCGCAACGGAAGGGTGATACACTGGAAAATTCACCTTGTTTCTATATTCCCTGAATGGCGGCTCATCAAAAATCTTATTAACCAATTCCCATAGTTTTTGAATTTGTCCTTCACGCCCAAACTGAATCACGGCAATAGCACCTTCCCTCATGGCATTGTAGATATTTACGAGAGCCTTTTTGAAATTTTTTAAGGCCCATGTTTCATATTTCGCTCGTTCTTTGGAATCCAGGTAGGAATAAATTACATTGTTCATTTCATATGGGGGCTGCCAGTGAAGTCCATGGTTAGAGAAAATAATATCTTCATTTTTTATTGCAGACGGAAATTCATAGAATGAGCCCACGATCCCCTCCACAGCTCCTTTGGAGGCTTCGATAAGAATATTTACATTCTTTTCGCTATAATCTAATCCTGCCAGAACAATTTTAGTATTTGGAAAGCTTTCCTCCAGAGCATGCAGGAGCTCAATAGTCAGATTGCCAGGTCCGCAGGCTATATCCAGCGCTCTGAGCCTTTCCGGATTTTTAAATTGTGCCCTGGCCATTTGTATCACCTGCTGAATGACGTGTCGTCCTGTTATCTTTTGTGATAAAGAATTAACTTCATAATCTTCGCTCATGTGAAAATGTTCAAACTGACGTCTCATTTCTTTAATATTATTGATGATTTAAATTTTAAGAACCACCTGTTTAACAGACGCTGCAACTGTGCGAGCTATTTTATTTCAGGCCTTTTGTAACTTGATTATTGTGCGGTGCCACTGATTTTTCCTGAATTCTTTTAAATTTATACTTTCTAACTTCTCCTCCATTTTATTATAAAAGGACGTTAATGTATCGTAATTCATAAACTGGCTGAAACCAGGTTGCGAAACCGCTTTAAAGAAATTAGTGATCGCCCGAGGGCTGTCTTCTGAAAAGTCCTCTTCATAGGCAATGATTTCGGTAAGCCGGCCTGAAAACCCTGCCTTTTTCAGAGCGGATTGGATATTGTCTATGGAGGGATGATAAACGGGGAAGTTAATTTTTGACGTATACTCTTTGAATGCAGCGCCGCGGAATAAGTCATAAATTAAACCCCATAGATTTTTAAGTTGACCTTCATGGCCAAATTGGAGTACAGCAATGCCATCGTCTTGCAATGACTCAAATATGTTTTTAAAAACGCAGGTGAGGTTATTCAAAGCCCAGTTTTGATATTTTTCTTTTTCACCAGTTGTCATGAGGTCGTTGTTGATCTGGTTCATCTTATAGGGTGGCTGCCAGTGTAGTCCCTCGTTGGAAGTTATTATATCTTGTCCTCTTGTCTCTTCAGGAAGCATATAAAACGAGGCAGTGATTCCCTTAATTCTTCCGCCCGAATTCACTATAAGCCGTTTCACATTGCTTTCACTGTAGTCTAATCCCATCAATTCGATTTTAACTCCGGGGAAATTATGTTCCAGCGAATGCAGTAATTCAATAGTCAGGTTACCCGGGCCACAGGCAATATCCAATGTCCTGATGATTGAGGAACTGTTAAATGACAACTTTGCCAGCTCAATTGTAGTTTCAATCACTTTTCTCCCTACAGATTTTTGTGAAGACGAATGAATTTCGTATTCGTCGCTCATGTGGAAGTGTTCATCTTGAGTATTCATAAAAAACATTGAAATTGAGTCTACGATGGGTCAACCTGTAAAGACGCTGCAGGATTAATAAAAAGCCAAAGAATTGCTCCGATCAGTAATACCATTGACAGTCCAATCAAAGGTGTTTTAAAACCATGAGAGACCTCCGCCATTCGGCCAAAATAAACCGACAGGCTAAAAGAACCGAACTGGCCGAAGAAATTCATTATACCGGTAATGGTTCCTGCATTTTCTTTACCCAAGTCAATACAGGTGGAAACGGAAGATACCACCGAAGGGAGGTAAAAAAAATAGGATAGAATCAGGCAGGCGATCGCTATATGGTTATTAGCTGTGAAAGCAAGGGTGAAAATTAACATGCCCATGACAGCAAATGAAAGGAATCCAACCAGACATCGTCCAAACCTCAACCCCTTTTTAGTTACCAGCCAGTCACTGACAAACCCAGCTACCGATCCACCAACCAAGGCTCCTATGAAAACTGCCGACGTGGTCATTTTCATTGCTCCCTCAGAAAAATGCCGCCCCTCCTGAAGATAAACAGGCATCCAGCCTAAGAAAAAGTAATTTAAACACTGGGAACAAAAGAACATGGCAGACAAAGCCCAAATCGTAGGATTTCTTATTAATCGGGTCCATTGGATCCGATTCCTTTTGTTATGAAATCTGCGGTTATTTTCTATCAAAATAAGTTCCGATTTTGAAATATGATGCATTTCCGATGGAAAATTCCTAAACCAGATCCAGCAAACCAACACCCAGAGTATGCCTATTATGCCATTTACAAAAAAAGTTGCACGCCATCCCAATGCCGCCGCGATTGGAATCACGATCAGGGGAGCTAATGCCGCCCCTGTAGTAGAACCCAAAAGTAAAACCGAAGAACTTCTTGCAATTTCCTTTATGGGGAACCACCGGGCTATTACGCCAGAACAAGTTGGGTAAGCTCCCGATTCTCCCATGCCAAACAGAAACCGGATACCCAGTAAGGAATAAAATCCAGTCGCCAATCCCGTCATCGCAGTAAATACAGACCACCAGAGTACGATGCGGATAAATACAGCGCGCTGACCTATCCGATCTCCCAATATACCAGAAGGAATTTCAAATAAGGCGTACGCCAATGCAAAAGAACCCAGTACCCAGCCGAACTGTTCATTGTTTAGATTGAATGCATGTTTAATTCTTACGCCGACCAGAGAAATAGATGTTCTGTCCAGGTATGTTATTAAAGTAAAGAAGAATAGTAAGACTAAAAGTCTGTAACGGTAAGAAAAAAATCTGTGATTGGTCATGAATTTTTCTTGATTCAATGCTGTTCATAAGTCACATCAACCGTAAAATTTTGGGAATATGTGCTGAAATCGGGCGCGTCCAGTGCCAGGGATCTTGCAATCCTGGATAGATTTTTATTACTGTCCAGCGTATAGGAATTAAAAAAGTGATAAGAGGGTATTTTATTTACGCCTGAATATGTATAACCTTCATAAATACCATTTGGCAAACCATCGCCCAATACGTCGTAGTCATCTATCACACCAAAAAGGAAAAAATAATATAGAAATTTTTGCTCGTGTGTGCGTCCCACCTGAAAGGGGTTTCCAAGAGCCGGTGCTGAGGGGTTGGGCGCATAACTGGCCCACAGGTCCTGCTTGCGTCCCAGATCATCCACTATATAAGACGACTGCAAGGCGTTTGAAACGTAGTTATAAAATAAGGTCCCACCCGATCCAAACTGAGTTTTGTTAAAACGTACTCCATCTAGTTCCTTGTTATTGTTAATGTTCCAGCTCAGGGTTTTTGCCGGATAATTTGCAGTGTCATTATTCTCCGGAACAACTGTTTTTACAAAATCACCGCTATAAGTAATTAACCAACTGGGCGGCGCGGATAAGTTGTTCTGAAAGTGGTTGATATTGGATATTTTACCCTGGCTATTATAAACTACCTCATAGTGAGCCAGAGGCAGGCAACCGGAATAATCAAACTGAACAATCCGGGCCGCATTGTCATAAGTAAAGGTATAATGTGCCAGGGCGGCCGGCCCTCCAACGGCACATCCGCCGTGAATGGCAAGATCTTTAACCAACCAGGTTTTAGTGCTGCCACCCGGGGTCGGGCCATTGCTTTTGCCGCAACCCAATAATAAAATGATATTACAAAAAATGAATCTTAGGATAGTATTGGTTTTCATGTCTGCATTTTTGAGCGGAGGGAACAGATTTGTAATCTGTTAAAACTGACCCCGGTGTTTCACCAAAAATGAATCAGATTGAAGTCAAATACAATCCCTTTTTAAGGGTAGCTGCTTTCGGCTATAGTATTTTTTCTTTCAGTACTTTGGCGATGGCTTCTTTGCCACAGTTTACGTGCAGCTTTGGGTAGATATTTTTGAGGTGGGAGCGAACGGTTTCATAGGCTATTTTCAGTTCGGAGGCAATTAATTTGATGCTATATCCTTCTGTAAGTAGTTCGAGAATTTCATTTTCCCTTACTGACAGGTCATAAGCCTGTTTTATATTTCTTTGTTGAAAAGACTGTAACACCCGTTTGGCTATGGTCGGGGACATGGGCGCGCCACCTTCTGTTACTTCTTTAATCGCATCGAATAATTTATAAGGTGTGGTAATCTTTAATATATATCCATTAGCTCCCGCGCATAAGCTGTCGAATATTTTTTTATCGTCTTCAAACATGGTGTACATAATCACCAGAGTTTCCGGTCTGGCTTCCTTAATCATCCGCGTGCCATGAATCCCGTTTTGTTCTGGCAGATCTATATCCATGATCACCACATCAGGTTTTAACCGCCTGACAATATTTGATGCGTCGAGGCAATGACCGTAATCACCAATAACAGAGAATTCAGATGAACTTTTTAGAAGTACAACCAGGGATTGTCTCAATTGCTCGTTGTCCTCAAAAATGATGATGCTAATCGCCATATCAGGCATAAAGGTAAATCGATCGGAGGTCAATAAAATCCCCTTTACCGGTTAGTGGGGTCAAGGCAGACAGATAATAATTGTGGTGCCGGAAACAGGAGAAGACTCGATGGTGAGTTTACCTTGCCATTTCTTAATACGCGTGTGCATATTTAGGATTCCGTGCCGGTGAGTTGGTTTCGACAGGTCAAATCCTTTTCCGTTATCGGTGATGGACACATGCAGCTGTTTTTTTATGTTCATTATATTTATCGAAACCTTTGATGCGCCCGAGTGCCTTAAGATATTGGTAATTGACTCTTTGTAAACCAGAAACAAATCTCTTCGCTGATCCATCATTAATTTATGATGAATTCTAAAAACATCCGTTTTGAATTCAAAAGCGATATTCGTTGGTTCAAATTGCTCTGCAGCGTACCGGCGCATACGCGCAATCGTTTCGGCAAGGGAATCGTAGTTGCTGTTAATGCTCCAGACAATATCGTCAAGGGCCTCTCCGGACGACTGGATCTCGCCGGAGATTCTGGAAAGGTAAGTTCCGGAGATTTCCGGGTTTCCAAGATTCTGCTCACTCAACATGGTTAAGATGTTCATGTTTGTCAGTCGGGCGCCGATATCGTCATGAAGGTCCGATGATATATTAATGCGAACTTTCTGCACCCTGAGCAATTGTTGAATACGATACCGATAAAGTGCATATAATGTTAATGCAATAATCAGCAAACAAATGGTAAAAAACCAATACGTTTGGTAAAAGGCGGGAGAGATGATCAGCATAAGACTCGCAGCTCCATTATTATTTATATCATCCGTGCCGGCTGTTTTTACCTGAAAAGTATATTTCCCCGGCTTTAAATTGGCAAAATTCAGCGTCTTTTGAGAGCCGATTGATATCCAGCCCGCTGGTTGATTCTCAAATATCCGGTATGCATATTGGTTTGATTGGCCGTTATCAAAATTAATACCTGCAAAACTGATACTAATTGAGTTGTGGTCATGGGTAAATCTGGCCTGATCATAACCTGCTTTTGAAAAAGAATCTCCTATCGCCCGAATATCTGTGATGTAGGTAAGTGGGATGCGTTCAGTACGCAAAAGTTTCTTAGGTTCAAACCAGGTAAAAGATTTATCAAAGCCAGCGTAGATTTTGCCTTCTGTTGAATCAAAATACATTCTTCCATCGATCGCATTGTCTCCCGGCAGACCATCTTCTTCCCTGATTAACTTAAATTTCTCGGTATTGACGTCAAAAGACAGTAAGCCTGCGTTTGTGGGAATCCACAAAATACCATTCCACGGACCCTCAATCTGGTGTGCCCTCAATGCTCCGGTAGTGACTGGCATACGAAAAATTTTGAATAAACCATTGGCAAGGTTCCATTTTATCAGCACAAATTCTTCAGGACAAATCCAAAGGTTGCCTGATTTATCAGCCTGAACGGAAATCCATTGACCTGATATATCCTCTGAAAGACCGGGAATATGTTTTATTAATGTATCAAACTGTTGTTTGGCTTGGTTCCATCGGGTAATTCCCTCAATGCCCGACATCCAGATATTACCTTTTTGATCTTCCGTCATCGCAAGCGGGTATCTGATGGGAAAAGGGTAGGGACCAAGCCCTGGCTCAAAAATCTTGCTGAGGTGATTATTGAGATTTATCATAAAAACACCAAATCCCTTTCCCATACCCATCCATAAACGGTTCCGGCTGTCCAGTAATATGGAAGTAATCGCGACCTTATCTAAGGATGGTGGTAATCCCGGTTTCCAAAACCTGCTCTTGTTTTCTTTGTCTGCATTCAAAATAAATGCACCCTCCTGGGTAGGTATCAATAAACTATCTTTCGACGTTCGAATAATGTTCCAGGGAAGTTTGATCCCTGTGATCATTTTCCCGCTTCCCGCCACTGGCAGTTTGTCCTGAAGTCCATATCGTAAAACGCCCGTAGCGTAAATACTAACAAACAAATTATCTCCAATCGCTGCAAAACCATTGACAAAATTGTCTATATTATGTTCTCTGCCTATGTCGCGGATATAAGTATTATGAAAAAGGGATTTCTGAAATGACTGCTTAAAAATACCATCATCCGAACTGATCCACAGTCGCTTTTCTTTGTCCCTAAAAATCCTGTTGCATTGAACACCAGTTAGAAATTTTCCAGTATAAACCAAGGAGTTAGCGAGGGAATCAAAGTGGAATAGATAAATACCGTTTTGAAAACTGCTATTGACGGCTATTGTACTATCAGTAAGGAAGGTAATGCTGCTTTTCCAATGAATCTCATTTTTTTGTGCAATCGGAATATTCAGGGAATACACTCTTTGATGGGTGAAATTCAGTTCATACAAATTCAAGCTATCGGGTCTGGTTATGTAATTAAATACAAAGCAGTGATTATCGTCTTTCCAATTAAACAACACATGACCCGTCGTCCGCCAGGGGCTAAATAATTTCCAGTCTGTAGCAGGTAATGCGCTTACACTTTTCATCGTTTTCCTCTTCATATCCAATAAAAAAACATCATTTGTTGCCGGGATAAAAATATTTCCGTTTTTTAACAATTGAAGGGAATAACAAAATTCAATTCTCTTTTTACCAAGGTCAGATCCGGTAAAAGGTTCGTATCTGAAAATTAATTTGAAAGCTGAGTCAAATACAAAAATGCCTGTGAGCGTGCAAACAATTACATTGTGACTGCTGTCGACGATGATATCCAGTATTCTGTTGCGATATTTATTGAGGACCGGATCGCCTGGAATGATGTGCTGAATGATCTTACCTGTCCGGGTGTTGAAACTGGCCATGCCCTTCAGCGTACCGACGAGTATACGATTACCTGAAAATCTCGCTAAACGATAAATATCATTGGAAGGCAGCTGCTCAGGGGAACCATCGGCATAATATTTCGTGAAATCTTTTCCATCAAATCGGTTTAAACCGGCTCTGGTGGCAATCCAAATAAATCCGTCATCATCCTGAATCACATCGTTGACTTCATTATTAGATAATCCATTTTTTGAATTGTAATGATCAAAAGCCACTGGTTCATCCTGTGCAGGGCATGCGAAATAAATTACAGTTGAAAATAAGATCGAAGCAATGATATGTTTACATAAGTTCACTTTACAATTTAAACAATAAAAGGACGCTATCGCCTGACAACAATTAAAGTGCGCCGGCAGGATACACGTCTGTCTTTCGTAGGGTCGGCATCCTGGTGAAGATTTTCATGTTCAGATTCTGTGGCCAAATATCGGAGCAGCGAAAGCGAATCCGGCAAATAGTTTGAAGGCGGAGTAAGGGAAACGGGGCACGCTTAAATGCACAGATTTGATGTATCAAATGAAAAATCAGGACCAGCCGTTTCGACTGAGGGATGGTCCTGATCGGTGACATCTTTATTTTTTAATCAGATATCCGAACAGTCCCTGGGTTTCATCTTTCGGACCCGAGGTAAAATAAAGCCGCATGGGATCGATAGCAGTTGCGGTAGTAGGAGGGAAGCCCAGGGCCCAAAGTCCGTCGATTACGATAGTCTGGTGATGGTTTTGTAATTGTCCCTGAAACCGTCCATCGGGAGAGAACACATTGATCCGTCCGTCACCAAAATTTCCCACCAATATTAGCGGTTCGTGATCCGGATCATCGCGGCCTTTGCTTTTACTTTCTCCAAGATCAACCTTGTTCCCTTTTCCGTCGTCGCTGATCATGTCATTTTCTTCCAGAAAATTGGCAGGTGTCATGGTTACACCCCAGGGTGAATTAAGGGTACCATGTGACGCGAATCTTTTTACGAAGGAGCCGTCGGGATTGAAAACATCTACCAGTCCCAGTCCTACCTCATGTATTTCAGCTCCATCCGCGCCAACTTTTGCATACATCACAAAAAGCCAGGAGCCTACTGACTGAATGTTAAACGGGGAATAGCTGGCGGGAAGGTTGGGATCATTGAATGGCATGTTAATCTGAGTGAAGGTTGTATCCCATACATCGATTTTACCAGTCTTGAAATTGGCTGCATAAAGAAAATGCGACCCGTTCCAGGTGGTTAATGCCAGTCCAAAGTAGGAAGAGCTGGCTGAGTTGTTGGCAATACGAAGTGCATTATTTCCCGCCGGACCGTTCCAACCGGATACAACACCATCATCTCCAACAAAAAGAAATGCAGCAGGCTGACCATTGGCAAGTTTAAATCCCGCTCCTCCCGCGAAGACAATGCCCGTGGGTGCTCCGTTAATTGCATCTGTGGGTGAGGGTATATTTATCCCAGGCCTGACCACGGCCCCTTCACCCGTATACAATTCGCTGACATGGCCAGCTTCGGCGTTCACCCAGGCGATCCCAGACGGAGCCCAGGCCAGACCCCAGGCATTGAGAAGGGTAGGATCGGTTAACACAGGCGACCAGGCGCCGCCGCTCGCGACCAGATTTACCTGCTGAAAATCCCGCAGGTCGTTTTTGTCGATGTTTATTTTTTTGCAGCTTAACGTTAAGCCGAGCACCAGAACAAATAGTAAAATAAACCTTACGGGCTTTAACCCTGATTTGGAATTTGAAAGATTGTTCATAAATAGAAAGTTTAGATGGACATGTTAGTGAATAAGCGGACTGTCTGCTCTCGAAGACCGATAAAAGGATACAGAAGAAATAAAAAATTGAGAAGCCCGGCCGTGAAGAAACGAATTAGCCGGCCATTCTACAGCCATGGGTTGGGGAAGACATCCATTAAGAACGAGGCATTGGAATAGAGGGTTGCGTAGGAGCATTTGAAATATCAGATTCGTTAACGTCGCTGGATCAGCCTGGCGAAATGCCAGGAACCTCCGGTAACCAATTGCTTATTTGTGATACCGGTGAATCGGGAAGGCTTCAGATAACAAGCGAAATATGATCTTGGTCTATACTTCTCAGGATTAACCTTCTAAATAAAATCTAATGTGCCTTGAAAAACTTGTACAAGAAAAGTACTTAATTGAGCGAACTAATAGGGGAGCTGACAACATTGTATTACGCTTTACTTCCTTTCGATTGAGAAGGGAATGTACCGGCCCCTTATAAACTGGACAGTTTTCTAAAGGTAGTGACTACGGGTATTTTTTATTTTATACATTTGACCACCCCTAATGATTGACACCATGAAAGTGTTCGCCTTCCAATTGACCTCCTCCCCAAATAATCGAAGCAATGTAAACTAGAAAATAACACACATTGAAGAAAAGTCTCATTTACATGGTGTTCATTTTGTCAGCTTCGGTTGCAAATGCCCAAACCCGATACGAAGAAGTCGCCAACAAATTCATCATATTTTATAACGAACAAACCCCTGACAGCCTGTTCAATTTATATTCCCCGGCACTAAAAGAGAAATTAACACTCGAAAAAACAAGAACCGTTTGGGAAGGACTGCATGTTCAATATGGTGATCTCAAATCTTTAGAATTGCTAAAACAGGATACCGGATTCAATAGGTACAAAGCCGGTTTTGCTCATCAGACACTCACCTTGCTTTTGGCATTGTCAGAAGACAATTTAATTGAAGGGTACAGGCTGGTACCTTATGATGCTGATAAATTTAAGGACCAGAAAAATAGATGAAGAAGTCCTCACTTTGCTATTGAAAGGCTTTTCCAAAACCTACAGATGACCTAACCAGCTTCTTTTTTAGTGATTCCGGATTGAATACATAGTTGAAATAGCCGGCATAGTCAAATCCAGCCACCTTTTCAAAGCTGAAATTTTGGAGTGTGAGACCGGACAGGTCCTGGTTTTTAAGCAACATGCTTTTTTGCTGGTTTAAAAAACTCAGCGGATGCTGAACCATGACATCCGGTGATGAGAATAACGTGAAACTGATTTTACCCGAAAGCCATACGGTTTTATAATAAGTGGGCTGGTTGTTAAACTGAACGGAGAAATCATCGTTTTTTGTCGAGCTAAAGCTGCAGCTGGATGCGTCCAGGTAGGGCACCTGAGTTGGAACCGTATCGCCAAAACAATAGTCACTGCTGTATTCCCCGTTTTGGTTACTGAAGCTTCCACCGAATTCAAATTTTTGTACGGTTGTTTTCGGATATTCAAGATCATATGGCGCCGGAGAAACCACCAGATTGGAATACAGCAACAGGTATTTGGTAAAATCGGTTGTGTCCATAAAACCATTTAAAAATGTTAACCGGCTGGTGACCTGCGGAGGAAGATTGAAATTGACTTCGCCTGCCGAGTCTAAATGGGTCAGGTCAACCGTGTCCTGATCACTGGAGGGGATATAGAAATGATACAAACCTTTCGACGGGATGAGCAAATAAGTATAATACCCCGGAAATCGATTATAGGAAACATCTATACTTCCGCTTCCCAGGGTTACCGAGGGCATTGCAGGCGCTGGTGTATTTACGAAGTAAGGCTGATCGGCTGGTGCATTGGTATAATGTAGAGTGGCCTTTGAACCGGCGGGAAAATAGATCGGTGAGTAATAACTGATCGTGTTCAGGATCGTTGCCCAGTGAGAAGGATCAACATGCATAAAGCTGTTGACAAAATACTGCCCGGTACTGGTATCCGAATGAATCACCGTTACGTCAACAAATGAACTGATGCTGGTCAGGGCCGCCATTATTTTGTTGTTCCTGCTTGTGATGGTGTCCAGCAACAGTTTTCCATTCTCTGAAATAATGAGTTCATATTTATTTACATCGGTAGAATATGGATCATAACCCGTATTGATGTTGAGATTGGGGGATAAGGGCGTTGGAGCCGGCGAAGACTCCTTTTTACAGGATAGTAAAACACAGGTAAAAAACAGCAAGGACAAACTGGCGGATTTCATAAGGCAGATGGATTTTCTGACATGTCAATTATATAGACAAATCCATAAACTTCCCAGGCGATTTTTTATTGCGCGCAGTATGGCAAATTGATTTTAGTCAAAGTTGTTTTTATAGAATTTGGGGGTTTAAGGTATTCGACGGGCAGAACATATCCAAGCGACGCATATAACATTCAGAGAAAGAGTTGTTTTCAAGTACAAGTTTACACTTATACCTATAACCTCTTAAGCTATTCGGGTGAAAGTGGGTCCACAATAGTTGAGCAATGAGTTTCTATAAGATGATATTTGGGAATATAGAGCCCTATGGTATACACTCCAGGTAAACCCCCAACTAAGTGTTTTCATGTATGAGGATTCAGGGACCGAATTTGACCGACAGCCAGTCCCCCAAATATCTTGCGGATTACAAAACAGGTTTAACTAGACCGGTAGACGTCAAATCAATCAATTATCTTGGGGAACCCAAGTTTATCAAGTCATTAAATTGATTATATGTCGATTAGGAAATACTTGCCAATAACACTAATTTCTGTTGTCTCTATTTCATGCCGAAATAACTCAGACAAATTCCACTATGAAACGTCCATAGCTTCTAAGGTTTACGAAGCCCAATTGAAGTATCTTGATTTAAATTGATGCCTTTTAACAGTTGGAGTACGATGGCAGCTACTAAAGTTGAGACAATTAAATATGGACAGTCATTTGAAGTGAAGCTGACCAATACCGCTTGGAACAGTCAACAGCCTAATGAATGGTTTTTAGTAAAAGATAGTAAGGACAGTGGTTTAACGAAAGAAAATATAATTGATACTTTGCAACAGGACAGAGATGGGGTAGTAATTTTTTCCACTAAAAAATATAAAGTAGGCAAGAACAAATTGATATTTATTTCTAAAATGAATACCCCAACAAATGATCGAATGCTGAGTAGGGAAGTTGTTTTTTATGTTAAGTGACATTTGATCCAGCATAAAAAGCCGGCACAACTTTGTTGTGACGGCCTCGTGAGTCGGATTGGATTCGAACCAATGACCTGCTGCTTAGAAGTTTTCCTATAAAACTTTTCTCATTCCGTAAACCGAAGTAAATGAAGGATTTATATGGGCCAGGATAAGGGAAACTGATCTACAAATCTATTTCTGTGGCCAGATTCTGTGGCGAATTACTTCTATTCCGCAGATTGCAAATTCTAAATTAAATACACCGCACTTGGCCGTTTTATTCAAGCTATTTAATTTCCAATATGTCCCAGATTTTTTTACTGTGCTGCTGGTTTTTTTAGGAATGTATTGCGAGTAATCACTATCACCGATTTCTCCAGTAGATAGCATGGATACGCAGTAAGTCTGTATATCTCGCCATCCAATGATCAATTTTATCTACTATTTTGTACAGGCCTGTTCCTGTTTTTATGGTTCGGCCGATTAATAGTTAGTGGCAGTGCAAAATGGGTTACTATGTGTGTGTCTTCTTTCCATACCGGGTTCATTACCATCAACAGGTCTCTGAAAATCGCTGATTCTGGGAAGGCACTGATTCGGTTCGATGAAGGAAGGGAGTCCTGGCTCTGGGTCCAGCCGGAATCGATTTTATTTATTAAGAGCGCGGACCATTACGTGAAGACCCTGATTCAATACGAGGAACAAAAAAAATGGACGCTCCGCCATTCGACCCTGAAAGATCTGCTTCCTCTTTTAAACAGCAACTATTTTATCCGGCTGAACAGGTTTTATATTGTCAACCGCAGCCGGTTTTCTCATGTCGATCACAGGGAAAAAACGCTTTTTTTCAAAGACGGGTTTTTCATTGCCGTATCCCACCCAATCTCCCCTTTTATTCTTGATAGTCTGTTGCAGTAAGTATACGTGAAACCGGTTTGACGAAAAATGATTTGCCAGGTTTTTTTCCAATTTTACATTTGGGGCAACAAATAATACAACCCATGAACCCCACACCCGAACAAATCACCGAATTGCAACAGACCGCATCCGCTGTTGAAAAACTGGCTGCCAATCCCACGGCTTTCCGCAAGGCTTATGATGCTTTTAAGACCAGTGACGCGGCGTTATTCGAGGCGGCGCTGAAGGAAGCGGGGATTTTGGAATGGTGCCGCCTGATCTGTCGGTTTTTTTGCAGCAAACACTGCAGCACGATTTGCAGAAAATTCTCGGCAAAATATCCGCAGGGCGAGGTGAACGTCGAAGAAGTTCTGGCTTTCGCGAAAGCGATAGGCTCCTTGTTTCAGAACGAAGCGGTCATAGAGAGGTTTCATGCGGTCCTGGAATCGGAGGATCTCGCGGCCTGGGAACAGGAGCTGAAAAAAAATAAGCTGGATATATACGCTTACCAGCTCTGCCTGTTTCTTTGTTCATGGCGTTGCAGGAGGGTTTGCCAGATCCTCTGTCCGCCTTCACCAGAGATTACAAGAGTCGGTTCGATTCCTGTGTCTCAGATTGACACGGCGGGTTTTGGAAGCGGACCGAGCATACCGAATACTTTCGTGGGACCGCCGAATCCGGCGGCTGGTTACGGTGATCATCCTTTTGGCGGCGCCATCTGGCTCATGGGAGTCTTTAATATGCCGACGGCTACGGAATATCTTGTTGAAGTCTCGTCAACCGGAGCAGGCGGGACTTACAATCCGATCATCGTCGGACCACAGATAGGGTACGATAATCGCAATCCTCCGATCCCACCGCTTCCGGTGCCTCCTGATCCGCCGGGACTCGGTCTGTATACCCGAACCCGGAGTCAGTCGGGTAACCCGGATCCGGGCTGGTTCAAGATAAATCAGCTCACGGATTCCGATGGCGGCAGGCTGACGACGGGAGAGAAAACATTACTCCAGTGGCCCTCTCCGTTGCCCGACGGCGTGTATTACCTCAGATTGCGTGTCCGGGATGCGGCGATGAATGTCCGGGTCAGCAGCCCACAGGTTGTCAGACTCGACAATACGGGACCGTTCCCATTGCCCAGACCCACGATCAAACTCCAGTTGAAAAAACCCGACGGAACACTCCTGCCGTTAAAATGCGGAAAAGTGCACAAAGGCGACGGGCTGATTTTGATCACCATCCAGGCTTTCGATCCGAACATGAGCGGCGTCAGCGTGACAGCAAGGGGGAACAGCGGCCTCTCGGTGCCGGTGATCGATATTACATCAACTTCGCTGTCGAAAACTTACAACGGGAATCTTGCCGATCAGGGATACCCGGTTCCGACCGATTTTCTCTGGGACCCATGGAGCGATCCGGCGATCGTGCCATGCTGTTATCTGGTATACGTGAATATAAACGACCGGGCGATTCTCAATAACACCTACAATGGCGGCCACTCGAACGAGGGCTGGGAGGCGATCGAGATCGGCTTATGATAATCGGATGATCATGACCGTTATGCCTGAATATAAATCTTCCAAATGGTAAACCTTCCGGGATAATGTATGGTCCACAGTGCGTTTAACAGGGGTTTGTTTTTTAATTGGAATATTGGGGTTAATGCTCCATTTTTGAAAAGTCGCCATAGAGACTTTCAAAAACAATTTTACCATCCTTATTAAAATCGTCAAACTGCACACAGGGGATGCGGAGTATTTCACCTGTTTTTTTTGATTTGCCCTTCCATGTCCACCAGGACTGAACAGTTTTAGCATCCATATCTTTATATGCCAGATAGTCGGGATAACCCACTTTGGTAAGTGAAATGCTATCGTAAAAGTTAAAATCCCTGGACCAATTTTTTAATGCTTCTGCAATAGGAATTCTTTTCGGTATCCCACTTACCCAAAACCCGGCTGTATCGGAAAAAATTTGGGTATTTGCTGCAATGTCATTGTCCAGGTATGCCTTCACCGATTTATAGACAATGTTGATATAGGGATGTTCCATATAAATATCCCCGTTTCGTTTCTCTTGGGAAAAAGCGGCCAGTACCAATAGGAATAAAGCCGGGCTGAGCAAAATTTTCTTCATGTGTTGATTAATTTAGAGGTTATGGCTAAAGATATCCAAATTACAGGCAAATAGCACACCTTAATTTAAAATGGAAAACGTTTATTCTGAACCGTTAGAGATAGCTTAACCACGAATTCATCCGAGAAGGACGACCTGAATGCTTCCATTTTTAGTCATAATAATATCAACAGGATACAAGCCCTGACATTTTGTAGAATTGCTATCTTATCACAGCATAAACCCTTTCAAATAAACCTTACCAAACTGCCCCCAGCTTTCCACTGCATCCTGGAGGGTTTTCAAGAGATCTTTTTCATTGGTCGCTTTGCCTTTTTGGGGCGGGACGATATTGTTTTGCGAAATGTAGCCCTCGGTAACTTTTGTGGCAAACCAGGTAATGTTTTCATGCGGCAGCGCTACTTCGAGTATCATGCCTGGCAGGCCGCTGAAAGATTCGGGGCCGCCTGCCAGGGGTATGCGTGTAGAGTAAAAAGCAACCACATAAATTGAGTCAAGATAAATGCCGTTTGCCCGGCGGCAGGTGTAGCCCGCGATCTCGCGGGTCTCATCGGTAATCTTCCACCTGATCTGGCGTGTGCTGTCTTTAACCAGGTAGATTTGTTCAAATACTTTTTTCTGATCTACGGATCTCTTAGCCCCCAGGTCTGTAAAAATCGTATTGAACTGGTTTAACATCGGGTTTTCAATCATCATACCATTTTGGGGCAAATCAGCTTCATTAGGCGTATACAACGTTTTATTATCCCCAAATACCAGCTTTGCGCTCAATGTCTTGAACTGCGGATTGTTCTTCTTATAATAATCGTACTGCGGCTGCATCCAGGCTTCGTTATCCTTATCAATGGTTTTCTGGATGATGGCATAGGAATTGGTGCGTTTTTCAAATTCAATGGTACCTGAAGTAGTAAAATGGGCATACTGCGCCGGAAGGCTGGCGGTATGAACGAGCAAAGCAGCGAAAAATATAATTTTGTTTTTCATGATGCTATTCTTTGGGAGCCCCTGCGGCCATTTTGGTAAACTCGTAATTGATAGTTAGCATAAAGTATCGCTTTAACGTATTGTAGGTAGTCTGGGTTATCTGGTTAGCCTGGGCATTACGTGAAAAGCCTGAATTTTGATTTAGCAGGTCGTTGCCCCAAAGTTCCACCATGAGGTTATTCGCCTTCCCGAAGTTTTTGATGATAAACATACTGATCAGAAGCTGGCTGAAATCACTATGAAAAGAGGCGGTTGCCGCATTGTATTGGTAAGAACTATAGGTGCCCACCTGAAACTTTAATGGCAGGTAAACCGTGCCATCCAAACCAGCTTGGGCGCCCCATCCGTTATTGTTGATATGGGGTTGTAACG